>ENA-OSEY01002075-OSEY01002075.1-marine-metagenome-genome-assembly--contig:-NODE-2075-length-13234-cov-3.399711_pt1 | contig 13234 bp, 9 predicted proteins | sample MGYA00248465_ERZ534230 | MGnify/ENA primary metagenome ERZ534230 (study PRJEB26409, sample SAMN06344110) | marine metagenome | isolation source: Sea water from surface | place: Atlantic Ocean:Southern... | reverse complement strand
CCATAGTGGGTGCAAACCTAGGGTATACATCTGCAGTACCCTCTGCTACTAAACAAATTTTTAATGAACTCCCCATGCTGATTACCTCTACATTTCCCTGCTCTTTCTTTAATTGTTCAAAAAAGTCAGCTGTTTCCTTGCTTGGGTGTGATCTACTACCAACTGCTGTAAATACATCCTTTTTAATGTTAAGCGGCAATTTTTCTCTTGAGTCCCCCACTTCTCTATACGATCCAGCAGACGACCCAAAGTACATCCATTTTTTAACGGGCACATAAATCACACCCAATATGGGAATTCCATTTTCAACAAGCGCTATGTTCACTGTAAACTCTCCATTTTTTTTCACAAACTCCTTTGTGCCATCTAGCGGATCTACAATCCACAAATACGTAAAGGATTTCCTTTCTTCAAACGAGCTATGAATTCCTTCTTCACTTAAAATGGGAATTCCAGATGATTTTAACAGCTTTTCAATTACCTCATTGGAACGCTGATCGGCTATTGTCAATGGAGATTGATCCTCTTTTTCAACAACCTCAAACTCACTTTGATACACCTCCATAATCTTCGCTCCCCCTTCAATCGCAGCTTTTTTAGCTAACTCTAGAAGTTGTTGCTCATTTATTTCTACCATCAATTCCAAAGTTAGATTTATACCAGGCTCTTTCGTGTAAATAATAAACTGGCATTTTTATAAAAAACTCAATACCTCCAACCGTTAAACCAGTCATAGGGTCTCCACTTACAATCCATGCAATTATCATAGTAGTCAACGTAGCTGTAATTCGCCATGTAAACGTCTTGGCAATATGCCTCTTCTTACTTCCTTCCATTATTTCTGTACTTAGTATCCTGACCCTGTTGCTGAGATGACTTCAACAGGATGCCATGTTGTTTTAATTTCCATAAAGTCAGTAATGATATAAGGATTTTCTACTGTTCGATCATCCCAGGATTTCTGTTTACCAACGACCACCCTTTTAAGATTTTGAATAGCTTCTTCCTGTACTGATTTTTTATGTTCTAAATTATCGGTTAAATAAATGGCATTCACATCCATATGTTTAGCTAAATGAACCATTATTTCCTCTTTTTTTCCAGTTAGGATATTTACAACTCCTTCTGGAACATCAGAAGTAACTAATACTTCAGCTAACGTTATGGAACATAATGGTAGTTTTTCTGAAGCCAATACCACAGCACAATTTCCAGAAACTAATATGGGGCATAATGAACTCACTAAGCCTAGCAATCCTGATTTCTCTGGAGCAACTAACCCTACCACACCCATAGGCTCCATTAATGAAAAATTAAAATGACTAGTAGCAACTGGATTTACCGATCCAAAAACTTGATTGATTTTATCTGCCCAGCCTGCAAAGTAAATTACCCTATCAATACTTAAATCTACTTCTAACGTGGCTTCTTTTCTATCAACACCTTGTAATACTAATTCAGAAATAAATTGGTCCTTCCTTCCTTCCATCATTTCTGCCATTCGGTAAAGTATTTGACTGCGATTATAAGCAGTAGATCCTGACCATTTTTCAAAGGCACCTCTTGCTGCTACCACTGCGTTTCTTAGATCTTTTCTTGAAGACAAACACACATTTGCAATAGCCTTACTGGGATTGTTTAACTGATAAAACCGCCCAGACTCTGTTCTTGGAAATTTACCACCAATAAAAATCTTATATGTTTTTAGCACATTAATTCTTTCTGCCATGTTAAAAGTTTAAATAAGGAGTTAAACCATGTAATCCCCCTTCTCTTCCGTGACCGCTTTCTTTGTAGCCACCAAAAGGAGAAGTGGGGTCAAATTTGTTATAGGTATTGGCCCAAACTACTCCAGCTCTCATTTGAGAGGTGAGATTAAAAATTTTAGACCCTTTATCAGTCCACACTCCAGCTGATAAACCAAAAGGAGTATTATTTGCCTTAGTGATCACCTCATCAATTGTTCTAAAAGTTTGGATAGCTAATACAGGTCCAAAAATTTCTTCTTTTGCGATAACATGAGATTGAGACACATTAGTAAATAAGGTTGGTGGACACCAAAATCCTTTTTTGGGTATTGGGCATTCAAGCTGAAACATGTCCGCCCCTTCTTGTTGACCTATTTTTAAATATTTATTTATAGTACCAAGTTGTTCTTTTGAATTTATGGCACCGATATCGGTATTTTTATCTAACGGGTTTCCTAATATCAATGATTGTATTCTGTCTTTTAATTTTCTAAGGACTACGTCATAAACCGACTCTTGAACGAATAATCTTGATCCTGCACAACATACATGTCCCTGGTTAAAGTAAATTCCATTAATTACCCCTTCCACAGCTTGATCTAATGGAGCATCTTCAAAAATGATATTAGCTGCTTTTCCTCCTAGCTCCATTGTGGATTTTTTATTTGACCCTGCAATGGCTTTCATGATGATTTTTCCAACCCCTGTTGATCCCGTAAATGCAATTTTATCAATATCTTGATGATTGACAATTCCTGCTCCAGTGGCGCCCGCACCAGTTATGATATTCACTACCCCTTTTGGTAAATCAGCTTCCTGTATAATCTCAGCTAATTTTAGAGCTGTTAACGAAGTCGTTTCAGCTGGTTTTAGTACAACTGTATTTCCAGTAGCTAATGCAGGAGCAATTTTCCATGCCGCCATCATCAAAGGAAAATTCCATGGAATAACTTGACCTGCAACTCCCACGGGCTTAGGGTCTCTATTTGGAAAAGCGTAATTTAACTTATCCGTCCAACCTGCGTAATAGAAAAAATGAGCAGCTGCAATAGGCACATCTACATCTCGAGATTCTCTAATGGGTTTTCCCCCATCCAATGTTTCTATTACTGCTAATTCTCTCGACTTCTCTTGAATCAATCTGGCTATCCTGAAAATATATTTTCCTCTTTCTTTGGCTGACATTTTTGACCATGGACCATCAAATGCTTTTCTAGCAGCACTTACAGCAGCATTTATATCTTTTTCACCTGCTTCAGCAATCATAGATAGATGCTCTTCATTCGCAGGATTTATGGAAGGAAAATAATTACTAGTCTGAGGATTTTCAAACTTACCATTGATAAACAGCCCATATTGATCTTTTAAACTAATATGATCTACACTTTCTGGGGCAGGATCAAAATCCCATTTACCAGAAAATTTCAATGGTTTAATCTCTTTATTCATATACTAATCTTTAGAAAAATAATTTGCGGATTGATAAGCGCCAGTTGATTGTTTTAAAATTTGCATCAGTAGGTCATTAGCCAAACTACTAGCACCAAATCTAAACCAATGATTATCTAACCATTTTACACCCAACGTTTCTTTAACCATTACTAGGTATTGAAGGGCTAATTTTGAATTGGAAATTCCACCTGCTGGTTTCATGCCTACCATAATACCTGTTTTGTAATAATGATCTTTAATGGCTTCAAGCATAACTAATGTGACAGGAAGTGTGGCAGCTGGCTTAATTTTCCCCGTGGAAGTTTTTATAAAATCAGCACCAGCAGCAATGGCAATATCACTAGCTAATCTCACATTATCTAAATTTCCAAGTTCTCCCGTTTCTAAAATAACTTTTAGTCTAACTGATGTTCCACATGCTTGTTTAATAGCTGCAATTTCATCATATACAAATCCAAAATCGCCCATGTGAAACTTTCCTCTACTTATCACCATATCAACCTCATGAGCACCTGCATCTACAGCCATTTTAGTATCGGCAATCTTCACATCTAATGAAGAGTGTCCACTAGGGAAAGCTGTTGCAACACTTGCTACTTTAATTGGCGAATCCTTCAGGGCGTTCACCGCTATTTTAACGAAATTAGGATATACACATACAGCAGCCACAGTTGGTAGTCCAGGAAATTCATCGTGTAAATGTTGTGCCTTGTAGCACATTTGAGTAACTTTATTAACCGTATCCATCCCTTCCAGCGTTGTTAAATCAACCATATTTAAAGCCATTTTCAAACCCTCAAGTTTAGCCTCTTTCTTAATGCTTCTTTTGGTAATTCTATTTACCCTATCTTCTATCCCGACTTTATCTACTTTTGGACTAATAAATGCTCCCATAACTTATAATTCGGCTTATTCAAGCTTTACAATTATGTATAAAAGTAATAATTCAAAATTTATTAGGGAATTATTCTGGTTTCTTTATAGTTTTGAGGCGCTATAAAACCAACCTTTACTGATGCAAAATTTATATTCTACTAAAGACTCTTTGCTATCTAGAGAAGATAAGGAAAAACTACTTAATCAAAAAGGGATATGCATATGGCTAACTGGGCTATCGGGGTCTGGTAAAACAACCATTGCAAATTATGTTAGTCGTCAGTTACACGATAATGGTGTTTACACTCAAGTTCTTGATGGTGATAACATTAGATTAGGAATTAACAAAAACTTATCATTTTCTGATCAAGATAGACAAGAAAATATCAGAAGAATTGCTGAAGTCACTAAATTATTCGTAGAAGCTGGTGTGGTTACTTTCTGCTGCTTTGTAAGCCCTACTCATAAAATGAGAAAACTAGCCAAAAACGTGATTGGAGAAAATGATTTCTTTGAAGTGTTTGTTTCTACTAACTTAGAAACGTGTGAAATAAGAGATGTCAAGGGACTCTATAAGAAGGCTAGAAAAGGAGAAATAAAAGATTTTACTGGTGTGTCTTCATCGTTCGAGAGTCCAGTAAATCCTGATTTGGTACTCGATACAGAAAATAAATCAATTAATGAAATTGGAGAAACTTTAATTAGTGTACTTATAAATAAACTAAAATAAATGGGGAAATACCAATTATCACATTTAGAAGAACTGGAGGCGGAATCCATATTTATATTAAGGGAAGTAGCTGCACAATTTGAAAACCCAGTATTGCTTTTTTCTGGGGGAAAAGATTCTATTGTATGTTATCATTTGGCAAGGAAGGCCTTCTATCCTGCAAGTGTTCCTTTTCCACTAATGCACGTAGATACTGGACATAACTTTGATGAATTGTATGCATTTAGAGATTCATTGATGGAGGAAACCAAAGGAAGACTCGTTATTGCTTCTGTTCAAAAATCCATTGATGAAGGAAAAGCAGTAGAAGAAAAAGGAATTTATGCAAGTAGAAATAAACTTCAAACCACTACTTTATTAGATGGTATTGAAGAACATAAATTTGATTGTGCAATTGGAGGAGCTCGTAGAGATGAGGAAAAGGCAAGAGCGAAAGAGCGATTTTTCTCTCACAGAGACGACTTTGGACAATGGGACCCTAAAAATCAAAGGCCTGAATTATGGAATTTATTCAATGGGAAAAAGCATTTTGGAGAGCATTTTAGGGTTTTTCCTATTAGTAATTGGACAGAGATGGATATTTGGCAATATATTTTAAAAGAGAATATCAAAATACCAAGTCTATATTTTTCTCACACAAGAGATTGTTTTGTCCGAGATGGAGTAGTTATGGCAAAAACTGATTTTGTACAGACAAAACCGAATGAACAAATCAAACCAATGCAAGTTCGTTTTAGAACGATTGGAGATGCTACATGCACAGGAGCTACTATATCAGATGCTGATTCATTAGAAAAAATCATTGAAGAGGTAGCCGTTTCAAGGATTACTGAAAGAGGTGGGCGAGCTGATGATAAAAGATCTGAAGCAGCTATGGAGGATAGAAAAAAAGAAGGATACTTCTAAAAAAGTAAAGTATGAGCAATAAATATTTAAAAATGGACCTGCTTCGATTTACTACGGCAGGTAGCGTGGATGACGGGAAAAGCACACTTATAGGAAGATTATTATATGACAGTAAATCCATTTTTCAAGATCAAATGGATGCCATTGAAACAGCCAGTCAAAAGAAGGGAGAAGAAAAAGTAAACCTTGCTTTGTTAACAGATGGACTCAGAGCTGAAAGGGAACAAGGAATTACAATAGATGTAGCCTACCGTTATTTCGCTACTCCAAAAAGGAAATTTATTATTGCTGATACTCCTGGACACACTCAATACACTAGAAATATGGTGACCGGAGCGAGCACCGCAAATTTAGCCATCATCTTGGTTGATGCTAGAAACGGAATTGTTGAACAAACTAGAAGACACTCCTTTATTGCTTCTCTGATAGGAATTCCACATATTATTTACTGTATTAATAAGATGGATTTAGTAGACTACGATCAAAAGCAATATGAAAAAATCAAAGAGGAATTAGTCGGATTTAGTGCAAAACTTAGGACAAAAGATTTTAGATTTATTCCGATTAGTGCTTTAAATGGAGATAATGTAGTTAATCGTTCCAATAATATGTCTTGGTATGAAGGAAGTACTTTATTACACACACTTGAAAATGTCCACATTGCTTCCGATCATAATCACATCGATTGTCGATTTCCTGTACAATATGTAGTAAGGCCACAAAAAGATGAATTTCATGATTTCAGAGGTTATGCAGGGAGAATTGCCGGAGGAGTATTTAAAATCGGGGATGATGTTATGGTACTACCTTCTGGATTTCAATCAAAGATTAAATCTATAGAAACCTTTAACGGCAGTATAGATGAGGCTTATGCCCCTATGTCCATTACCTTAACACTGGAAGATGATATTGATGTTAGTAGAGGCGATATGATTGTGAGACCTAAAAATCAACCCGAAGTCATACAAGATGTAGAAATGATGTTATGCTGGATGAGCGAAACACCTTTAATTAACAGAGGGAAATACACCCTTAAGCACACTTCAAAGGAAGCGAGATGTATGATTAAAGACATTCAATATAAAGTAGACATCAACACACTACATCGTCTGGAAGATGATAAAGAAATAAAGTGTAATGATATTGCCAAAGTCACCTTAAGAGTAACCCAACCTCTTTTTGCAGATCAGTATAAAGACAACAGAAGCACTGGAAGTGTCATTATTATTGATGAAGCAACTAATAATACAGTTGGGGCAGGAATGATTGTCTAAATCATTCGTTTACATAATCAGCACGAAAACTATTTGAGATTTAACTAATTCTGAATTTTATTGGAAGAGTAAACCTTGCATTTACTGCTTTACCTCGTTGTTTTCCGGGAGTCCATTTCGGCATGGTCTTAACCACACGAGTGGCTTCATTGTCTAAAGTTTTGTGTACTCCTTTCACTACTTTTACATCTCGAATTGTTCCGTCTTTCCACACTACAAACTGCACAAACACTTTACCTTGAATACCGTTTTCTTTAGCCATTTCTGGGTACTGAATGTTTTTTCCAAGGTATTCATACAGCTTGGCCATCCCACCTACAAATTCAGGATTTTCCTCAACTACATCAAAAATTTCTTCTACTACAGGCTCTGGCTCTTCTTCTACCTCAATAACAATATCAATTTCAGCTTCTTGGTCTATGATAATGGTATTGGTTTCTTCTCTTTCGTCTTCTTCTTCTAAAACTTCAACTTCTTCTGGTGGAGCGGGTGGCGGTGGTGGTGGTGGTGGTGGTGGCGGTGTATTTGGATTGATTTCCACTACTTCTTCATCTTCCAAGGCTGTTAGCGATGACTCTATACCTGCACCAGCAATATCAATCTTTTTATACTCAACAATACAAAGCATAAGGGCAACTACAAGCACAAGACCTGTTAAAATAAATACTGACCTGGACTTCGTGTCTTCACTGCTTATATTTGGATTTTTCTTAGGTTCCATTTAGGCTAAATTAAGCATAATAAATTAGTTCTTAGAATATACATTTATGAAATCTCCCCTTCATACTCATCTGAAGAAAGAAGTTCATTTAATTCATTTTCATCAGAAACTCTGATTTTAATCATCCATCCTTCTCCGTATGGATCTTCATTAACCACTTCAGGGTTAGTTTCCAATTTTTCATTGAACTCAATAACCTCACCAGAAATAGGCATAAACAAATCAGAAACTGTTTTAACCGCTTCAACTGTTCCAAACACTTCTTCTTTTTCAAGGGTTTCATCTAAAGTCTCCACTTCTACATAAACAATATCACCCAATTCGCTTTGTGCAAAATCGGTTACCCCAACTGTAGCTACTTCACCATCTAATGAAAGCCATTCGTGATCTTTAGTATATTTTAATTCTTTTGGAACGTTCATAATGAATCAATTTATTGGTGCAAATAAACAAAAAAAAGAGTATTTATTCACCTATCTCAACTGGAATCTTAAAGCAAAACCTCCGTTGGTATTTGCTGTAGGAAAAGAAGTTGAAATAAAAGGTGTATTTACCCTTCTATCAAAATATAATCTTAGCATTAGCTGTTTTGTTAAATTATAGTCTCCCGAAAACTGGATGGTTACTGCTCTTTGGCCTGCAGTAGGTAAATTCTGATTCTCTACAATTTTTCTTGTGATGGTTTTATTATCACGCACAGCCACATCTAATCTCATTCTAAGATCGCTAGGTTCAATTGGATTACCAGCCAGTTTAAATGGTAATTTTAGTTTTTTCCAAGTATACCCTGTTCCAAACTTCCACTCGCTCCCTTTGATTTCTGTGATTTGATTGTTCGCTAAACTCAATGAGACATTTCTATCTTTTTTCATTTCAAATTTTACAGACATGTTGTTTTTTAAAGTCAAATCAACTCCCAATAGCGGGGCAAATTGCTCCATAATATTCATTGTTAAAATTTGTTTTTGAGATATATAATTTCCAGCTATATCGGTCTCAATGGCATTTCCTTCACTATCCCAATTCCCGCTAAGGTTAGTGGTATAGTTCCCCAAGGTAAAGTTAGACCGGTAGGCATGTGAGAAAGATAATTTTTTAATGTGCTTTTTAACCGCTTTTATTTTAGTTAGTCCGTCAAAAGTAATCCTCCAATTGGGTAACGGTATTCGCTGACTTAGAGGATTGATGTTATTAATATTTGGTGTCTCACCACGGTATGCACACAGGAAAGCTCCGATGATAACATCTTGTTGTGTACTGTCATATCCAGCATAATAACCCGTGTTTTCAAGAGTTTGTGGAGAATTTGGATTAGTCAACGCAACAAGTTCTGATACATCTTGCCTGTAGCTTAATAAGTTCTCCCAAATTTGATTACTCAATGTAGTATCATTTAGTTTATCTGCTTTGAAAGCGGTTCTCCAGGTTATTATGGATGTGCTAAATGAACCATTAAATTGATTATTTAATAAAGCAAATTGATCAAAATCATCAAGACCTAGATTAGAAGATCTGTTCTCCATCAAATTCCGCTCAGCTGAAAGATCAATTCGCAAACTATTTATAGGCTTTATAGAAGCCTTAAAGTTCATATTTTCTGTGTGATTGGACGTATACTGAGTACTTATATAATTATAATTTGAGGTGTCCACAAGCCAACCATTGTCGTAAGCATGATGAGCAAAATTCATTCTGGTCTTTGTCCCCATTAAATCCCTTTCCTGGTATCCTCCAGCAATAAATGCTAAACCGGGTGAAAGCCAGTCATCATCCATCCCTAACATGTTGGTTTGACTTCCATATCCTGGAAGCATAATACCATCATTGGTATTGAAGGAACCGTTAATGCTTTTTACGGACATCAATACCCTGGCAAATTGATCAACTACTTTCATTACTGGACTATCACCTTTTTTCTTTTTCTTTCCTTTTTTATCCCCGTCTTTTTCTTCCTCATTTTCTTTTTTGGATGTTTTCTTTCCACCTGCAGACACATTACTCCGAGACCTAGAAATTCTTGAATTTCCATATTTTTTATTCACTCTTTTCAAATAAGGAACCTTATTGTAAAGTGATGTAAAATTCAGTTTACCAGACCATGCAACTACTCTTGAATTTTGTACAATATTTCCTACCGAAAGAGTATCATTATCTAGTGCTAAGGGAGCTCTAGTCCAATCAAAATTTGCCGTGTATCTTGTGGTAAGTGTTATCCAATCCGTAAGTGGGAACTTCTTAAGTGGCCAAGTATAGGAAACGTTACTCGTATGGTTATAGCTCATATTTTCTCCTAAGTTTTTTAAACTTTGGTTTACTAAGCTCTGGTCAAAATCATCTTCATACCCAAATATACCGTAATCAATTCTCCCCGGAGTTTCCTGCACAAAGGCACTATTTGTAGCTTGAAGATCAAACTTTAGGCTCTTGGTCAAATCATATTTAAAATCATAATTTCTATCCCAATTGAATTGTTTACCATATTGAGGAACCTCAAAATTCTCACCACCAGGAAAATTATATCTAGTTGAAAAAATATTATAGGTTCTATTCACATTATTTCGAATTGCAATTTGTTTGGGTAAATAATAAAAGTTGAAATCCCTTAAAAGTCTTAACCATTTAGACCTTCTGATAAAATTTACTTTTTTAAAGGGTTCTAATGGCTTTATGTTAGGTGAGTATTGATAATTAATACTTCCTAAATAGTTGCGTTGAATATCTTGCCTTGTATTGATATCTCTGTGAGAAAACTCTGTAAAAGAATAATTTAAACTGAAATTGGAAACATCCCACGGCATGGGAATTTTTGCTTTTGGTTTTTTATTGTTTTGTTTAGTATCATTCTTTTTTTCTCCCTCTTTTTCCTCAGTCTCATTTTGTGCTTCTTTTTTTCCTTTTTGTTTTGGTAATTTCTTTTTATTCTTGTTTATTTTGACATTAGTAAAATTGATGGATTTTCGCTCTGTCAAATCAATGCCATTGTATAGTCGTTCTCGCCATTGATCTTCTGTTTCTGTGGATTCTTGCTTGAAAATCAAATCGGGACTTAAAGGATCGTATAGTGGTTTTATCACATTCCTAGAGTAACCCACATACATTGGGAGATTTACGCCTGATTGATCACCAAAAAACTTATCTAATTTAATGGTGCTTGAGGCGTCAAATCCGTACATGAATTCTTGTTGTCTTTCGGCAACACGTTTTTCCATACTCCCAAACCCTGGTGTCGAATAATTTCCTGAAACCGCAAAATCAGCTAAATCAGCTAAGTTCCCATTCATTCTTCCCACAGTGGCCCATCCTCCATTTTCATTAAAATCACTCAATCGTAATTCGTTTACCCACACTTCCACACATTTATCTTGCCCATCATCAGGTAGCCATTGGTTATTTGGATCTGTACTTTTAGGGTTTCTAATTCCAATCATGATGGTTCTTACTCCTTGTAAATTTGGGTTTCCTTTTACCGCAATATTAGAAGATGAATTGTCTGGATCTCTCTTAACGTACTTTTCAAATTGACTGATGTTGGCAAAATTTCTTTGTTCCTTAAGGTCTTTTAGTGCTTGTAAATTGATTACCATATTATTTTCTTCTGGCCAAACAGAGTAATCATTATTATTATACCACGGTGAAATTTTAAGTGGCATCTCATATTCATAGTAATTGGAAACAAAATCTGTTCCTAACCTTACAAAAACCGTTACCTCATTATCATTAGTTGGAGCAGTGCCTGGGTTGGTTTCTCCGTGTACAAACATTTTAATCTTATTGTAATTCCTTATGTCTAAGTTTACGTTTCTGTAAATGGCTTTTGAGTCTCCATCTTTTAGCCCACATACATCAATTACTAAACTTTGTTCATTTACTTGGTTACCTATAAATTGCGTATTTTGTTGTCTTATAATATCAGGAGGAAGCACATAATTAATAGGGTCTCTACCCCCGTTTTCTTCGATACTTACAGCACTTACATTAAATTGTGTAGTTTGTTCTTCGTCTTGTATATATTCTCCATCTGCTAATAAAGAACCCAAATACCTTCTCCATTCTCCCCTTATTAATTCTAACCTGGCAAATCTAAGTGTAACTTCTTGGGACCAATTGTGCATAAACATCCTTATAAATCGAATAGACCTGAAATCTTGAATGTCATTTATCCTTTTAGAAAACTCAGCTACAGGCACTCTAAATTGGTACCACTTGATACTTTTCCCGTTGGGTAGGGAGCTTGATGGTGGTTCGTATATGTCAGTAATGTAGTTTTTTCCTATTTGCATGTTATTCGGATCCAACTCAATCTTATATTGGAAATAGCTTTCCGTCTCACTTAAATTGTTGTCGAGGTTTATATCTTCTATGTTGGGTAAGGTTGAAGCAGAGGTAGGGTATCTATCGGAATTCATGGTGTCAGACATTTCCGATGTTGGAGAATTTCCATCTGGGCTATTGTAATTTTTATATCTATCAATGATATTCGTTTGAGTTGTATATTCATCGTCCCTATAATATGCATAATTATCAGATGAAGGATCAGTTAAAATTTGTTGCAATACCAAGGGGTCTGCGATGTAATTCTGTGCAGTTGAAATGTAGTCGTCAAAATAGTTGCGTTCTTTTTCATCGGGTAGTCCATCAAAACCTACGTCTTGGTGTTCTCTTGATGCTAGGTTATTATCAAATGCATTTACAATAGCCTGTGTATTAGGAACCACACCCCACTCTGTATATTCCAATGCATTTGAATTAGCTACAAAATCTCCGTCTGGAGGTAATCCATTTTCAAACGATTTTCTTCCATCTCTTAGTAAATCCTCTGAAACATTCCCCAAATTGATGTAAAAATCACCCCCTGTAGAATTATCTGAGTCTTCATTAAAGGGGTCCATCATCCAAAATTGAATAAATTCAATATTAGCTGCTTCAAAATCATTGGTCGTTAATGTTCTCATAATACCTCCCCATCTTGATTGGGGATTATTTAATTTTCCTGAAATGGGGTCGACTCCAGCAGTATAATTGGAAGGGGTCAAGTCAAAATTGTAAGGCCCTCTCTCCGTTGGAAAATAAGAGATATCAAATACGGGTATATTCGGCAATTGACCTGGAGGAAGATTAACATTAGGAAAAACTTCATTCACTAAAATTTGTCTCATTGTATGTTTATTAATAATGGAATCATCAAGGTTAACAACATTATTAAAACCTCTGGCGTAAAAAATGGATGGATCAACCACATACCAAGACATTTTAGCTCTGTTTTTACCATAATTTAGGTCATTATAAAGACTTGCTTCTGGAAATAAATCCGGTTGCCCTTGTGGAAGAGAAGATAAAACCCAATTGTTAAATGTTCTAATATCAATGGCACTTTGGCTTCCTTCAAAATCATCGATATATGAAGCTCCATTATCACCAGCTACATCAATTGCCTTGTTATGGCCAGGAATCAGACCTGCAATCTCACCTGAAAAATTAATTTGAGATTTTTCTTTTGTTTCAATAAATGGAAGTAAGTCAACCATTT
>ENA-OSEY01002072-OSEY01002072.1-marine-metagenome-genome-assembly--contig:-NODE-2072-length-13246-cov-7.172830_pt1 | contig 13246 bp, 15 predicted proteins | sample MGYA00248465_ERZ534230 | MGnify/ENA primary metagenome ERZ534230 (study PRJEB26409, sample SAMN06344110) | marine metagenome | isolation source: Sea water from surface | place: Atlantic Ocean:Southern... | reverse complement strand
TTGGAAAACAATTGCGCCATCAGCAATTCCATTTGAAAAAGATTGGCCAATTCCTCAAGAGATGAATGATGATGATTTCCAAAGGATAAAAACAGCTTTTATTGATGCAACAAGAAGAAGTGTTAAAGCTGGGTTTGATTTAATAGAAATTCATGCTGCGCATGGATATTTATTACATCAATTTATTTCGCCAATATCAAATCAAAGAAAAGATAAATATGGAGGGAGTCTTGATAATAGAATGAGATTTCCTTTAGAAGTTTTTGAGGAGGTAGTTAAAGTTTCAAATAATTTGCCTATTGGAATGAGAATTACTGGAACAGAATGGGAAGAAAATGGAATTGAAATAGAAGATGCATTAGTTTTTTCTAAACAACTTAAAAACTTAGGTTGTGATTATGTTTGCGTTTCAAGTGGTGGCAATACACCAAGTCCTAAAATACCAGTTAAAGAGCATTATCAAGTACATTTATCAAAACATATAAAACAAAATTCAGATATTCTAACTAGAACAGTTGGAATGATAACAGATCCAATTAAAGCGAATAAAATACTTGAAAATGATGAAAGTGATATGATTGCAATGGCAAGAGCATTTCTATCTAATCCTAGATGGGTTTGGGATGCTGCTGATATTTTAGGTGCTGAAATTGAAACTCCTAATCAATATGCAAGACGTTTTAAAAAATCTATTTAATATTTTTTTTTCCTTCAGATAGCAGTTTCATCAAGGATTTAGAATGTTCTTCTGACAAATTTAATTCTTTACGCAAATTTTCAATTTTTTTTGCTTCTTCGTCAGTAATAATTCCATCTCTAAGGGCCTCATTAATTTCTGCCTCAAAAAGGGCTGACTTTCTAGACCTTAAATTAGCAAAAGAAGTAGCGACTATTCCCGTCAAAAGGGCTACAGTACATATTCCCATTATAGCTGTAAAAGCTCCAATTACTTTTCCTAAAGGTGTAACTGGAGATACATCACCATAACCAACTGTTGTTAATGTAATAAGTCCCCACCACATTGTTTCAGGTATTGAGCTAAAGTTATCAGGTTGTACCTCATGTTCTGCAATGTACATTAAAGAACTAGATAAAAATAATGCGATTAGCATTAGATATAATGCTGCTGAAAATGATTGCCAATCTTCTTTTATAGCCGAGAAAAAATCTTCCAAAGCTGTAGAATAATTTGATAATTTAAGAAGTCTTAATAATCTTAGTACTCTTAGCCAACGTAAATCAACACCTCCAAAAAGTATAGGAAGTATTGAAGGCAAAATTGCACATAAGTCAATAATACCATTAAAACTAAAGATATATTTCAATCTTCTTTTAATTAAGTTCTTAGAAATAGAATCTGAACTAGCACTTGCAGACCATACGCGAAGTAAATATTCAATTGAAAATATGACGACTGACATAGTTTCGAAAATAAAAAATTCATAACCAAAACTATCTCTTATTGATTTTACTGATTCTAAACATACAGCAGTTACATTTAACAAAATGAGAACAAATAAGAAAATATCAACAAGTCTACTTTGCAAATCTGCCGACGAACCTCTTGAGAGTAATTCATTAGTCCTAATTTGAATTTTATGATATTTTTTCATTATTCTTGTTTATGGTGTGGTTGCTGTTAAGCCTCCATCGACCACAATCTCGGTCCCTGTAATATATTTTGCTTCATCTGATGCTAAAAACAAAACTGCGTTCGCCACATCAAATGAACTTCCCATTTTTTTCATAGGAACTTGATTATTTCTTGTTTTAACGAATTCCTCATATTTCCCATCAGCATATTTGTTTGCAAGTCTTTCAACAAGAGGAGTGTGCATTAATCCAGGTACAACACAATTTAATCTTATTTTATTTTCTGCATGTATAATTGCTGTTGTTTTAGTCATTTGCATTAAGGCTGCTTTAGATGCACTATAACCAACCTGAGGTTTACCCACATATCTCATTCCAGCTACAGATGAAATGTTCACAATAGATCCACCACCAATTTTTTTCATTGTTGGTATAATTTGTTTGATAGCAAAAAAAGCAGTATCTAAATTTGTACTAAATTGTTCTCTCCAAACATCATAATCCATAACTTCTGGATCACCTGGTTCAGATCTGCCTACATTGTTAACTAAAATATTAATTTTTTCATGCTGCTTTGTTACATTTTTGAAAAAAGAGTCTACATCTTTTTTATTAGACATATTTACTTCATGAATTTCACATTTATTGTTTTCTTTAAGAATAAAATCCTGCGTATTTTTTGCTGCTTTATAATTTAAATCTGTACCTATAACTTTTGCTCCTTGCCTTGCTAACAAAGTTGCAATAGCTCTACCGTTTCCCCAGCCTTCACCTTCAGATCCACATCCTGTTACAATGGCAGTTTTCCCATCTAAATTTAACATAATTTTTTTCTTTCTAATCGTATGTTTTAACTCTAACATAATTATAATAAAATCTTAAATTTTTATGATTGATATCAAAGATCTCATTAAAAGTAGATATGCACAAGATAGTGATTTGAAAAAATCTTTTGATATGCCTGATTCTATATCTAAAAGAATATTAAGAAAATCTTGTCGTAAATTTAAAAAATCAAAAGTTTCAAAAGAAATTTTGATATCTTTAATAGCTTCAGCTCAAGCTGCCCCTTCAAAGTCTAATCTTCAGCAATATTCTATTTTATTAATTAAAAATAAAGAAATTAAAAATAAATTAAGTAAACTTTTGGGGAAAACAGCATGGGCTTTAGAAGCACCTTTATTTTTTCTTTTTTTAGCAGATATAAGAAGAAATCAAATTATTACAGAATATAAAGGTTATGAATATAAAAATAATAGTATTGATTATTTTATGAATGCTGTAATTGATGCTTCACTTGCTATGCAAAATTTAATTAATAGTGCAGAAGAGTTTGGATTAGGAATTTGTCCAATTAGTATGGTTAGAAACCACTTAGAAGAAGTTAAGAAAATGTGTCATTTACCCGAAGGTGTATTTCCAATAGCAGGGCTTAGTGTTGGTTGGCCTGATGAAAATAATGAAGTTTCAATTAGGTTACCCATGAAAGTAGTTTTTCATGAAGATTTTTATAACGATAAAGATATGTTAAAGCAAATTGATCATTATGATAAAACTATTGAATGTGTACAACCAATACCAAAATCAAAACAAAGACATGTAAATGTTTATGGGTTTAATAAAAAAAATACGTGGTCTGAAAATATCTCAAGACAAATGTCATTACCAGAGAGAAAAGAGTTTAAAAAATGGTTAAAATCTCATGGATTTAATCTAGATTAATTAATTATTTCTTTTATAAGATTGTTAAATCTATCTGGTTTTTCATACATAATCCAATGTCCAGCATCAATCTCAACATGAATTCGTACATCCTTACATGCTTCTCTAAAAAGAGAAATTCTTTCTTCTAAATAAGGACCAACTGTTGCATCTTTTTCTCCAAAAATTAGATAAGGGATTATATTTTGTTTTTCTAATATTTTTATTAGAGTATTAGTAGCTGATATAGGTCTACTTTTAAGCCTGTGATTATTTGTGTTTTCTAATTGTATATATAAGGATAACAGATCAATATTTTTTGGGTTGTTAATCATTAAGATTTTTAGATTTTCAAAATGTGCTTTTAAAATTTCTTCAAAAGACATTTTAGGTGTTCGACGAACCATTTCTCTCATTGGTCCTCTTCTTGCACCTGTTCCACCAGGTCCAACCAAAATTAAATTTTTCAATTCAATTCCTTTTTTTAAAAATTGATAAGAAAGATGTCCTGAAATTAAACCTCCAAACGAAAACCCAACTAAATTTATATTATCTAAATCAGTAATATTTAGTTTCCTAAAAGTTTGATAAAGATTTAAAGATATATTTTCCGGTGTGTGATCAGATTTTAAATCTGAAGAATCTCCAAATCCAGGCATGTCAGGGACTAAAATTTGATAATCTTTTGATAAGTATGTAACTTGTTTAATCCAATGTCTCCAAGACCCATAACCACCATGTAAAAAAATAATAGGTTGTCCTTTACCCCAAATTCTCCAACAGACTGTTGTATCATCGGTACTTATAAATAATTTTTTTGAACCTTTCTCAAATTCTTCAATTTCTTTTTGCAATTTTTTTTCGTTAAATTTTTCTATTTGCATAATAGCACCATGTGATAAGGTATTATTATTGATATAAATCAATTTTTACAATTAATTAATTATAATCTAAAGGATTTCGTATGCCTCATATTTCTGCATCAGAAGCATTATCACACATAACTGTACTTGATCTTACTCGTGTTAGATCAGGTCCAACAGCTGTAAGACAATTAGCTGACTGGGGAGCTAATGTGATCAAAATTGAACCTCCTGAGAGCATTGAACCAGATGGGTCTTTAGGTGCTTCTAGAGATACTGCTGATTTCCAAAATTTGCATAGAAATAAAAGAAGTCTAACCCTTAATTTAAAAGATAAAAAAGCAATTGAAATATTTTATAAACTTGTTCAAAAAAGCGATGTTGTGGTAGAAAATTTTAGGCCTGATGTCAAAGATAGATTAGGGATTAATTATAGTAAATTAGAGAAAATAAATCCTAAGATTATTTTGGCCAGTATATCAGGTTTTGGTCAAGATGGACCTTATGGGAAAAGACCTGGATTTGATCAAATTGCACAAGGGATGGGTGGCTTAATGAGTATAACAGGAGCCCCTGGTGAAGGTCCTATGAGAGTAGGTGTTCCAATAGCTGATTTAACAGCTGGGTTATTTTGTGCAATGGGGATACAAACAGCATTAATTGAAAGAGAAAAATCTGGCAAAGGACAATGGGTGACAACTTCATTATTACAGGCACAAATATTTATGTTAGATTTTCAAGCTGCAAGATGGTTATGCGAAAAAACGGTTCCAAAACAAGCAGGTAATAATCATCCAACAAGTGTTCCTACAGGAGTTTTTAAAACATCTAATGGAGCTATTAATCTTGGCGTTGCTGGTGAAACGATTTGGAAGAGGTTTGCAGAAGCCGTAAATAAAAAAGAATGGTTAGAAATGCCAGAATTTTCTAGTGCAAAGGCTAGATTAGAAAATAGAGATTATCTTAATGGTTTAATTGAAGAAGTAACTTCTAAAAAAACAAGTGAAGAATGGGTTGATGAATTAGAAAAAGTAGGTTGTCCATGTGGTCCAATATATTCAATTGATGAAGTATTTAATGACCCACAAGTTAAGCACTTAAATATGGCTAAAGAAATTAATACTGATCCATTTGGTAAAACATGTCTTGTAAATCAACCATTCAATTTGAATAGAACTCCAAATGAATTTAAACAAAAGCCTCCTAAAAAAGGAGAGCATACTAAAGAAATATTAAATGAATTAGGTATTAAAGATGATGAATTAAGTTCTTTAGAACAACATAATATTATTTAAATAGAGGTATAAGATGACAACAAACAAAATGATTTTGAATATTAAGAGTAATGTTGCTTACATAACTTTTAATAATCCAGAAAAGCATAACGCTGTATCTTTGGATATGTGGGATAGTTTAGAAGAAATGTTAAATCAATGCGAAAAAGATCATAATGTTAGAGTTGTTGTTTTAAATGGGGCAGGTGGAAAATCTTTTGTATCAGGGGCAGATATTTCAAAATTTGAAAAAGAACGGTCTACAAAAGAAGCTGTTTTACATTACAATTCTAGAACTCAAAAAGTTTATGAAAGGTTAGAATCATTCCCAAAACCAACAATTGCAATGATTGATGGCTATTGTATAGGTGGCGGACTAAATGTTGCTGTTTGTTGTGATATTAGGATATGTTCCAAAAAGTCTCAATTTGCAATGCCTGCAGCTAAACTATCATTAGGTTATCCTTTTTCATCTATAAAAAGATTGTTCGATATAATGGGTCCAGGGATGTCAAAGCATTTTATGTTTACTGCTGAAAGAATATTAGCTGATGAAGCTTTGTCCTGTGGATTGGTTCAAAAACTTGTAGAAGATGGAAATCTAGAAGAATTTGTAAATAATTATGCTGAAAAAATTGCTGGAAATGCTCCGTTGACTATTAAAGCTATGAAAAATATTGGAATTGAAATTTTAAAAAATCCAAATGATAGAAATTTAGATGAATGTAAAAAATTAGCAGAAGCTTGTTTTGACAGTAATGACTATGTTGAAGGAAGAAGAGCTTTTATGGAAAAAAGAAAGCCAAATTTTAAAGGAAATTAAATTATTTATCTTTTAAAATTATACTTGAAGCTTTCTCTCCTATCATCATTGCACCTGCATTTAAATTAGCAGATAACATTGTCGGCATTATGGACGCGTCTACTACTCTAAGATTTTCTATGCCGTATACTTTAAGTTCATTATTAACAACTGCTGTTTTATCTGCACTTGGACCCATTCTACATGTGCCCATTTGGTGATAACAGGTCAAACCTCTCTCACGTGCTATATCAAGTAATTCATCAAAACTATCTCCAACTCCTTTTCCAGGATAAAGCTCATGGTCTAAATATTTTGATAGGGCATTGCTGTGCATTAATTTTCTAGATAATCTTATACCTTCAACTGCAACTCTCTGATCTTCTGGTGCTGAAAGATAATTTGGTTGAATGATTGGTTTTTCAAAAGGATCTGAACTTTTAACATTAACCCATCCAAGACTTTCTGGTCTTTGCTGCCACGCTGCTATAGAAAATCCAGGTTCTGTATCTAATCCTGCCTGGTTGCCTTCTGGGTAACTTGCTGGAGTAAATGTCATTTGTAAGTCATGATTTTTTATAGTTTCATCAGAATGCCAAAAACAATAAACAAGAGTTGGTCCTAAACTTAAAATTGAATTGCCATTCCAAAAGTACTTTATAATTTCTTTTATAAGTGGTAGCCCTCTTGATTGTTCATTAATGGTAGAAATATTTTTAACCCTACCAGTTAGCCTGACATTGTAATGATCCCTTAAGTTTTTTCCAACTCCATAAAGATCATGAATAATTTTGATACCATTTTTTTTGAGAATATCCGCAGGGCCTATACCTGAAATTTGAAGTATCTGTGGAGAGTTTATCGCTCCAGCAGATAATATAACTTCTCTATTGGCTTTAATTTTAATCTTTTGTGTTTTGTTATTTGATAAAACGTATTCAACAGCATTTGCTATATTATTTTCTATGATTATTTTTGTGACATGTGCGTTTGTTAAAATTTCTAAATTTTTTCTGTTTTTTATAGGGTACAAAAATGATCTAGCTGAACTCTTTCTTAAACGTTTGTGAGTAGTTCTTTGGACGTAAGATACTCCTTCTTGTTTTTCACCATTATAATCTTTATTAAGAGGGATGCCATATTCTATAGCTCCCTTTATAAATGCATCACATAAAGGATGTCGCCATTCTAAATTAGAAATAATTTGCTCTCCATCGTTACCTCTAAATTCTGAATCTGCATCCCCAACTTTTTTCTCCATGTTTTTGAAATGAGGCAACAAATCATCATAAGACCAACCTTTATTTCCTTTTTGAGCCCAAACATCAAAGTCCATGCTTTGGCCTCTATTAAAAACAACTCCATTAATAGAACTTGAACCACCAAGTGTTTTACCTCTAGGAATTTCAATGGATCGATTTTTAGTTCCCCAACTGGGTTCAGATTGATACATCCAGTTAAGGTTTTTATTTTTTAGGTTATACATAAAACCTGCGGGTATATGTATTAGTGGATTCCAATCTTTTGGGCCAGATTCAATCAAACATACTTTGTTTTTAGGGTTTTTAGTTAGCCTATTAGCCAGCACACAACCAGCGGAACCAGCCCCAATTATAATAAAATCAAATTCATTCATTTTAATTACATTAAATGAAACAATGAATAAATAAAGTAATTTAAAATTAATTTATAACCATTATTCTATTTATATGTGTGGAAGGTTTACTTTATATGACTTGTCTAAGTTTAATATCAATATAAAAAATGAATTTAAACCAAACTTTAATATTTCGCCCGGTTCAAGTATTTTAATTCTAAATGAAAATAAATTACCTTTAATTATTAATTGGGGGATAACGGCAAATTGGTCTGAGAAAGTAAAAATTTTTAATTCACGTTCTGAAACGTTAATGGTTAAGAAATCATTTAACAATACGAAAAGATGTATTTTTTTAGCTAATGGTTATTACGAGTGGAAAAGGATTGGTCAAAATAAAATTCCATTTTATCATTTTTTATCAGATGAAATTATGTTTTTCGCTGGTATTTATAATGATGATGGGGCATGTATTGTTACTAGAGAAAGTTATTCAAAAATTAATCAAATTCATTCAAGACAACCTGTTTTACTGAAGTATGATAATTTTAATACATGGTTTGATAAAACTCATGATTTTGAGTGTCAATTTTCAATAGAAATGAATATTTATGAAGTCTCAAAATCTGTCAATTCTGTTAAAAATAATTCGTTTAAAAATATTCAAAAAGTGAAAAATTGATTTTATATGAGCAGTGAAAACATAAAAATATCTGTGATAATTCCAACTTATAATAGGTCTAAATTATTAAACAGATCTATAAGATCTGTTTTAAATCAAACTTTTCAACCTAATGAAATCATTGTTGTAGACAACGGGTCTACTGATGATACACGTGAAATGGTATCTAAAAATTTTAGAAATATTTGTTATATTTATCATGATAAAAAAGGTGTAAGCTCAGCAAGAAATGCAGGCATCAGAATATCCAAAAGTAATTGGATATCCTTTTTAGACTCTGATGATGAATGGATGAAAGATAAATTATTTTTACAAAAGGAATATATTTTAAAAAACCCAGATGTTGATTTTCTTCATACAAATGAAATTTGGTTTAAAAATGGAAAACATTTAAATCAGAAAAAAATCCATAAAAAATATGGTGGTTATATTTTTAAGAATTGTTTAAAACTTTGTTGTATTTCACCAAGTAGTACTATCATTAAAAAAAAATTATTTGATAAAATTGGATATTTTGATGAAAGTTTTGAGGTGTGTGAGGATTATGAATTTTGGTTAAGAGTTTCCTCTAAAATAAAAGTTCATTTTTTGGAAGACAAACTTACTATAAAACATGGCGGTCATGATGGACAATTATCAAAAAAATATTGGGGGATGGATAGGTTCAGAATAATGGCAATAGAAAAAAATATATTAAATAATTGGTTTAATGAAGAACAAAAAAATTATGCTATTGATGATCTGATTTCAAAAATTAAAATTATTTTGATTGGAGCAAAAAACCGAAATAACCAAAAATTATTTAGTGAGTATCATAATAAATTATTAAAATGGAAAAGTTAAATTCAACTGATAATAGTTATATTTGCGAATATTGTTTCATAGTAAACAACATATCTGAAGCTCAATTTTTTATTAATAGATTCAATCTTAAACTTAAAAAAAAATATAATTTATTTCCAATATTTTCTAATCAAAAAAAAAATATATGGCTTGCAATTAATCAGGATACAATTTCTCCAACTGTAACACCTATTTATTTAAATAATTGTGCAAATGCTAATGAACAAACAACATGGATATTTTTTTCATTTTCTTTTTTATCTAATTTAAATTCGCCACATTTTATTATTATCGATGAAATAATAGACTCAAGTACACAAAATAAGCTTTACCCGTCAGTTTCTTGTTTGACGAAATTTGAAAAAAAAAATGCTTTATCTAAAGAACAAATTTCTCAAAATCAAGAATGTATAACTTTAAAAAATATATATGAGATATATAAAACATTAGAAAAACTAGTTAATAAGGCATTAATATTTGTTACAACTCTATCTATGCCAGAAAAGTATGAACTATCGGATATTGATAACAAAACAATCAAATCTGAACAAAACAAATATATTACAGAAATAATGAATTTATCTGATGAAATGAAGATTACAATTTTTCCATTTTTTTATTTTTTCAATTTCTTTAAAAAAATTAAAGAAGAATTTAAATTTTCAGTTTACGAACAGAATGTTTTAGAAAATCTTCTAAAGCAATTTAATCCTAATGATTTAAAAAATAATTTAAAATTCATTAAAAAATTAAAAAATGGAAAACAAGTAATAAATCACTTAAAACAAAAATTATTGTAGGTAATAAGATTGATCAATACTATTTATGTTGAAAATGAAATTAAAGACCATTCAAGAACTTTGTCCATTTTGTCAAAGTTTAAAAGGTCGAGAATAATATATATTAATAAATATTCTGAAATTTTTAATAAAAAAAAACAAAGTTTTAGATTGCAAAAAAAAGATCCTTTATTAATTCTTGCAAAAAAAAATAATAATTTTGTTTTAAAAGCTCCAGAAGGATTTGGAATAGGTGCTAGTATAAATTATTATTTTTCTCATATGTATAATTGTATTTACGATTGTAAATATTGTTTTTTACAAGGTTTATATTCTTCTGCTAATTACTTGGTTTTTGTTAATTATGAAGATTTTTTAAACCAAATTAAAAATTTGGTTATTAAAAATAAAGGTAAGAGTATTACATTTTTTTCTGGGTATGACTGTGATTCATTAGCAATGGAAAAAGTAACAAGTTTTGCAGACTTTTTTTTAAAAAACTATTTAGAAAATAAAAAAATTACATATGAGTTTAGAACAAAAAGTTTACAAATTAATCCTTTTTTAAAAAATAAACCGTCAGAAAATATTATAATTGCTTATAGTTTACTCCCAGGTGACTTAGCTCAAAAATTTGATATTAAGGCCCCATCAATAAACCTAAGAATAAAATCATTAAAACAACTTACATCACTTGGGTGGCAAATTGGTCTAAGGTTTGACCCATTAATATATAATAATAATTGGAAGATTTCTTATAAAGAATTGATAAGAACAATTTTAGATGAAATTAATACAAATTATTTACATTCCGTTAGTTTTGGTTCTTTAAGATTCCCAAAACAAATCTTTAATACAATAAATAATATGTATCCCGGAGACGAATTATTTTCGCATAATTTTGAAAAAAGAGATAATGTATACTCTTATAAGGATGAAGTTGAAAAAGAGATGATTTCATATTGTAAAAATCTAATTTACAAAAAGGTTAAAAAAGATGTACAAATTTTCTCTTGCACTCCATATTAACTTACATGCTATCTAATAAAAATATTATTGTTACCGGAAGCTCAAGTGGCATAGGTTTATCCATAACTAAAGCTTTGCTAAAAAACAAAGCAAATGTATTAGGTGTTTCAAGAAGAAATCCAAGTTTATCAAATAAAAATTATCATCACATTCAATTTGATTTATCAAATATTGAAACTGAATATGAAAAGTTAAGCAGCTTTATAAAAGAAAAACCTATTGATGGCTTGATTAGTAACGCTGGTACAGGAAAACTTGATAGTTTAGAGAATTTTTCTCCAAAACAAATATCTGAATTTATTAAATTAAATCTGAATTCTCATATAATTATTACAAGACTTTTATTGCCATATTTTAAAACAATTAATAATGGATTTTTAATTTATATTGGATCTGAAGCTTCATATAAGGTTGGAAAATATGGAAGCATTTATAGTGCTTGCAAATTTGGTTTGCGTGGGTTTGTCAAATCAATAAGAATTGAAACCTCTTTAAACAACATTAAAGTCACTCAAATTAATCCAGGTATAGTTAACACACCTTTTTATAATAACTTAAAAATATCTCCTGGTAATGAACATGATGAATTTATTGAACCTAATGATATTTCAGATATTATTATTGATGTTCTCAAAATGAGAAGTGGAAGTGTGATTGACGAAATTAATTTAACATCTCAAAAGCGAGTTATAAATTTTAAGAGTAAATAATGAGATTTCTATTTTTTTTAATACTATTTTTACCTAAAGTTTTATATGCAGATCTGACGAGTGTTGGAAATTACGAATTAAACATTCTAATCAAAAGAGGTGTAAATATTATAGACGTCAGGACACCTGAAGAATGGAAGAAAACTGGAATCATAAATAATAGTTTGTTAATATCTCTCGTTAACAAAAAAAATAAATTTATATTTGAAGAATGGTATAATGATTTTAGTCAAAAAGTAGATTTCAATAAACCACTTGCTTTTGTTTGTGCAACAGGGGTTAGATCACACTATATTTCTAGATTGCTTAATAAAAAGTTACCAAAGCTTCAAATATATAATTTAACAAATGGAATAAATTACTGGATTAAGTCTGGTAACTCAGTTTATGATTACAAAAATTAATCTATAGTAGTTACTGCTCTTCTATTTTTAGACCAAGCCATATCATTTGAACCAACAACTGCTGGTTTTTCTTTACCATAAGAAATAACTCTAATTCTATCTGGGCTTATCCCTTCAATAACTAAGTAATCTCTTACTGCTGTAGCTCTCTTTTCACCTAATGCTAAGTTGTACTCTCTTGTACCTCTTTCATCACAGTGACCTTCAATAGTAAAAGTCAAATCTGAATTAACTCTTAAAAATCTTGATTGCTTGTCTAAAGTTAGCTTTGCTTCTGATGATAATTCAGATGAATCATAATCAAATAAAACTCTATCACCAACAGCGATTAATTTATCAGCCGGTGTTTGTTTAGCTGATCCAAATATTGATGCACTACCTGCTTTTGCAGTAGCACTTGCTTTTCCTGCTTTTTCAGCACTACCTTTAAGTGCATCTTGTGTAGCTGTTTCACATGATGCTAAGAAAAATAATGATATTATTGAAATAATGACTTTTTGATTAAACATATTAACTCTCTTTATTAACTGAATCGGTTATTTTTGAATATAGATTAGAGACTGAAGGTTTAGTTTCAACATTTAGATCGCTTTCTTTTAATATATTAAATCTTTCTTTAATAGCATATTCACTTAAATAAATTGATCCCGTACTTGCTCTAGCTCTTGACTCTATGAGATAATGTAAAATGCCATTCATTTCTTTCTTGTCAACAATTGTATAAGTTAAATCTTTGTTTTCTTTATTATAAATAGATAAACCTATATCAATTTCTTGCTTTTGAGCCATATCTGCCTCTTACCTAATCAAATGACTTTATAGTAAAATAGAATAATGTATTTGAAAATATTTCACGTATCGTGATATTATATTAGATATTGGAAATTTATATATGATATCTCTAAAACCATACAAACCTGAAGAATATAAAAATTTAATAGAAAATAATTTTTCTGAAATTTGGCTTCA
>ENA-OSEY01002071-OSEY01002071.1-marine-metagenome-genome-assembly--contig:-NODE-2071-length-13247-cov-4.065604_pt1 | contig 13247 bp, 13 predicted proteins | sample MGYA00248465_ERZ534230 | MGnify/ENA primary metagenome ERZ534230 (study PRJEB26409, sample SAMN06344110) | marine metagenome | isolation source: Sea water from surface | place: Atlantic Ocean:Southern... | reverse complement strand
TTCAAGTTGGGAATATGGTTATTGAAAAAGCAAAAAGATTGGTTGAGCATAAAAAAGATGTTGTTATTCTTTTGGACTCTATAACTAGATTAGGGAGAGCCTATAATTCCGTACAGCCTGCTTCAGGTAAAATTTTAAGTGGTGGTGTAGATTCTAATGCTCTTGAAAGACCAAAAAGATTTTTTGGTGCTGCAAGAAATTTAGAGGAAGGTGGAAGCTTGACTATCATTGCAACTGCTTTGGTAGAGACAGGGTCCAAAATGGATGAAGTCATTTACGAAGAATTTAAAGGTACTGGAAATATGGAGATCCATCTAGAAAGAAAAATTGCTGAAAAAAGAATTTATCCTGCAATCAATATAAGAAGATCTGGAACTAGAAGAGAAGATTTACTAACAACTGATGAAGAGCTTCAAAGAATGTGGGTCTTAAGAAAAATTCTCGATGAAATGGAAGACGCTCAAGCAATCCAATTCCTTATAGATAGAATCAAAACACATAAAACAAACGATGAGTTCTTTAGTTCCATGAAAAATGGTAACGGAAAGAAATCTAAATAGAATTTTTAATTGATTCAGCTATATCGTTAGCAAAATAATCTATAAATTTACTTTCATATCCAATATCAGAAATATAATTTATTATTCTATTTGAGATTCCAAAAAGCTTTGCTTTAACATCGCTTGAGTATATTTCTTCAAAAAAAATTTGAGCACCAAAAGTGCTTGAAAAAATTATAGCATCAGCTTTAAGAAAAGACTCTTTAACATAGTCATAACTTTTAAATTTAACTCTTTTGTAGCAACTAATTTCTTCAACATTGTTTTTATTTTTATATAAGTAATCAAATATATCGCTTAGACCGTCATCACCTTTTACGATTAGGTATTTATTGTTATTAAGGTTCGGCAAAAGTTTAATTAATTCTTTAGAACCTGGAATAGTTGGGCAAATTGAGTCAAAACCTTTTTGTAATAGGAAGTTTTTTGTAGATGGACCCATGGTGTAGATATCTTTGTTAATTAGATGATCCTTTTCTTTAAAAAACTCAACAGAGGGTATGCTTTGAAAAATAATGTCAGTAAAGTCTTTTGATGGTAGCGCGTACTCAAAGCTTTTAAGCTCAAAAAGTGGTATATTTTTTATACTTCCTTTTTTGTGATTGCTAAAAGCAATGTTTGAACGAGTATCAATTATGTTCATTTAAAAGTTTCAGCCCATCTTGATTTTTAATGTCATTAATAGTTTTTTCTGCGGTCGTTCCTGAAAAAGATATATATTTCTCAACACCATAAATCTTACCTAAATGAATTAATTGTGGGTTCTCTGAATCAAGATTAGATTGAGTCTGAATTGAGATTGCAGAATTACAACCTGCATTAATTGCTTCTAAAATACTTCTTTCAATGGAAATATTATTTCCATGAGTGAAGTTAATTTCACGAAAAGATTGCAATAGAAAATTATAAATATCGGCAGACAGATCATTTAATACCTCAATGCACAAAAATCCTTGTCCAGATGCTGTTGACCAATCCATTACTTCATATTGCAATTCATCTAAGAGCTTTAATCTAGCTAAGCCAGCTTTAGCAAGTATTATGCAGTCATATTCTCCTTGGGATAGTTTCTCCAATCTTGTATCAACATTCCCTGATAAATTAACAATATTCATAGCATTCAAATGATGTTTAGCTTGTAGTTGTCTTCTAAGACTACTTGTACCCAATTTCATTTCCCTATTAAATTTATCTTCTTCTCTGAATATTAATACATCTTCATTTGACTGACTTGGCAAGAAGTACCTCAGTAAACCGGTTGTCTCTCCTGCAGGAGTATCCTTGGCTGAATGAACAGCAATATCAGCCTCACCATTTAAAAGACATTTTTGAACATCAGAAACAAAATGTGCTTTATCAAATAAAGTTTCACCCTTAGCGCTTTTGATATCTCCTTCTGTTTGGACTTTAACTATTTTGTAATCAGATATACCAAATTTCTTCACAAATTCATCAACTTGGGCAAGCGCTAACTTTGAAGATCTAGAGGCTATTCTAATTGTCATTGTTTAAAAGAAGGGCTTTAACATCACCTAGAGTTTTTTCTTTAATTATTGTAAATGAATCAGGTATTTCAACTTCAGTAAATTTACTAAATTCAATATAAATTTTACATGAAGATTTTAAGTTTTGTTTTTTTTTCAGTATGTCTAAAACTTTTTTTTCAAGATTTTCATTAAAAGGAGGATCTAGAAAAATTAAATCAAAACTTGATAAGTTATTTTCTTTTATCCAGGTTGAAGCATCTTTGAAAAGAATTATTGATTTGTTATTTAATTTAAGCTCACGAATAGTATTTTTTAGAATTTGAAAATTTTTTTTATTAGATTCTATAAAAACTGTCTTGTTTGCGCCACGAGAAATTGCTTCAATACCAAGCGAACCTGTACCTGCAAATAAATCTAAACAATCAATGCCATCTGTTTCAAATTGTATCCAATTAAATAAAACCTCTCTTAATTTACTTGATGTTGGCCTAAGAGAGCTTTTAAAGTTAAAAGGAATCTTTTTTCCTTTTAGATCTCCGCCGGTTATTCGAATACTGTTTTTCATTTATAATATTTTCTTTAAGTATAATTCAAACTATGAGTATTCAAGATAATTTTAGACTCGCAATGCGCAGATATATTTATTCTGTAAGCATTATGTCTAATAAAGATGAAAAGGGCGATACTAATGCAATCACTGTGTCCTCTGTTACGTCCATATCTATGAATCCTCCAAGCCTATTAATTTGTATTAATAAGTCATCAAGAATTCATGACACTCTTCAAGTTGGATCCCAATTTTGTGTTAATTTATTGAATAAGCACCAAACAGAGCTCTCAAATATTTGTTCTGATGAAGACAGTTATGAGAAAAGATTCAGCGATGAGCATTGGAATATTAACAAGGTGCCTTACTTATCAAATGCTCAAGCAAATATTTTTTGCAAAGTAGATAAATTAACTTCATATCATACGCATACTATTGTTATTGGGCTTGTTGAAGATGCAAAACATGCTGATGAAATATCAACATTAACTTATGTTGATGGCGAGTATATATAATTAATTTTCTACAATACCAGAAACAACTTTATCTAAATGAACTTCTAGATTATTAGCTATAAGACTAGCAGTTGAGATTGGGCCAATATCTTCCTCATAATTATCCCCAACTAGTTGAACCTTTCTTAATATTCCAACAAGACCATGAATCATTGACCATAAAGTAATGCATTTAAATGCTATAGCTTCATCATCCTCATTAGCTAATTTAGAAAAAGCTGATTTCATATTCTCATAGGTTGAATTTGCTGACTCGAGCAATTCAGGGTAATTAGAAAAATCACCAACAGCTGTTCCAAACATAAGATCATAGGTATTTGCATTCTTAAGACCAAATTCAATATATTTACATCCCTTTTCAACAAGATGTTTTTTTGTAACTTTTTTATTAATATCAATGAAGCAAGCTCTGTGTAGCTTCTTAAAGCCATCTGTTGCAACTGATGCGTATAACGCTTCTTTAGTTTCAAAGTGACGATAGGGCGCAGTTTGTGAAACTCCACTTTCTTTAGCCAAAGTTCTTATGCTCAATTTTGTATAACCATCTCTTTCACACAGCTTGCAGGCACAGTCTATGAGTTCTTGTTTTAGGTTTCCATGATGATAAGATTTCATATTCTATATAAATGTTGACACTGCTAACATATTACATTAATGTTTACACTGCTTACATTAGAATTTTTAGATAACAATGTCAAATTTAAGAATATTTAGATATATAACAATTTTTTGTTTATTTGCCTCTATATCTTTTAAGGCAATGTCAATTGAAGTCTTAGAAGTAAAAATATTAGATTCGTATTCGATTACTAAAACTTTTCCTGGAAAACTTTTACCAATAGAACAATCTGAATTAGCATTTGAAATTCCAGGCAAGATAAAGAATATTTATGTTGACGTCGGTGATTACGTAAACAAAGGTGACATCTTGGCTAAACTAGATGATAGAGAATCCAATGCTCAATTGAATCAAGCAAAAGCAAAATATGATTTATCAAAACAAGTGCTGGATAGATTTGAAGATTTGAGAGCACAGGGACATATATCAATTCAAGACTTAGATAAAGCAAGATCTGATTTCATTATTGCAGAGTCACAATTTGAATTTTTCAAAGTTAAATTAGAACAAACTAATATTATTTCACCATTTAATGGCGTTATTCAAAATAGGTTTTTAGATACAGGTACAGTTATTAACTCAGGGATCCCTATACTTGAGATTATTGATTCTAATTATGTTGAAGCACATATTTCTGTGCCTGTTATCTATTTATCTGAAATGCAGCTTGGACAAGAATATGACTTTGAGTTTAATGGAAAAATCATCAAAGCAACTTTTTCAAAATTAGCTCCAATGTCTCCAGGCGGATCTGATAGCAGGCTTGCAATTTTTAAATTTAGTGATTTTTTTAGTCCTGGATCTATAGCAAACCTTCAAATAAAGATCACACAAAAATCAAGAGGAACGTGGGTTCCTCTAAAATCTTTATCTCAATCAGAACAAGGCCTTTGGTCTGTATATACAATAGAAGATAATGTTGTTGTAAAAGATTTAGTAGAAATAATTTATTTTGAAAATAATTATGCCTATGTAAGTGGGACACTAAAAGACAATGATTTAATAGTTTTAGGTGGCGCAGCAAAAATTATTGAAGGCAAAAAAATTAATTAAAAATGAAGTTTATTAGCATATTCCTTGATAGACCTAGGATTCTTTTTTTAACTTTAGCTTTTATTTTATTATCTGGGATATCTTCCGTTTTTACCTTACCAATTCAAGAAAATCCTGAATTAGCTGAAAGATGGGCAACTGTAACAATTTCATATCCTGGTGCAACACCTGAGAGATTAGAAACTCAAGTAATAAATGATCTTGAGATTAAGTTGCGTGAAATAGTAGAAATTGATGTTCTTGAATCAACAATTACGCAAGGTTTTTCAAGAACATTAGTAGAGCTTGAGCAAAGTGTTCCTCCAAAGCTTATTGAAGAAACATGGTCAAGAGTCCAAGGAAAAATTGACCAAGTAATAATACCTCAAGGATCAAATATTCTCCTTAGAAGGTCATCAGGACCACCAATAACTGTCGAATATGTAATCGACTGGGAAGGTGAAGGTGAACAGCCAATAATCATGATGTCGAGATTAGCTCAACAGCTCAAAAGAAAGCTAAGTTCAATTCCTGCTACAGAAAAAACTGCAATATATGGCGAGGCTGAAGAAGAAATAGTTGTAGAGGTTGATTCTGCAAAAATGTCATCTATAGGACTTACATATCAAGACATTAGTTTTGCTATTAAATCTTATGATAATAAAAAGCCTGTAGGTGTAGTCTCTGATCAATATTCTGAATTCCTTATTAGATTGAAAGATAATATTACTAGCCCTCAACAAATTGGCGAAATTCCTATAAAAGTTATCAATGATTCTGAAATCATTAGACTTCAAGATATTGCTTTAATATCAAAACAACCTTTGTATCCCATTGAAGATATTTTTTTATTTAATGGTAAAAGAGTTATATCTGTTTCAGCAACCGGATCATTTTCGCAAAGAGTATATAACTATGTTGATGCAGCTGAAAGTGCTGTTAATGATATGCGTCAGTCTTTACCAGAAGAGTTTTCAATTGAGCGAATTTATGATGAATCTAAGTATGTATCAACAAAATTTAACGAATTAATAAAAAGCTTCTCAATAGCATCCTTTTTTGTATTGAGCTTGAGTTTTTTCTTCTTAGGTATAAGACCTGGAATAATTGTTACTGCAATCCTTCCATTTTCAGTATCTTTAGTTTTTTTAGGCTGTAGGCTAATTGATCTCCCCCTTCATCAAACTTCCATAACAGGAATTATAATTGCTTTAGGTTTATTAATTGATAATGGCATTATTGTTGTTGAAGACTACAAATATAGAAGGTCTATAGGACTATCAATTAAAGAATCTATAAATCAAACTTTAACCAATATAACAACTCCATTAGCAGCAGCAACAGCTACAACTGTTTTTGCTTTTATGCCAATAGTTACTGGAGAAGGTTCAAGTGTTGAATTTGTAGGAGGATTAGCATTAACAGTAATAATGTCAATTGCATCATCATTAATATTGGCCTTAATAATGGTTCCTGTATTAATGAGTTACATGGAAAAAATTCCTTTTTTTGCAAATATTAATGTTCATGAAGAAGGGTATAGAAATAAAAATATTCTTAAAAAATACAGGGAATTTTTAACTTGGTGTTTTGACGTACCAAGGAGAGCCATCTTAATTTCTATATCATTACCTCTGTTAGGATTTATATTGTTTGGAACGATTCCAAAAGACTTTTTTCCGGCCAATGACAGAGATATGTTTAGAGTTCATATTGAACTGCCGACAAATTCATCATCCATAAAGACAATGGAACGATCTAAGCAAATTAGACAACAAGTTATTGATAGCAACCTTATTGAAATAGAAAAAGATTATTGGTTTGTAGGAAGGTGGATGCCGCGTGTTCTAATGAATATAGTAGGTGGCGAAGAAAAAGAAGGTAATAACAACCATTCTCAAGCAGTTTTTTATGCTAAGGATTATTATGAAATGATTAGCAATCTTCCGGATTTGTCTAAACTTTTATCAGCAAAAAATCCTGATTTAACTATTTATGTAGATAGCTTCCAGTCCGGTCCACCAGTATTTTCTGATGTTAATTTTAGAATTCTTGGTGATGATGTGGATATTTTAAGAAAGCTCGGTTCAGAGTTAGAGCTGATAATAAATAATGCACCCGATATAAGTCATACCAAGTCAGAGGCTGGATATTCAAATACAAATATAGAATTTGAATTTGATAGTTCCAACATTTCACTTGCAGGAAAAAATACTGAATTATTAGTCAACGAATTATTTGCACAAAATAATGGAGTCATTGTTAGTTCAATGCTTGATTCAAATAAGGAAATACCTATTAGAGTCAAAGGTATAAAAGATTCAATGGATATTATTGGTGAAACAAGTTCGCTCTCTATACCATCACAAAACGGTATGGATTTCATTGGTAATTTTGGGACTTCAAGACTTAATAAAACCACATCTTATATTACAAGAAGAAATAGCCAGAGGATGAATGACGTTCAAGGTTGGATATGGACTGGCACATTGCCATATGGAACAGAACAATACATACAGGATGAGGTGAAGGAATTTGAAAAAAACCTACCTCCAGGTTATTCAATGCTTGTTGGGGGCGAAGCTGAGTCTAGAGGCGAGTCACAGTCACAAATTTATTCATCTGCCATAATATATATTCTGCTAATTACAATTGGGCTAGTATTTGCTTTAAACTCATTTAGACAAACAGCTTTAATTTTGTCTGTAGCTATTTTCTCAATAGGTTTGTCTTTTTTAGGCCTCAAAGTAGGGCAACAAAATTATGGTTTTATTGCGACAATTGGAGCGCTTGGGCTTATTGGCCTTTCAATAAATGATTCAATAATTGTTTTGTCACATATAAAAGAAAAGGCAAATCAAATTAATATGAAAAAATCTGATTTGATTGAAGTTGTAATAAGATCAACAAGGCATATCATTACTACATCTCTTACAACACTAGGTGGTTTTTTACCGTTAATTTTTGCTAGTATATTTTTCAGGCCTTTAGCATGGGCAATGAGTATTGGTGTACTCGGAGCAACAATGACGGCATTATTATATATACCCGCTATGTTTATCTGGATGAATAAAATTAAAGATTAGAACATTCAGTCGAGCAATATTCTTTTCCTGATTTTCTAACAACAATAGATTCATGAACAAAAGTATTACATACAGAACATCTCACCATTTCGTTTAATTTTTTTTCGCTTTTTGAAGAGAACATTTTATCTATATAGTTCTTAGCAGACTTAATAATAAAATATGAAATGATAGGTACTAATAATGAAAGTAGTAGTTTAATTATCACTGAATTTAATTAGGTCTTACTGGTTTTGTGGTGTTTAAAAAGTTCCATGACCAGCCTCTTTGTCTTGATGGCTGTCTTGATTCTTCATCTGGGTAATTAATATTTATGACAACCCTTACATCGTCAAGGAGCTCAGAATATCCAAGAGCATCATAACTAGTTTCTAATAATTTTAAGGCTCTATAATTTTCACTTGAATTTGGAATATTTTCTATTACATAGTTTGCTCTTCTTATGGCAGCAACATATGCATCGATTGTTATGTAGTAATCTGCAGCTGCAAGTTCATTTTTAGCAATCATATTTCTTAAATACACATTTCTTTGCTTTGCATAGGGAGCATATTGACTATCTGGAAAACGAGTTAAAAACTCTGTTAGTTCTGAAAAGGATTCCTTGGCACCAGATATATCTCTATTTGATAAATCTGTATCTGTAAATCTTGTAAGAAATTCTCTATCTCTGGTATAGCTAGATAAACCCTTCATAAAATATGCGTAATCTATATTTGGGTGTCTAGGGTGAAGACGAATAAATTTTTCAGCAGCTGAGTGTGATGCTTCAGTTTCTGAATTCATAAAATGAGCATAAATAAGTTCAACTTGTGCTTGTTCAGCATATTTGCCAAAAGGATATCTATTTTCAATTGCTTCAAGCGATTCGATTGCTCCATAGAAGTTTTTGGCAGTCATTCTTCTTTGAGCTTGCTCATAGTATATTTTTTCTGGTTGTTCTATTTCAGGACCATCAGAATTACAGCTTGAAATAGCAATCATTAAAATTGGAGCAATTAAGATAGTTTTTTTAAAATTATTAAAAATTTTCATTATTGATTGGGCATTTTACCTGCATAATTATAAATTGTTCTGTAAAAACATAAAATTAGAACAATTTTTTTTAAGTAAGTTCAAATGGAAAATAAAAAAACTGTTTCAAAGGAGCATTCAAAAATGCGGTTAGATAAGGTTTCAACCATAATTTTTGAAGACTTCTCACGTACACAAATTAAAAAATGGATATTAGAGGGAAGGGTCTTTTTAAATGATGATATAGCTTCTCCAAGAGATTTAGTTCATGAAGGAGACTCTATTCAAATAGATCCAATTACTGAAGAGAAAATCTCTTGGGTACCTGAAGAGATTGATATCGATGTTGTTTATGAAAATGATGACTATTTGATTATTAATAAACAACCAAATTTAATAATGCATCCAGGTGCAGGTTGTTCTAGTGGTACTCTAGCGAATGCTTTATTACATCATTATCCTGAATTAAAAAATATTGCCAGAGCTGGAATTGTACACAGACTCGATAAAGATACCTCAGGAGTAATTTTAGTAGCCAGAAATAATAAATTTAGAAACTATTTCGTTGATTTGCTTCAAAAAAGAGAGGTTACAAAATTATATAGTGCTATTGTTGTCGGCACTATCATAGGAAGCTTTAAAGTCACTGATCCTATCGGAAGAGACAAGAAAAATAGAGTAAAAATGTCAATTAGAAGTGATGGCAAAGAGAGCGAAACTTTTGTTAAGTTAAAAGAGAGCTTAGGAAACTATTCTTTACTTGATATTTCAATAATGACAGGAAGGACTCATCAAATTAGAGTGCATTTGAGCAGTAAAAAACTCCCGATAATTGGCGATAATACATATAATCCGACAAAAAATATTGCAAAGGGAACTAGCTCAAAATTAACAGATATTATAAAGCAGTTTCCAAGGCAGGCTCTGCATGCTTATCAATTATCTTTTAAAGACATGCATACAGATGAATTTAAAACATTTAATTGTGATATTCCTGATGATATGAAATACCTCATAGATATATTAAAAAAAGATATTTAAAAATGTTAAAAAAACTTTTTTTATAAGCTAGATTAATGTATAAACCCTTTTCTTAGACAAATTATTATGAAATTAGCTGGAAACGATATGTTAATTCAATCTCTTATAAATGAGGGAGTTGAATATATTTTTGGATATCCGGGAGGAGCAGCCTTGCATATCTATGATTCCATTTTCAAGCAAAAAGAGATGCAGCATATTTTGGTAAGACATGAACAAGGTGCAACACATGCTGCTGATGGTTATGCTAGAGCAACTGGTAAGCCTGGAGTTGTAATGGTTACATCAGGACCAGGAGCAACCAATGCTATAACAGGAATAGCAACTGCATTTATGGATTCTATCCCAATGGTTGTCATATCCGGTCAGGTTCAAAGTCATTTAATTGGAACGGATGCTTTTCAAGAAACTGATATGATTGGTATTTCTAGACCAATTGTTAAGCACAGTTTTACAGTTGATCATCAAAGCAATATTCCCCAGATAGTAAAGGAAGCATTTCATATTGCTACATCTGGAAGGCAAGGACCTGTGGTGATTGATATTCCAAAAGACCTAACAAATCCAGACGACCTATTTGACTATGAATATCCAGAAGAGGTAAATATAAGATCATACAATCCTCCAGTGAAACCAGAAGCAACACAAATAGAAAGAGTTGTGGATGCAATTTTTAATTCAAAAAAACCAGTGATTTATGCTGGTGGTGGAACAATTTCAAGCAATGCATCAAAGGAACTAATAGAATTAAATAGTTATATAAATGTTCCAGTAACTAATACATTAATGGGTCTTGGAGTATATCCAGCAACTGATGATAAATTTATGGGTATGCTTGGAATGCATGGTACCTATCAAGCAAATATGGCAATGCATAATGCTGACTTAATATTAGCAATTGGAGCAAGATTTGATGACAGGATTACCAATACACCTGAAAAATTTGCACCAAAAGCTCAGATAGTTCATTTTGACGTTGATCACTCATCAGTTTCAAAAATTATTGAAGCTGATATTGCTGTCTTTGGCCAGGTAAAAGATTCTCTGCAAGCAATAAATGAATTAATTAAAGATAGATTATCTGAATTAGATATTACAAAGTTTGATGAATGGCATGCACAAATTTCGAAATGGAGATCTGAGCATGGATTGAATCATAACTTATATAAAGATAATTCAGATGAAAATCCAATTCTTCCTCAGGCTGCAGTTCAACACATATATCAAGAGTCAAAAGGGAAGGCTTTTGTTACTTCTGATGTAGGTCAGCATCAAATGTTTGCTGCTCAGTATTATCATTTTGATGAGCCAAGAAAATGGATAAATTCTGGTGGATTAGGAACCATGGGCTTTGGTTTGCCATCTGCAATGGGTGTCAAACTAGCTTACCCAGATGAGGAGGTAATTTGTATTACTGGAGAGGGTAGCATTCAAATGTGTATTCAGGAGTTGTCTACATGTTCACAATACAAGTTGCCTATAAAGATTTTTAATATAAATAATCTTGCTTTGGGAATGGTTAAGCAATGGCAGGATATGAATTATGACGGTCGCCATTCATCTATTAGTTATGAGGATTCATTACCAGACTTTAAGGAATTGGTTGAGTCTTATGGACATGTTGGAATTAAGATCACGAAAAATTCAGAACTTAAGAAAGGTATTGAAGAGGCATTTTCAATAAAAGATAAACTAGTATTTGTTGACATATATGTAGATCCTAATGAGCATGTCTATCCTATGTTAGTAGCACCAAATGGTAGCTTAAAAGATATGTGGTTAGCAAAAGGAAGCAAAACATGATTGAAAGACAACTTACATTGATCATGGAAAATAAACCAGGAGCTTTGGCAAGAGTAGTAGGCCTTTTTCATCAAAGAGGCTACAACATTGATAGCTTGCATGTTGATCCAATAGAAGACTTTAGTCCATATAAATTTATTGAGGATGAATTAGATGTAAAATTTTCAAAAGGGGAGGTCTCAAGATTGGTAATAAAAACTACTGTAGCAGATACTCTTATGAGGCAAATTTTAAGACAGATTAATAAACTTATTGAAGTCATTGCTGTAAGCGATGAAGATAGCACTTATTTAAAGGGGATTTTAAGAGATGAAAATTTATTATGATGATGATGCAAATCTTGAACTTATTAAAAAACTAAATGTAACAATTATTGGTTATGGTTCTCAAGGACATGCACATGCAAATAATTTAAAAGATTCTGGAGTTGATGTTACTGTTGGTTTAAGAGAGGGGTCTTCGTCGTGGAGTAAAGCGTCTGAAGCAGGATTAAAAGTTATGCCAGTAGAACAATCTGTCTCGAATGCAGATCTAGTAATGATCTTGGCGCCTGATGAATTCCAAAAAGGTGTTTTTGAAAAAAGTATAAAGCCCAACCTCAAAAGTAATGCAATTTTAGCTTTTGCTCATGGTTTCAATATCCATTTTAAAAAGATTGTGCCTAGTGAGACAAATACTGTAATCATGATTGCACCAAAGGGCCCAGGTCATACAGTTAGAAGCACTTATTTAAATGGTGGAGGAGTTCCATCGCTAATTGCTATATTTAATGATGCAATGCAAGAGGATGAGCATTCTGCAAAAGACATTGCTTTGTCATACGCAAAAGCAAACGGAGGAACCAGAGCTGGTGTCCTTGAAACTACCTTTAAAGAGGAAACAGAAACAGACTTATTCGGCGAGCAGGCAGTATTATGTGGAGGATTAACTGCACTAATTAAAGCAGGTTTCGAAACTTTAGTTGAGGCAGGTTATAGTCCTGAAATGGCATATTTTGAATGCTTACATGAAACAAAACTAATTACAGATTTAATACAAGAAGGCGGTATAGCAAATATGCATTATTCGATTTCAAATACTGCTGAGTATGGTGATTATTTAAGCGGCCCAAAAGTCATTACAGAAACAACAAAAGAAGCTATGAGAGAAATTCTTGATAATATCCAATCCGGTAATTTTGCTAATGAATTTCTTGATGACTGCAGGCAAAGTAATGATGGTTCAGGCGGACCTTTTATGAAATCAAATAGAAAATCAACGAAAAATCATCCAATTGAAGAGGTGGGAAGGGAGCTCAGATCTAAGATGAAATTCCTCAATTCTGAAAAACTTGTAGATATAGAAAAAAATTAATAAAAAAGACTATCTTAATAGAAATAACTCCGTTAGAATACGCTTCCCGACCATCGAGTCGGACAGTTCTTTAAAATATTTGGTTACTCGTGTGGGTGTTCAAAATACGAGATAAAATTTAGATTTTTTATTTAAAAATCAACAAACATGATATTAATTGAAGAGTTTGATCATGGCTCAGATTGAACGC
>ENA-OSEY01002069-OSEY01002069.1-marine-metagenome-genome-assembly--contig:-NODE-2069-length-13248-cov-5.982310_pt1 | contig 13248 bp, 11 predicted proteins | sample MGYA00248465_ERZ534230 | MGnify/ENA primary metagenome ERZ534230 (study PRJEB26409, sample SAMN06344110) | marine metagenome | isolation source: Sea water from surface | place: Atlantic Ocean:Southern... | reverse complement strand
GTCGGCTTTAGCAAAAGAATGGATGAGAATGAAGAACTAACACTTGAAAACCTAAAAGCCTGCAGATCTATAATTGACCCACAGATAAAGGAATTTGGAGGAAGAATTTTCTATACAGCAGGTGACTCAGTGATAGCGGAGTTTGAAAGTCCTGTTGAATGTGTGAATGCAGCAATAGGTTTTCAAAAAGCTATCAATGATAGAAATAATACCCTTCCTGAAGAATCTCAGCTTGACTGGAGAGTTGGCATACATCTCGATGATGTTATAATAGAAGGAGATAACGTCTATGGTAACGGCGTAAACATTGCAGCTCGACTTGAGACTGCCTGTTCCCCGGGACAAATTCTTCTCTCAACAGCAGTACAAGATCAGGTTAATAAAAGAATAAATTTCACTATTGAAGATGCTGGGACGAAATCCTTAAAGAATATTGATGAGGCCTTTCAAGTATATGGAATCTCCCCCTCTGGCGAAAAAATTTCTAAGACCGATGCACTTAAGGAAAAAGATCCACAAGGGGCAGTTAAAAGTTATAAGCCAAAATTAGCAGTTTTACCTTTTGATAATATGAACAATGATGAAGATAGCGGTTATTTAGTTGATGGTGTTGTTGAAGATTTAATTACAGAGTTTTCACGAATACGAGAACTTGAGGTCTTATCTAGACAGTCTTGTTTCGAATTTCGTGATGCTTCCAGTAGTATAAGAGATTTTTGTAAAAAATTTGGAGTAGATTATGCAGTTTCAGGGAGCATTCGTACATCCGGTAAGCGAGTTAGAATTTCTGTTGAACTATCTGATGCAACTGACGGAAATGCTCTTTGGAACAATAAATATGATCGTATCTTAGAAGACATTTTTGATGTGCAAGACGAAATTGTAAGGAAAATATCCTTGGCACTTTTAGGAGAGATTGAGATTTCAAGCCTTGAACGGGCCAATCGTAAACCCACAGAAAATCTTACATCATATGAATTGTTATTAAGAGGAAAAGTATTGCACCACAAATTTAAAAGAGAGTCTTGTCTTGAAGCTATCGATTCCTTTAATGAAGCGATTCGAGCCGATAATAATAATGGTCAGGCATATGCTTGGAAGGCTTGCGCTATAGGCCAAGCAATGGGACGCGACTATTTAGAAGGTGATACGGAGGAATGGTGGGATAATTTAATGCAGTGCATAGAGAGAGCTCAACAGTTAAATGATAATGATTTTGAAGTCCATAGAATGCTAGCAGAGGTTGCATTAAGTAATCATGATTTTAAAGCCGGAGAACGACATGCGCGTACCTCATTCAAAATGGTACCAAATGATCCTAGAGTGTTATCAGTTTATGGAGAGATTCTATCTAGAACAGGTTCAACAGAGAGAGGAATAGAGCTTTTAGAGAGCGCTCTTGAATTGGATCCCATACCAATGGGAAAAACAAATACAGACCATAGAACTAGAGCCGTTCTTTTTGGATATTTTATGGATAGAAACAGTGACAAGTGCAAGGAGCTCATAAAAAACCTGCAAGAGGTTGACTTTAAATCATGGCTAGTGACCGCAAAAATTTGTGATGATGAAGAGATAGAATATACTTCAGAAGTTTGGTTTACTGAAAATAAAGATCATTTCAAGGAAATGGACTGGGAAATGGAAATAGACAGGTTTCATTTAAATAATGAAGGTTTGCAAAAATCTCTTGTAGGCTTTGTTGAAAGCCTTTTCAATTAACTGAATCACTGGAATACATTAATGACAAAGTTTCAGCATACATAGCTAACTTTTTAAATCCCTTAATTTCCATCATTCTCTCAATTCTAACAAGAACAGTGTTGTCGTCACGAATTGTCACCTCAGCGATTTTTGACTTTAGCCTTACAAATGACCCAACTTTTACTGGCGAAATAAATCGTACTTTATCAATACCATAGTTAAGGGTGTGCTTTAAATTCTCGATATGAATTTTATTTTTTCCTAAACTGGGAGAGATACAAAGACTTAACAAACCATGAGCAATTGTTTTTCCAGCTGGCATTTCATTGAATGCTCGATCAATGTCAACATGTATCCATTGATCATCACCTGAAAGCTTTGCAAAAGCGTTAATAAGTTCTTGATCAATTAAAAACCAATCACTGTAACCCAAATCATAATTTTCAAATTTTTTTAAGTCTTGTGGAAACCCTACTTTAAGCAATTACAAAACCTCAAACAGTCCGGCTGCGCCCATTCCACCACCTACACACATCGTACAAACAACAAGCTTTGCATTTCGTCGTTTCCCCTCGATTAATGCGTGCCCTACTAGTCGAGCACCTGACATACCGAATGGATGGCCGATAGATATCCCTCCTCCATTTACATTTAAAATTTCATTAGGAATTCCTAACCTGTCTCTGCAGTAAATCACTTGGCTTGCGAACGCTTCATTCAGCTCCCAGAGATCAATATCGTCCATTTTTAATCCATTATTTTTCAGAAGCTTTGGTACCGCATATACCGGACCTATTCCCATTTCATCAGGATCACAACCGGCAACAGCCATACCTCTATAAACTCCCAGAGGGCTTAGCCCCCTCCGCTCAGCTTCTTTTGACTCCATCAAAATACTTGCAGATGCTCCGTCTGACAATTGAGAAGCATTCCCTGCAGTGATGTGACTTCCCTCACTTATGTGAATGCCATCTTTAAAAACCGGTTTGAGCGCGCTTAAGCCCTCCAAACTTGTATCAGGTCGGTTCCCCTCATCTTTTATTAAATTCACCTCATGATAAGTCGCAGTTTTATTTTCTTTATCGTAATATTTCATTGTCGACTTAAGAGGCACAATTTCATCATCCATAAACCCATTTCTTTGGGCATGTGCTGTTCGCATTTGTGACTGTAACGCGTATTCATCTTGTCTTTCACGAGATATCCCATATCGATCTGCTACTGTTTCGGCTGTTTCAATCATAGTCATGTAAAGCTCAGGCATTTCATTCTCAAGCCAAGGATCTCTAGCATTATCCATTCTAAAATTTTCATTTCTGACTAACGAAACAGACTCAACTCCGCCCCCTACTGTAATATTCATTCCATCATCAATTATCTGTTTGGCTGCAGTAGCTATTGCCATCATCCCCGATGCACATTGTCTGTCTATTGACATTCCAGCGACACTTGTAGGAAGCCCAGCTCTAAGTAAAGATTGCCTTGCAATGTTTCCTTGCTGCGTACCTTGTTGGGCTGCAGCTCCTAGAATCACATCATCAACATCATTGGGATCTACTTTTGCTCGTTTTACTGCCTCTGAAATAGCATGCCCTGCTAAGGTTTGTGCATGTGTGTTATTAAACGACCCACGGTATGCCTTGCCGATGGGTGTTCTTGCTGTTGATACTATAACGGCTTCTCTCATCGGAGCTATCTCCCTAGTAATCTTAATTTGGTTTGTTCCCAGTTTTACTCTACCATAATGGTATTAGGTCTATAATAATTAAATGATACAATGTTGAAATATATTGTCTATTACAGCTTTTCTCAGTCAGAAATAAGCAGCAGTGAGCTTAAGGAATTATTACAAAAGGCAAGAGAATGGAACGAGGCTCATGAAATAACAGGATTACTTATTTATAGGTTCAATAAAAAGTTTAAAAGAGGCAACTTCCTTCAAATCATTGAGGGGCCAAAAAAATCAATCTCATCTACCTGGGATAGAATTTCTGCTGACCGAAGACATCATACCATAACAGTTCTGGAAGATGGGAGTTTTGAAGAAAGAAACTTTTCGACTTGGTCTATGGGTTTGAAGAACTTAAATACTGAAGCACTTGAAGGCATTCCAGGTTTCATCGATATTAATGATGACCAATTTTGGTCAAACCCAAATAATTTGAAACCTACCGCTTTGGATCTTTTAAGAAAATTCTATGATATGGGGTGATTTAAAAGAAACCTAGAGGGACTTAATTACTTTCTGTTTTGCTTCTGAACTCAAAGCTACAACTACGCCTTTGGTAATTTTTTTTGTTTTTTCATACGGTTCTTTTTTTTCATCGACACCTTCAAGCTTTACTATTTTTTTTAAGCCCTCGGCTAGCACTTTTGATGTTAGTATATTTGTTTTAATCAACCCACTCACCTTTCCTAAATATAGGTACTATTTCTCCATTTTTCCCAAAACCATCAATGTCAATCTCACCTGACCCAATCATCCAATCAATATGGATCATGCTTGAATTGCCTCCGCGCTCCCTTATTTCTGACGATGAAAGGTTTGTTTCTCCTTTAAAGCATTTAGAGTAACACTGGCCAAGAGCTATATGACAAGCAGCATTTTCATCAAAAAGTGTATTATAAAACAAAAGTCCAGAGTTTGAAATTGGTGAGCTATTAGGTACCAGTGCTACTTCTCCCAATCTTCGAGCTCCTTCATCAGACTCTAAAACCTTCTTCAAAACGGTTTCACCTTTGCTAGCTTTTGCATCTGTTATACTACCTTTTTCAAAAACAACTCGAATATTATCAATTAACGTTCCTTGATGCGATAACGGCTTAGTAGAAGATACATAGCCCTCAACTCTCAGCGCATGTGGGGTTGTGAACACTTCTTCAGAAGGAATGTTAGGATTACAAATCACACCATTTTGAGCCATTGAAGCACCGCCCATCCACTCGTGGTCATCGGCCAAACCTACCTTCAAATCTGTTCCAGGCCCCTTGAAATGTATCTCTTTGAAATCTTTTTGATTTAACCATTCCCTTTTCTCTTTCAGTGTCTGATTATGTGTCTTCCATGATGCAACGGGATCTTCTGCGTTAACACGCGAAGCCATAAAAATGGCCTCAGCTAATCGAGCTTGCGCATCATCTTCAGCTAGATCAGGGAACATTCTTTTTGCCCAAGATAAGCCCGGCCAAGCTATAATGTTCCAGTTAATATCAAACTGGGTAATTCGTTCTCTTGCTGGTTTGTAAGCTTTAGAGTTAGCTTTATTTGCTCTCGCAACTCTTTCCGGATCCATATCTGATAATAACATTGGGTCATCACCGGCAATTGCCATTCTAGCCGTATTATTATCAAAAGCTTCGCCCATACCCTTGTAAAGCCAATCTGCAGCTACGTCGAAACTTTCATCGGAAGCGTATTTATATCTTGCGAGCGTTATTTCACTATCAGAGAAAAAAGGTGTTACTAAGCCTGCTCCCGCTTTGTAAGCATGCTTTGCTATTAATCTCACTAGTGGTAGTGCATCTGATGGAGCGGTAATTAATAAGTTTTGTCCTTTTTGCAGAGCAACCCCAGTACTAACTGAGAGTTTAGCAAGCTTGTCTAACTTCTCAAAGTTTATAGAACCCATGGTGATTAACCTTTCATTTTAAATGCTAGCGTGAGTAACCCAGAAGGTATCCCAGTTCTGAAAATTAATTCAACTTTAAATTTCTTATCTGAGTAAGAGAAATAATCAGTCTTTTACAGAAATCAACCTCTGATTAAATACAGATGGCAAAGATCTTTTTTTGTAACTTTTTAATGTGGCTAGCAATCCAACATCTAGTAGACACTCTATGCCAATGACCGTAGAGTACGCTAAGGAGAATATACCGACATTGTAAAATGTTTCTTGATTAAATCCTTGGCCATAGAAACACCAAAACGCTACCCAAAGAATTATTCCACCCTGATATATTCCTGTTAATGATATAACTTGCCTATACTTCAAATCAGTATACGAAATGTTGGCCGGTATTATCTTCGTTGAAATGTACGAAACCGCAAATAAAGGAAATAGTAGAGTTGATATGTTTATGTAGAGCTGCGGTAAATCTGATGGAGCTAACAAAATTCCCTGCAAAGATAAACCTGCAACCAAACCAAAAGCTGTTGCTCCTGCACCAAAAAATAAGAACAAAGTTGCACCAAATATAAAATGGACCTCTGATACACCGAGTGGGTACTGTGGGAGAACCTCAAAAAAGGAAAAAACAAAAATAGTTGTTATCAGACATCTGACAGCTGTTACCAAAACAGATGTGCTATTAAACATTCGCTGAATAAGCAATTTTAATCCTAATGCTATCGCTGCTGCGCCGGTTAAATAACTAAGTCCAATTTTTGCGCCGTTTACTACTCCAGGTTCTATGTGCATTTTGTATTTCCTTTAAATTTCTACAACTAAATCGTATTTTACTTAGCCCAATCCTGTCAATAAAAACTGGAATTAAAAAACTGAATTTTTCTTATTTTCAAGAAAGCTTTTTGATCATATTTTTCATAAAGCTTAGGCCAAGTTCAAACTGAGATTTCTCAATGTATTCGTTAGGTTGATGGGCTACGGAAATATCACCTGGCCCACATATGACAGCGGAATACCCTCTTTCTTGAAATTGACCAGCCTCGGTGCCATAAGAAACAAAATGGTTTCCATTATCCCCAGTGATTTGTCTGACAAAAGTTTCAGCTTCACCATTAGTTTCCGGTCTTAACCCTGGCACTGCAGATCTATTTGAGACAATTATTTTTGCATCTTCTGAGATGGCTTTCATTTCAGTTTCTATCTCTTTTACTTTTTCGTTATATTTTTCAATCCAAAAATCAACTTTTTGGTCCGAGACAACTCTTATGTCCATTTCAAAATGACAATCTTTTGCGGTTATATTATGTGCTGTTCCTCCTTTTATAACACCTACATGTAAAGTGGTATAGGGAGGGTCAAATAACTTTGCAGTATCTGTCTGCTCAGTTTTTTTATTGCTTATATTCTGCTGATTAGCCCAATCTATCAACTTTGCTCCATTCATTATTGCGCTAACACCTCTATCTAATATTGATGAATGAACCTCTTTCCCAACTAAATGTGTTGTAAAACCTAAAGCACCCTTATGTCCAGTTACTGCGAGCATAGTGGATGGTTCTCCAACAATTACCATACTGGCTTTTGGCAATTTTTTTATCATTTCGTCTATCATCGGAGGCGCGCCAATACAGCCAACTTCCTCATCATAACTGAGTGCTATTTGGAGAGGTCTTTTCAGTTCACTCTTGTTGGCTTCAATCATTGCCCAGATAGCCAATGCATCAAATCCCTTCATATCGCAGGAACCACGACCATAAAGTTTATTATCATTTTCTGTGAGCACCCAAGGATCAGTGATCCAATCTTGGCCTTCAACCGGAACTACATCCGTATGGCCAGATAAAACTACACCTCCTTCTTTTTGTGGACCAACATGAGCGAAAAGTGAAGCCTTATCCTTGTCTTCATTATATTTTCTGTATGTCTTTATGTGAAATGAATTAAGATATTTTTCTACCCAATCTATGAGCTCTAGGTTGCTTCTATCACTCACAGTCGGAAAGCTAACTAATTTTTCTAAAATTTCTAGAGCCGATAGTTCAGTCATTTGTTAATACCCACAATCTGTTGTTAAGACATAATGGTTTTTTTCTACTTTTCTATATACGGATGGTTCAGGCCTATAATTTAAATCATGAATAGGTGATGGAAGCGGTTTAAAGTTTAGATCTCTTTCCGACTTCCTTTTGTCTGGGTCCGCAATAGGTACCGCTTTTAATAAATCCTGTGTATAAGGATGTTGCGGGTTACGGAAGATAGCTTGTCTAGGACCGATCTCTACCAAGCGTCCTAAATACATAACACCAACATCATGGCTTACCCGCTCAACAACCGCCATATCATGACTGATGAATAAAAAAGATAATCCCAAATCTACCTGGAGTTCCATCATTAAGTTTAACACTTGCGCTTGTACCGATACATCCAATGCACTCACCGCCTCATCGGCTATAATCAATTTAGGGTTAAGCGCTAATGCACGCGCAATTGCTATCCGCTGACGCTGACCACCAGAAAGCTCATGCGGATAGCGTTGCATAAAACTTCGTGGTAACTTTACACGATCGAAGAGATCCCCAATCTTCTCCTGCAATACTTCACGCTTCACCGTTCCGTAATTACGCAACGGTTCCGCTACTTGGTCTAACAACATCATTTGCGGGTTTAATGAGGCAAAAGGATCTTGAAAGACCATCTGGATATTGCTACGGGCTTCCCGCATATCCTTTGAATTTAGTGATAGTATATTCTGACCATCTAAATTCACATCCCCTGATGTGGGCTCTACCAATCGAATGAGCGATCGTCCCACTGTTGACTTACCACATCCTGACTCACCAACAAGAGAGAGTGTCTTTCCTTTCATGATGGTAAACGATACATCCTCAACAGCGTGGACACGTGCCACCGTCCGCCTTAACATACCGCCTTTAACCGGGTAGCGGGTCACCAAATTATTAACTTTAAGCAGGGGCTCATTCGTTCCCACAATGGGCTTTAAGGCCTTCGTCTTTTTCTGTCCTACTAACCGCATCGGTTCAGGGTATTTCCGACTCGCCATCTCCCCAAGTTTTGGAACCGCTGCTAAGAGGGACTTAGTGTATTCATGCTGGGGATTATTGAAAATCTCATGCACTGTTCCCTCCTCCATTTTTTTTCCGTTATGCATAACCACAACACGATCCGCCATTTGTGCTACCACCGCCATATCATGTGTTATGAAAAGAATTGCGGCATTTGTTTCTACTTTAAGCCTATTAATTAAAGCAAGTATCTCAGCCTGGATTGTTACATCCAAAGCCGTTGTAGGCTCATCTGCAATTAGCAACCGAGGTTCACATGCTAGAGCCATTGCGATAACTACCCTTTGCCTCATTCCTCCAGATAATTCATGTGGGTATTGCTGCATTCGCATTTCGGGCTCAGGAATTCGAACCAAACGAAGAAGCTCTAATGCTTCCATTTTAGCTTTACGCTTTGAGATTTTTTTATGAACAATTAATCCTTCTGTAAGTTGTCTTTCGATTGTAAAAACTGGATTGAGTGCTGTCATAGGTTCTTGAAATATCATCCCTATTTCATTACCTCGTATATTTCGCATTTGTTTTTGATTAGAATTCGAAAGGTTTATTTTGCGTCCTTCACTATTTGTAAAAAAAATTTTTCCACCTGAGAGCTTTCCTCCACCAAACTCAACTAATCGCATCATAGAGAGAGATGAAACAGACTTTCCTGAGCCAGATTCCCCTACTAAACAAACAGTTTGCTTTGGTTTTATCTCGAAGGACACATCTTCAACAGCTACGACTTTTCCATCCTTGGTATCGAACTCGACACGTAAATTTTCAAACGATGCAAGCGGTTTTTTCACATCTAGCATTTCTTACCTTATCTCCGACTCATGCTGTATCTGTTTTTCATCTTATAACTTCAATAACATTATTTACAATGACAAAACGATATTGCATACTCAATCACTGCTTATAACGGGTTTTGGAATCAGTATCTTAACTCTATTTCTGGTTTTAGGCCCTTAACTTGGGAGAAATTATATGCGTATCAAATCATTATTTGTGGGATTAGCGGCAGCTCTCATAGCCACTGCTAGTTTCGCGGGAAGGGGCTCAGATGGAAATGTTAGCATTATCTATTGGCAAGCACCTTCTATATTAAATCCTTACCTTTCAGGTGGTACTAAGGACATTGAATCTTCTTCAATGATCATTGAACCGCTGGCTCGGTATAATGAAACAGGAGCACTTGTTCCTTTCTTAGCAGAAGAAATACCCACTGTTGCAAATGGTGGAGTTAGTGCTGATCTTAAGTCTATCACTTGGAAACTGAAAAGTGGGCTTAAATGGTCGGATGGATCTGCGGTAACATCTGCTGACGTAAAATTCACTGGTGACTATTGCATGGATCCTGATGGTGGTTGTGCACAGTTGGAAAAGTTTGATGGGGTCACTGGTATTGCAACACCAGATGATAGAACAATTGTAGTTAGCTTCTCTGCACCAAAGCCAAACCCTTACGGACCATTTGTGGGAGGTCAGACACCAATTCTGCAGAAAAAGCAATTTGCAAATTGTATGGGTGCAAAAGCTCCCAACTGTACTGCAGAAAACTTTGGACCAATAGGAACAGGTCCCTTTGTGGTGACGGAATTCAAGCCAAATGACGTAATTCAGATGAAGGCTAATGACAACTACAGGGATCCCAGTAAGCCAGCATTTGCCACCGTTACGTTTAAAGGTGGTGGAGACGCAACAGCAGCTGGTAGATCAGTTCTTGAGACAGGCGAATTTGATTATGCTTGGAATCTACAATTAGCACCTGAAGTTATTGCAAATATGGAAAAAGCTGGAAAAGGCGTCGCAATAGCAGGTTTTGGACCTTTGGTTGAGAGACTAGAAATGAATATGACGGATCCATCTCCCGCTCTTGATGCAGATACAAGGTCAACCCGAAAGGCACCGCATCCTTTTCTCTCTGACATTAACGTGAGAAAAGCTTTATCAATGGCAATTGATAGACCTTTGCTTGTAGAGATTGGTTATGGAAAAGCAGGCGATGTAACTTGTGATCTGGTTCCAGCGCCTGACCTCTACGCAGCTAAAAATACGCATTGTCTTAAGCAAGACATAGCTGGAGCTAATGCATTGTTAGAAAAAGCAGGATGGAAAAAGGGTTCTGACGGCATAAGAGCCAAAGACGGCGTAAAACTATCCATACTCTACCAAACATCGACCAATGCAGTAAGACAAGACTTCCAGGCTTTAATTAAAGAATGGTGGCAGCAAATTGGTGTTGAGACAGAACTAAGAAACCTTAATGCTTCCGTATTCTTTGGAGGCGACCCAGGTTCTCCTGACACTTATCAGAAGTTCTATGCGGATGTTGAAATGTATGCAAATACATTTGATGGTACAGATCCACAAGCGTATCTTTCGGCGTATAGATGTGGAAATGAACCTAAGCCAGAAAGCCAGTGGCAGGGTGCAAATATCAATAGATATTGCGACCCAGCCTATGATGCGCTTTTAGATAAGCTATCCGCGACTGGTGATCTCAAAAAGCGAGGAGAAATCGGTATCCAGTTGAACAACATGCTGACTAAAGATAGCTATACAATAGTACCTTTGGTACACAGAGGAAGAGTATCGGCTCATGCTAAATCTCTAGGTGGAGTTGTTTTGAACACCTGGGACTCCGAGCTTTGGAACGTTGCTGACTGGTACAGAATTAAGTAACTTATTATTCAAAGAGGCGTGATGAATCACGCCTCTTTACCACTTTTTATGATTTAATCAAAGCATGATCACTTTTATTATCAGAAGGTTACTTATAGCCATTCCAACGCTTGTGATAATTAGCTTGGTGGTATTTTTATTATTAAATCTTGCACCAAACGACCCAATGGCCCAGGTGCCACTAACCGTTCCCCCAGAGGTAAAGCAGAAAATGCGTGAAGCTTTAGGCCTTGGGCAACCTATACACATCCAATTTTTCAAATGGCTAGTACAATTTTTCTGGATAGAGCCTCAAGTGCTTATCGATTATTTATTCAACACTACTTTTTCTGAGGGAAAACAGAGGATTATCAGTTGGCAAACAAGAAGTCCAGTAATGGATATTGTTGTTCAGCGACTTCCTCAAACTTTATGGGTTGTCGGAATGTCTTATGTGGTGGGAATTTTGATCGCTCTTCCAATTGGATTGTACTCTGCATACAAACAATATTCTATTTTTGACAACGTTGGGACCTTCGTTTCAATGGTTGGTTATTCTGTGCCTCCATTTTTTAGTGGAGTTTTTGTGATAGTGATTTTCTCAGTGCAACTAGGGTGGCTGCCATCTATTTATGATACAACCCATACTGTAGTTGATTGGGAGACTTTTAAATTCCAGGTTAAGCAAATGGTTATGCCAGTAATGGTTTTAGCATTGCAAACCACCGCTCAAATAAATAGGTTTATGAGGTCTGCATCATTAGATAACCTAAATCAAGATTATGTAAGAACTGCACGAGCAAAAGGGTTAACAGAATGGACTATAATAACCGTTCACGTCTTACGAAATTCAATGATACCAGTCGTAACAGTTATTGCGATAAATGTTCCATATATATTTGGTGGCGCGCTAATAACTGAGCAAGTTTTTAAAGTTAATGGGATAGGTCACCAATTGATAGGAGCAATATACGCCAACGATCTCCCTACTGTTCAAACAATAACATTTATGTTTGCGTTCCTTATTGTGTCCTTTAATTTGTTGGCAGACATTATTTATGGTTTGTTAGACCCAAGGATTAGATATGATTGAGGAAAGAAATAAGGAAAAAGTGGGGTCACTATACAGAGATGTCTGGGATCAGTTTAAGAAACACAAAGGTGCTCTGTTTGGTGGCGTTGTTTTTCTATTAATTGTAATTTCAGTCATAGTTGGACCGTTTTTATGGCCGTTTGAAGCAAATGCCATCGATATTAGGTCAAGAAATCAAGGACCCAGCTTCATACATCCATTCGGTACCGATCAGCTCGGGAGAGACACTCTGGCCCGAATGTTGGCTGGAGGTAGAACTTCAATTGCCGTTGGTCTATGTGCCATGGCCCTTACTATTTTTCTTGGAACCTTTATTGGGGTTACTGCAGGTTTTTATAAAAGGCTTGATGGGCCTTTGATGAGGCTTACTGATTTGTTCCTTTCTTTACCTTTACTTCCATTACTTTTAGTGATGATGCTCTTGTTTAGAGAGCCTCTGAGCTCCGCCTATGGGCCAGAAAGAGGTATGTTTATTTTGATTGTTTTCGCTATAGGGATTACCAGCTGGATGCCTACCGCAAGAATTGTTCGAGCTGATGTATTAGCTTTAAAGGAAAGAGAATTTGTCCTAGCTGCTATATCCAGTGGATCTTCAAACTCGTTAGTGGTTAGAAGACATATACTTCCGAACGTTCTATCACCAATATTAGTATCGGCAACTTTAGGAATAGCTAATGGTATAATTACCGAAAGTGCTTTGTCATTTTTGGGTCTAGGATTTCCACCAGATTTCCCTACTTGGGGACGTCTTTTAAACGATGCGGTTGATTATTTACAACAGTATCCTGAGAGAGTTTTCTGGCCGGGCTTATGTATATCGTTGACTGTTCTGAGCGTAAGTTACCTTGGAGATGGATTGAGAGATGCGCTTGATCCAAGAATGAGAAAAAGATAACATTTTAAGATATCTATGCCTTTTTTACACACCTTGTCATTATAAAATCTTGCCTAAGAAAATTTTCTGAAAAAAACTTCTCAATCAATAATAAAGCTGAAGTGCGGAGATCACTCAATTTGTCTGGATCATCAGCCAGGGCTTTTACCAGATTGGCTAATGGACCAGCATTTTTTTCGAATAATTTGAGCATATGTGCTG
>ENA-OSEY01002068-OSEY01002068.1-marine-metagenome-genome-assembly--contig:-NODE-2068-length-13251-cov-4.375057_pt1 | contig 13251 bp, 8 predicted proteins | sample MGYA00248465_ERZ534230 | MGnify/ENA primary metagenome ERZ534230 (study PRJEB26409, sample SAMN06344110) | marine metagenome | isolation source: Sea water from surface | place: Atlantic Ocean:Southern... | reverse complement strand
TTTCGCTAGCATCGCCGAAATCCGGTTTCGCATCTCTGCTGCCGCAGCACGGGTATAGGTGACGCACAGGATGCTGTCTGGCGGCGCCCCGTCCAGCATCAGCCGCAAAACACGGTCAGTCAGCAGCTTGGTCTTCCCCGTCCCGGCATTTGCCGAGACGAACACCGAGGATGCCGGGTCGGATGCCGCTGCCTGCCGCCTCGAGGCGTCGACAGACACCGCCGGATCGAAATCCGGGCGATGCGGCGCCGCAGGCTGGATCGCACCTCCGTCCATGCCGGCCAGCGCCGCGCCATTCTCGGCGATGCGCCACTCATCCACCCGCGCCAGATGGTCATAACGCGGGAAAGACGGGCCAATGGCTGGGTCCGGCCGGCTGGCATAGGGCGTGGCTTCACTGTCGAAATCCGCTGCCAGCCGCGCCAGCATCGCGGCGTCCTCGGCCGCGGACCAGCCTTCGGGCCGCACATCGGTCTGTTTGCCCGGCTCGCCGCGCCGGCCTGTCAGGCGCCAATATTCCATCTGGGTCACATCATCGGCGTCGATCCCCTCGAAGCCGCCATGCGCCGCAATGACCGCCTCGACAAGAAGCTGCGTGCGGCGGCGGCCGGCGACCTTGGCCTTGGACGGCGTCTCGCCGGTCTTGTAGTCGAGAACGGCGAGCCCGCCACCGGCGAGCCTGTCGATCCGGTCGGCCCGCGCGCCAAAGGTCACGTCACCGGCCGGTGCGGCCAGATCAATGCTGCCCTCGACCTCGGCATGGCTTGTCTCGATGCCGGCGCGGCGGCGGGTCTCGGTCTCGATGAACCATGCCGCGATGGTCTCGAAGGCGGGCCACCAGAAATGGCGGATGGTCGGGTGCTGCCAGTGCGGGTCAAACACGGCGCGCGCCAGCGACCGCAGTTCGGCAAGCGCATTGTCCGGAAGCGGCCCCTCCGGAAAGGCCCGCAGGAACGCCGCCAGCGAATCATGCACCAGATTGCCGCGGAGCGCCGCATCGATCGGCCGGTCCAGATCGTCTTTCGGGCGCAGCTCCAGAACACGCTTGGCGTAGATCGAATAGGGGTCGGCGATCCAGTCATCGATCTCGGTGGCGGAAAAGCTGCGGGGCCGCGCATCGACCGGCGGCGTCGGACAGGGGCGCGGCAACGGCGCCATCGGCGGGGCCGGAAGCAGCGCCGTCAGCTGGTCACGCCATCGCTGACCCCGATCGACTGCGGCGGTGATGCTCAGCGCCTCGGCCACGGCATCGAACCGCTGGCGCCAGCGGCTCGGCGTGGTGACGGCATCGCCGTCGCGCAGGGCGCGGGTGATGATCACCTCGGGCGCGCAGGACGCCATCCACACATCATGCGCGCTCAATCCGTTCCGCCAGTTATGCGGCTGCAGCCCGGCCGTGCGGCGCATCTCGGCATTGGTCCAGGGGTCGACCTCCGGCCGTGGTGGCCAGTTGCCCTCGTTGAACCCGCCAAGGATCAGGCGGTCAGCGCTTTGCATGCGCGCCTCGACAGGGCCGAGGATGGCCAGACGCGGATGGGTCTGCCAGGCCCGGCGGACCGTTTTTCCGGCAAGAAGCTGCGACAGGATCCGCGGGAAACTGTCACGGTCCGTCTCGAAACCGCTTCCCTGTTCGGCAAGAGACGCCAGAAGCAGCGCAGCGGCCTCGCCATCCTCGCCAGTCCACAGATGCACAGCGCCGTCCGCTGCATCCGGCGTTCCATCTTCGCTGGTCGCCTGCGCCGCCATCTGCTCCGCCGCATCGCCAAGCGCCCTTGCCAGCGCGGCAAGGTCCGGTGCCATCATCTGCCATGCCTCGACCAGGCCGGCGAGTGGCATGGCAATCGAGGCTTCGAAAAATTCGGCAATATCGGCATATCTGGCTTTGCTGGCGAGCTTGCGACGAATGCCGTCGAGGCCGGCGCCTGGCCGGTACCCGCGGAATGCCGCCATCTCGAGCTGCCGAACCCGTTCGCGAAAGGCCAGCGGCGAAATGCCTCCAGATGCAAGGGGATGCTTCAGGAAGGCAAGGGTCGGCACCGGCGCGAAGTCGGCCGCCAGCATGGCGACAAGACTTTCCAGATAGCCGCCGGACGGACATTGCGACAACGGCCGGCCGGCAGAATCATCCACCTCGATCCGCCAGCGTTGCAGCGCCGCGATCACCGCCTCGGCAAGCTGCCTGTCAGGCGTCACCAGTGCGGCTGTCCGGCCGGGTCGTTCCAGCACCTCGCGCATGGCAAGGGCGATGACCGACGCCTCGTCGGACCGTGTTTCGCAATCAACGAAGGACAGCCCGTCAAGCGCGTCGCGACCAAGCTCGGGTTGGGTCGCGCCAAGCTGCCGCCAGTCAGCCGTCAGCGCCGCCGGCTTGAACACCTCGCGCATCAGCGCACGCCGCCGCGCGCTGATCTCCCCGCCGCCGGCAAGATCGGGCCAGTCGCGCACCGCCTCCGGCGTCACCGCCAGGCTGTCGAGCAGAACCGACAGCTGGTGCTGCGGATGGCCGGATTCCTCGCGCACCAGATCCCAGTGTTCCGCCGCCCCCCGATCCAGCCCCGGCAGCACGACATGCCCGTCCGGCAGGTCGGCAACGGCGGCGATCAGTTCACGCGTGGCGGCAAAGGTACCGGTCGATCCGGCGACCACCACCAGCTCTTCGGGCGGATGGTCGCGCCACAGCCGGCAGCGCAGCCGGACAAGCCTGTTGCGCCTGTCGGCGGCGTCGATCACACCCTGCTCTTCAAGGATGGCAGGCCAGCGGTCGATCAGGATGGTCAGCAGTTTCAGTATGTCCTGCCAGTGCCGTGAAAAGCGGTCGGGCAGAAGCTCGAGAAGAAGCTCCGGCGTCGCATCCGCATTGCAGAGGGAATCAAGAAGCCGGCCCAGCGACTCGGCAAGCTGCATGGCCTGCGGCTGGGTCGGCGCCACGTCGCCGAGGCGAAAACCACGAAGCAGACGCGCCAGCCACAGCTGACGCCGCAAGGGGTCCATCGCCGGCGGCAGGTCGGGCGCATCGGCGGCAAAGGCCAGCAGGTCGGGCGCATCCTCTTCCACATCGCCGATCGGGTCGATCCGCGGCAACAGGGCGGCATTGTCGCCGCCAGCTTCCAGAAAGGCCGCGCGCAGGGCCTGGGCGGCGCGGCGTGACGGCACCAGCACGGTGGCACGCGCCAGCGCTTCCGGGCTGCCGGCCATGTGTATGATGCCGGTGGCGAGTGAAACGGCGAAAGGAACGCCGGCAGGAATGGTGTAGAGCCGCTGGTCGCGGCGGGTCGGCGACGTCATGCCTCAATTATATAAGCAAGCCCGGTCAAAGACGAGTGATGAAGATGCCTTCCATGGCGAAATCGTCATTCAGCCCATTTCGGCAGCCAGTTTGCCAAGCTGCTGCTGCCAGCGCGCACCGCCGGAAAGTCGCGCCACCCTGCGCTCGGGCGCCGACGGGTCTGGCTCCAGCGTGATGCGAAGCGCATTGCGCGGCAGCCATGGCCCCAGCCGCTCCGGCCATTCGACCAGACAGACAGCATCGACGAACGCATCCTCGATGCCCAGATCAAGCGCCTCTTCCGGCGCCTCGAGCCGGTAAAGATCAAAATGCATGACCGGCGGCCCGTCATCGGGCTCATAGGTCTGCACAAGAGTGAAGGTCGGGCTGGGAATGTCGGCCTCATGCGGGCAGAGCGCGGTGACGATGCCGCGCGCCAGCACGGATTTTCCGGCACCGAGCGGGCCCGACAGGGCCACGACGTCACCCGCACGAAGCAGGCCGGAAAGGCAAAGGCCCAGCCGCGTGGTCGCGGCCGGGCCCTCCAGTGTCAGGTCTAAGTCGCTCATGCGGCCCTGTTACCGGTTCCTAGTAGCGATACTGGTCGCCCTTGAACGGTCCCTGCTGCTCGACGCCGATATAGGCGGCCTGGTCGGCATTCAGCTGCGACAGTGTCGCGCCGACCTTGGCGAGGTGCAGGGCCGCTACCTTTTCGTCGAGATGACGCGGCAGGGTATAGACCTTGTTGTCGTAGGACTGGCCCTCGTTCCAGAGTTCCATCTGCGCCAGAACCTGGTTGGTGAAGGACGCAGACATGACGAAGGACGGGTGGCCGGTGGCGCAGCCGAGGTTCACCAGGCGGCCCTTGGCCAGCATGATGATGCGCTTGCCGTCGGGGAATTCCACCTCGTCGACCTGCGGCTTGATCTCGGACCAGTTCATGTTCTGCAGCGACGAGACCTGGATCTCGTTGTCGAAGTGACCGATGTTGCAGACGATCGCGCGGTCTTTCATGTCACGCATGTGATCCATGGTGATGACGTCCTTGTTGCCGGTCGCGGTGACAAAGATGTCGGCCTTCGGCGCGGCCTGTTCCATGGTCACGACCTCATAGCCTTCCATGGCAGCCTGCAGGGCACATATCGGATCGATCTCGGTGACCATGACGCGCGCGCCGCCCTGGCGGAGCGATGCGGCAGAGCCCTTGCCAACGTCGCCATAGCCGGCAACAACAGCAACCTTGCCGGCCAGCATCACGTCGGTCGCGCGGCGGATGCCGTCGACCAGCGATTCACGGCAGCCATAGAGGTTGTCGAATTTCGACTTGGTCACGGAGTCATTCACATTGATTGCCGGGAACGGCAGGCCGCCTGCCTCGGCAAGCTGGTACAGGCGCAGAACGCCGGTGGTGGTCTCTTCCGACACACCCTTGATGGCGTCACGCTGGCGGGTGAACCAGCCCTCGCTCTGCGCGCGGCGCTTTTCGATCTGCGCCTTCAGGAATTCCTCTTCCTCGCTGCTTGGCGAGGCAAGGACGTCCTCTCCGGCCTCGGCGCGCGCACCGAGCAGGATATACATGGTGGCGTCGCCGCCATCATCGAGAATCATGTTGGCGGTGCCGCCGTCCGACCAGTCGAAGATACGGTCGACATATTCCCAGTATTCGGCAAGCGTCTCGCCCTTCTTCGCGAACACCGGCACACCGGCAGCGGCGATGGCGGCGGCGGCCTGATCCTGAGTCGAGAAGATGTTGCATGATGCCCAGCGGACATCTGCCCCGAGATCGACAAGAGTTTCGATCAGCACGGCCGTCTGCACGGTCATGTGCAGGCAACCGGCAACCCGCGCGCCCTTGAGGGGCTTTGCTGCACCAAACTCTTCCCGAAGCGCCATCAGGCCCGGCATCTCGGTTTCAGCTATGGAAAGTTCCTTGCGACCCCAGTCGGCAAGGCTTGCATCGGCAACAATATAATCTGTCGACATCGAAGAACTCGCTTGTGTGATGAATTTGTGCGGACGGGATAGCAGATATCATGCCATATGGAAACCCGCTTGCCTGAAGATGCGTCAGCGCGTCGCCTCGAGCTCGCGGTGGGTGCTTTCCACGTCGTAACCCTCGGCAGCCAGCCACGCCGCAACCGTTTCCACCGCCCAGACCGAACGGTGCCGGCCGCCGGTGCAGCCAAAGGCGATTGTCATCAGCGGCCGGCCTTCGCGCGTCATCCGCGGCAGCATCTCTGCCAGGATTCCCTTGAGCGAAGATACAACACTGGAAGCCGCCTCATCCGCCTGCAGGAAGGCCGCGACCGGTTCGTCACGTCCGTCAAAGCTGCGCAACTCTGTGACCCAGTAGGGATTGTCGGCAAAACGCATATCGATGACGAGATCGCTATGGTCGGGAATGCGGCGGCGATAGGAAAAGCTGATCAGGCGAACATTCACCTGAAAATCATCCGCCATGCCCAGCTTCGACAGAAGCGCCTGCCTGAGGTCGGACGGTTTTGCACCGCTGGTATCGATATGGAGATCGGCAAGCGGCGCCACCTTTTCCATTCGGTCCAGATCAGCGGAAATGGCATCGGCGAGCGACATGGCTCCGTCATGAAGCGGGTGCTGGCGCCGTGTGGCATTGAACCGCCTGAGCAGGTCATCATGCGACGCCGTAATGAACACCGTGGTGAACCTGTCACCGAATTTCTTGCGCAGGTTGCGGACAAGCGTTTCCGTCGTCTCCGCCGAAAACCCTGTCGTGCGCGCATCAAGGCCCATCGCAAGGCTGCGCCGACCGGTCTCCACCTCGAGCGCGACAAGGGTGTCGATCATGGCAAGCGGCAGGTTGTCGACGGCGTTGATCCCGCTATCCTCAAGGATGTCGAGCGCGGTCGACAGCCCGGCGCCCGACGCGCCTGTGACAAGGATCAGTCTTTGCCTGTCATCATTCAAGTGGTCATCAACCATGCTGTCACCTTACCAACTGTGGCCGGCATATTCCAAACGCCATTGCCATCCGCGCGGATCGCCTCTGCTCAGGCCTCGCCGTCGGCAAGCGGCAGCGTCAGGGTGAAGCGGGCGCCGTCATTGTTGGCGGCTACCAGCTCGCCGCCATAGCCGCGCGCGATCTGCTGTGCGATCGAAAGTCCCAGACCGGAATGTTCGCCAAAGGCCTCTCCGGCGGGACGTTCGGTATAGAACCTGTTGAAAACTTCCTCGAGGCGCCCGGGCGGAATGCCGGGACCGCGGTCCTGCACCGCCAGTTCAGCCTTGCCTTGTTCGTTGATGCCGAGATGGAAGCTGATCTGCGAGCCCTGCGGTGCAAAAGACACCGCATTGCCGAGCAGATTGTCGAGAATCTGGACAATACGGCCATCCTGAACCGTCACATGAACCGGCATATCGGCCAGATCGGCGACCAGCTCGTGCGTGTCGGTTGTCGTGCGGCGCGCCTCGACAAAACTGGCGACAAGGTCACGAAGATCGATAGTGGCAGCGAATTCGGTCGCCATCTCGTTATCGACGCGGCTGGAGCGCGAGATATCCGTAATCAGCCTGTCGAGGCGTGACACATCGCGCAGAATGACATTCATCAGTTTCTGCTGCTGCTCCGGATCGGAAATCCTGCTGATCGTCTCTGCAGCGCTGCGAAGCGAGGATAGCGGGTTCTTGAGCTCATGGGCCACATCCGCCGCGAAGCCTGCGGTCGCCGCCATCCTCTGCTGCAGCTCGTCCGTCATGTCGATCAGTGATTCGGACAGCTTGCCGATTTCATCACGCCGGCGCGGCAGCCGCTTCATGCGGGTCGACAGATCACGACTGCGCCGCAGATTGTCGGCTTCCGAGGCAAGGTAGGTGATCGGGCCGGTGATAGAGCGCGCCAGCCATACGCTGAGCGCGATCGTGATCAGCGTGACAATGCCGAAGAGCTGGATGAAGACCACATTGACCTCGGCGATCTCCTCTTCGATCTTGCCGCCGCTGATGCTGACCATCAGCGCACCACGGACAAGGCGAAGGTCCTGAATGGGCACGGCGACCGACAGCACGATGCGGCCGCGCGTATCCTGCCTGAGCTGGCGCGCCGGTTCGCCCGCCAGCGCCAGCACCACCTCGTTGTAATCCCCTGCCTGCTGGCGCTGCCGCTCACGATAGAGCGGCAGGGTCATGTCGTTGCCGATCATGCCGGCGGCGCGGCGCATGCCGGCCTGAAAGTAATCCGATGCTCTCTTCCAGGCCCCCCGCCGGGCGCGACGCCGGATTTCCGCCCGACCGGCACCATTGCGCGCGGTATCGGCAAGCAGCCTTCCGTCATGGCGGAAAACCCGGGCCCGCAAATCGGTGCCGTAGCCGACAAGCGGCAGCAGGTGGTTCATGGTTTCCGGCGACAGGCGCCGGCGTGCCAGGCCGCCGTCGATATCGGACTGGGCCAGCGCCAGCGAGCGCGCCAGCGTAAAGCCCTGGCGTTCAAGCGCGGTGAATTCCGACTGGATCAGTGTCGTCCTGTACTGGTCGATCGAGAACAGCCCGACAAAGAACAGCACCAGAGGAAACATCATGATGGCCATGATGCGGGTGCTCAGACGGCTCAGGCGGAAGCGCAGCCTGACAAGCGGCCTGCCGATGGCAGCCCGCCCGAGAACCCGTCTGATCCGTGATTTGATCCCGTCGATCACGCTGGCCCCGCCAATATGGGTATCACACAGCCGCGCCATGCGGCCGATGTCATTCAGGATGCCCGGTATTTATAGCCAATGCCATACAGCGTTTCGATATGGTCGAAGCTGGAATCCTGCGCCTTGATCTTGCGGCGCAACCGCTTGATATGGCTGTCGATCGTGCGGTCGTCGAGAAAGACGGACTCGCCATAGGCGGCATCCATCAGCTGGTCGCGGTTCTTGACCATGCCGGGGCGCGCGGCAAGCGCCTGCAGGATCAGGAATTCAGTCACCGTGAGGCGCACCTCCTTGCCCTTCCAGCTGCACAGATGGCGGTCGGGATCCATCAGCAACTCACCCTGGCGGACAATGTTGGGACCGGTCGGGTCCATGTCTTCGTGGCTGGCGCGGCGCAGCACGGCACGAATGCGCGCCAGAAGCAGCCGTTGCGAGAACGGCTTGGTGATATAGTCGTCAGCCCCCATGCCGAGGCCGAGCGCCTCGTCCAGCTCGTCATCCTTGCTGGTCAGGAAGATCACCGGCAGGTTCGAGCCAGTCCGGATTTTCTGGAGAAGCTCCATGCCGTCCATCCGCGGCATCTTGATGTCGAGAACGGCCAGCTCCGCCGGCCGGCGCGACAATCCTCGCAGCGCGGTTTCGCCATCGTGGTAGCAATCGACCTCGAACCCTTCGCTCTCCAGCGTCAGCGACACCGACGTCAGGATATTCTGGTCATCATCTACAAGCGCAATCCGCGTTCCCATCTCGTCACCTCTATCGTCCATATCCGGCAAAGGCATCACGCGCTTCACCCACCGTTATATCCGGACTAGCCTTGAAAAAGGGCCAACATATGACCGGATTGTGCCCCAAACCAGTCTGAAAGATGGCGCTTTCCGGCCAGTCGGAGGCCGGGTGGCGATCAGTGCGCGTCGGCCCAGCTGTCGGCGATGCCTGCCTCGGCCACCAGCGGCACGGCAAGGTCGAGCACCGGATCAGCCGCGGATTCCATCACCGCACGGATCGCCTCGACAGCCGCCTCGGCAATGCTCTCCTCCGCCTCGAAAATCAGTTCGTCATGAACCTGCAGCAGCATGCGCGCCTCGATGCCCGCCTCGGCCAGCGCCGAGGGAAGGCGCACCATCGCACGCTTGATGATGTCGGCCGCGCTTCCCTGGATCGGCGCGTTGATCGCCTGGCGTTCGGCAAAGCCGCGCTGCGCCGGGTTGCTTGCCGTAATTCCGGCAATATGGATGCGCCGCCCGAACAGCGTCTCGACATGGCCTGTCTCGCGCGCCTCGAGCTTGATCCTGTCCATATAGGCGCGAATTCCGGGGAAATTCTCGAAATAGGCGTTGATGTAGTCGCGCGCCTCGCCCTGGCGGATGCCGAGCTGACGCGCCAGCCCGAACCCGGAGATGCCATAGATGATGCCGAAATTGATCGCCTTGGCGCGGCGGCGCGTCTCGCCGTCCATCTGGTCCAGCGGCACACCGAATACTTCCGATGCGGTGCGGGCATGAATATCGACACCGGCACGGAAGGCATCGATCATCGATTGCTCGCCGGCGACATGCGCCACAAGCCGCAGCTCGATCTGCGAATAGTCGGCCGAGATCAGCTTCTTGCCCGGCGCGGCGACAAAGGCGGTGCGGATCTGCCGGCCCTCTACCGTGCGGATCGGAATGTTCTGCACATTCGGGTCGGACGAGGACAGCCGCCCGGTCGAGGCGCCGACCATCGAGAACGAGGTATGGACCCGACCGCTGTCGGGAAGAATGCTGTCGACCAGCGCATCGGCATAGGTTGATTTCAGCTTGGCGAGCTGGCGCCAGTCGAGCACCCGCGCGGCGACCTCCACCCCTTCGGCCGCCAGCGTCTCCAGAACATCGGCCGAGGTCGACCAGGCCCCTGTCTTGGCCCGCTTGCCGCCCTGCAGCCCCATCTTGTCGAACAGGATCTCGCCAAGCTGCTTCGGCGAGGCAATGTTGAACTCCTCGCCGGCAAGGGCGTGGATCTCGGTCTGGAAGGCTTCCATGCGGGTGGCGAAGTCATTCGACATGCGCGCCAGGATCGACGGGTCAACCGTGATCCCGGCATTCTCCATATCCGCCAGAACCGGAATCAGCGGCCGTTCCAGCCGCTCATAGACCGATGTCATCCCTTCGGTGGCGAGCCGCGGGCGCAGCATCTGCCATAGGCGAAGCGTGATGTCGGCATCCTCGGCCGCATAGTCGAGCGCCGCTTCCGGCGCCAGCGAGCCGAACGGCACCTGCTTGGCGCCCTTGCCGCAGACATCCTCGTATTTGATCGTGCTGTGATCCAGCCAGTGACCGGCCAGATTGTCCATCGAATGGCCCGACACCCGTCCCGCATCCAGCACATAGGACAGGCACATCGTGTCATCGACCGGGGCCAGCCTGATGCCGCCATTCACCGGGCGCATCAGCACATGGCTGTCATATTTCAGATTGTGGCCGATCTTCAGGACCGACGCGTCCTCGAACAGCGGTTTCAGCACCGCGATGGCATCATCGAATCCGATCTGGTCATAGGTGGCCGGCGGCGCATCAAGCGCGAGACCCCCCTGCCCGTCCGCCTCGACAACGGCGCCGCCATGGCGAAGCGGCACATAGCAGGCGCGCCCCGGGGCCAGCGCCATCGACACGCCGACCATTTCAGCCGCCGCCGCGTTCAGCGAACTGGTTTCGGTATCCACCGCCAGATAGCCCTGCTTGCGCGCCGCCGCGGCCCATTCCTCGAGCTTGGCGATCGATGTGACCAGCTCATAGCTGACCTCGCCTTCGGGAAGCGGTGCCGAAGCCGGTGCCGAGGCGCCTGCCGCCGGTTGCGGCGTGCCGCCCATCGACCTGACGGCCGGTTCTGCCGCCTCGGCAGGCGCGCCGACGCGGGTCAGCAGCCGCTTGAAATCCTGCGCCTTCAGGAACGCGATCAGCCTGTCCATGTCGCGTTCGGTGCGCTTCAGCTCTTCCAGCGGCAGCGGCATCGGCGCGTCGTCGCGAAGCCGCACGAGATCGCGTGAAATTCGTGCCTGCTCGGCGAAATTGATCAGATTTTCGCGCCGCTTCGGCTGCTTGATCTCCCCGGCGCTGGCCAGCAGCGTGTCGAGATCGCCATAGGTGTTGATCAGTTCTGCCGCCGTCTTCACGCCGATGCCGGGAACCCCGGGGACATTGTCCGTGCTGTCGCCGGCAAGCGCCTGCACATCGACAACCTTGTCGGGGGTCACGCCAAAACGCTCCTCCACCTCCGGTCCGGCGATTCGGCGCTGTTTCATCGGGTCCAGCATGGTGACGCCGCCGCGCACCAGCTGCATCAGGTCCTTGTCGGACGAGACGATCACCGTTTCCATGCCGGCCGCCTCGCCGAGCGCGGCATAGGTCGCGATCAGGTCGTCGGCCTCGAACCCCGGCACCTCAAGCTGCGGCAGGCTCAGCGCCGTCGTCGCCTCGCGCACAAGGTCGAATTGCGGGACCAGCTCCTCGGGCGGGTCGGTGCGGTTTGCCTTGTAGTCGGCATAGATGTCGTTGCGGAAGGTCTTGCGCGCGGAGTCGAACACCACGGCGACATGCGCCGGCGCCAGATCATCGACCAGCTTCATCACCATGCCGGTAAAGCCGTAGACGGCGTTGACCGGCGTGCCGTCGCCGCGCGTCATCGGCGGCAGCGCGTGAAAGGCCCGGAAGATATAGCCCGATCCGTCGATCAGAACGAGCTGCTCGGACCCGCTCATCAGGCGTTATCCCGCAGGATAGAGGTGAAGGCTGTCGTGCCGGTCCTAGTCATCATCCCCGCCGGTGCCCCGAACATAGCGGCGCGAGCAATAGGGGCAGATGATCTCGCCATCGGTGCCGAGCGTAAGCCAGACCCGCGGATGCCCGAGCGGGCCGCCACCGCCGTCACAGGCAATGCGTGCCTCTGTGACATGGATGGTCTCGGTCACCATTGCCTCGTTGGCGGCGCCTGCTGTCATGTTCTCGGCCATTCTCGATCCCCGCTTGATCCTGCTGTCGGCGCGCGCGGCGCCATTTTGCAGCCATCTTGCAACTGTGTGGCAACTGTCGGTCTGAACCTATCGTCTGGACCGCCGCTATGCAATTGCCAAGAGCGCTGCCGGACGGCCGGAAGACGGGTTTTTCCGGCACCGTCTTGCGCCTATATATATGGCATGTCACCCGCGCAAGGCATTCCCAGAGCTCAGAACCCGATGCAGAACCCTAGGCAGAACAACTTCATCAACATGCCGGGCAACGGCATCGCCATCGCCGCGCGCGGTGTCGCCAAGACCTATACCGGGCCGCGCGGCGGCGCGCCGAAACAGGCGCTGAAGGGTTTCGACCTCGACATTCCGGCGGGTACCGTCTTCGGGCTGCTGGGGCCGAACGGGGCCGGCAAATCGACCTTCATCAACATCATGGCGGGAACGGTGATCAAATCCGCCGGCACGGTACGGGTCTGGGGAACCGATATCGACGAGAACCCGCGCCAGGCGCGGGCCAATATCGGCATTGTTCCGCAGGAGCTGAACATCGACGCCTATTTCACCCCGCGCGAGACGCTGGAGATGCAGGCCGGGCTGTTCGGCGTGCCGTCATCGGAACGCCGGACCGACGAGATTCTCGAGGCTGTCGGCCTCACCGAGCAGGCGCACAGCTATGCGCGGCGGCTGTCGGGCGGAATGCGGCGGCGGCTTCTGGTCGCCAAGGCGATGGTGCACAGCCCGCCAATCCTGGTGCTGGACGAGCCGACAGCGGGCGTCGATGTCGCGCTTCGCCAGCGGTTGTGGGACAACATCCGGTCGCTGAACGAAGCCGGCGTGACCATCGTGCTGACCACCCATTACCTGGAAGAGGCCGAGGCGCTGTGCGACGACATCGCCATCCTCAATCACGGACGGCTGGTGGCGAACAAATCGAAATCGGCGCTGATGGCCGGGGCCCGCGCCAAGGAGGTGCGGCTGACGCTTGCCGGCGGCACGCCGGATGACCTTCCCGCGGCGCTGGCGGCGCTTGGCGCGCGGCCGGCAGAGGGCGGCATCGCGGTGCGTTATGACCCGTCGGCCAGCAGCGTCGGCGCGATCATCGCGGCGGTGGCGGCGGCCGGGCTGGAGATCACCGACGTCACCACCGACGAGCCGGACCTCGAGGAAGTGTTCCTCGAGATGACCGGCAGCACGGCGTAAGGGACGAGGCGGAGGTCCGCAACCGCAGCAGCCCGGCCCGGGCCGGCAAGGGTGTTTAATGTCTGGTGGTTGGTAGCTGATTATGTGTGTCTGATGTCTGGCGGTTCGCCCTTTGTCGTTGGTCATCGCTTGTT
>ENA-OSEY01002067-OSEY01002067.1-marine-metagenome-genome-assembly--contig:-NODE-2067-length-13252-cov-3.256395_pt1 | contig 13252 bp, 11 predicted proteins | sample MGYA00248465_ERZ534230 | MGnify/ENA primary metagenome ERZ534230 (study PRJEB26409, sample SAMN06344110) | marine metagenome | isolation source: Sea water from surface | place: Atlantic Ocean:Southern... | reverse complement strand
CGATGAATTAGCACTCGCTGCTTAATCTAATTAGGTAAGCGCGGTTCGGGAGGCACCGGGCAACAGAAGTCTCCCGCTTATTCGACATTACAAGTCTTTAAAAAATAAATTAAGTTACCATATAATTAAAGTAGAGTATCATACTACAATTCACAATGAGTCAAAAAACTAGACAAGAACAAGATAGCTTAGGAAAAATTGCTGTTTCCAATAGTAAGCTTTGGGGCGCACAAACACAAAGATCTATTAAGAATTTTAAAATTGGTAATGATAAAATGCCAATTGAAATCATTCATGCGCTCGCAATAGTGAAAATGTCATGTGCAAAAGCTAATCAAAAGCAGAAATTATTATCACCAAAAATTGCTAATGCTATTTCAAATGCTGCTAAGCAAATTTTAAATCATAAATTTGATGATCATTTTCCATTATCTGTATGGCAAACAGGATCTGGAACTCAAACAAACATGAATGTAAATGAAGTTATTGCAAATATTGCAAATAAAAATCTCACCGGAAAATTGGGAACTAATAACCCTGTCCATCCAAACGATCATGTAAATAAAAGTCAATCAACAAACGATAGTTTTCCTACTGCTATGAATATAGCGACATCAATGAAGCTTATTCATGATCTAATTCCTGCATTAAAAGAGATAGAGAAAACTCTAAAGTCTCAGTCTCAGAAATGGAATAGTTTGATTAAAATTGGTAGAACACACTTACAAGATGCTACACCTCTATCATTAGGGCAAGAATTTTCAGGATACAGCGCACAGATAACAACAAATATAAAAAGAGTAAATAGTTCTCTTGAAAATGTACTTTCTCTTGCACAAGGTGGTACAGCAGTTGGAACTGGATTAAATACCAAAAAGAATTTTGATAAATTAGTAGTGTCAGAAATAGCCAAGACAACAAAAATTAAATTTAGGCCGTCTAGCAACAAGTATCAATCTCTTGCATCTCATGACGCAATTGTTGAAGTGTCTGGTGTTATAAATACCATTGCAACCGATCTATTTAAAATTGCAAATGATATACGCCTTTTGGCATCAGGTCCAAGATCAGGACTTGGTGAATTGAATTTACCTGAAAATGAGCCTGGATCATCAATTATGCCAGGAAAAGTTAATCCCACTCAAAGTGAAGCTTTAACAATGGCATGCCTTCAAGTAATGGGAATGCATAATATAATTTCAATGGCTGGTTCTCAGGGGCATTTTGAGTTGAATGCTTTTAAGCCGGTAATTGCTTTTAATATCTTAAAATCAATCGACCTTTTATCTTCTGGTATAATTAATTTTAATGATAAGTGTCTAAAAGGAATAAAACCAAATGCAAAAAATATTAAAAAAGGTCTTGATAATTCTCTAATGCTTGTGACGGCCCTTGCTCCTGAAATTGGATATAATAAAGCTGCAGAAATTGCTAAACTAGCTCATAAAAAAAATATTACATTATCTGAAGCAAATAAGATTTTAGGATATATTGAGGCAAAAAAATTAAAAAAGCTTTTAGATCCTAAAAAGATGATCTCGCCTTCATAATTTAAATTTTATGCAAAATTCAAAGAAGCGAACTGTTAAAATAGACGGTCACATAACAAGTGTATTTTTAGAAGAAGAATTTTGGATAGAGCTCAAGAAAATAAGTGAATTACAAAACATTTCTAGTGACCAACTGATCTCAAAAATTGATCAACATAAATCTACATCCAACCTTTCAAGTGCCATTAGACTATATGTACTGAATCACATAAAAAATTCGTCATGAGCACATCTGAACATCTGAAATCGCTTAATGAACTTCAGTTCGAAGCAGTTAATAGTACTGAAGGACCAAATCTAATAATTGCAGGTGCCGGAACTGGCAAAACTCGTGTTCTCACAACTAGAATAGCCCACATTATTGATGAAAAATTGGCATTTCCGAGTCAAATTTTAAGTGTCACGTTTACTAATAAAGCTGCCAGAGAAATGAGTGATCGTGTTCAGAAACTAGTAAGTAGCGGTATTGAAAGAATGCCCTGGATTGGTACCTTTCATTCAATAGGGGCAAGAATTATTAGAAACCACGCAGAAGTTTTAGGACTAAAAAATTCATTTACAATACTTGATAAGGACGATCAATTATCACTTATAAAACAAATTATTAAAGCTGAGAATCTCGATCAGTCTCAATTCTCTCCAAAATTGATTCAATCTAGAATAGATCAATGGAAAAATAAAGCTCTCAATCCTTCTGACATAAAATCAGACTCACTGGATAATATGGTCGATGATAAGAGTCTAAATATTTATAAAATATATCAACAACGATTATTTGAAATTAATTGTTTAGATTTTGGTGATTTATTACTGCAATGCATAAACCTATTTAAAAGAGAAGATATACACAAAAGGTATGCATCAAATTTTAAATATATTCATGTTGATGAGTACCAAGATACTAATGCCGCACAGTACATATGGCTTAAGAAACTCTCTTCTGTCCACATGAATATCTGTTGTGTTGGTGATGATGATCAATCAATTTATAGTTGGCGTGGTGCAGAAGTAGACAACATGATCAGGTTTGAAAAAGACTTTAAAGACTCAAGAATAATTAGATTAGAACAAAATTATCGGTCAACAAATAATATATTAGACTCAGCATCATCTCTCATAAGTCATAATGAAGTTAGACTCGGAAAAGAATTAAGGTCAGATCAAGGTCAAGGAGATCCAATATACTTACATTTGGTAAATTCTAGTAGAGATGAGGCAGCTCTAGTTTCCCAAGAACTATTAAGGTATAGAGATGAGAACCCTGACTTAAATAATATTGCAATATTAGTAAGAGCAGTTTTTCAATCAAGAGAAATTGAGGAGTCTTTAATAAGATACTCAATCCCTTATCGTATCATAGGAGGTATAAGGTTCTACGAAAGGGCGGAAATAAAAGATGCAGTTTCTTACCTTAGGTTGGTCTATGAAAGTCAAGATGATGTAGCATTTGAAAGAGCTTTAATGGTCCCAAAAAGAGGAATTGGAGAAAAATCTTTTAATTACATAATTGCTCTAGCAAAGAAAAATAAGATTTCATTATATCAAGCTTCAAAATTATTAATTGATACAGATGAACTAACTAAAAAAATTTCTGAAAGCCTTAAAAGGTTTATTCAAGTAATCGATATTGGGAAAAATATGGTAGATAATACTCAATTTTTTGACATTCTTAAAGTCCTATTGGATGAATCAGGATATATGAACATGTTAAAAAATGACAAAAATGTATCCGCTCAAACTAAAATTGAAAATATCAAAGAACTCATCGTAGCTATGGAAGACTATAATAGTATTGAAGAGTTTCTAGAGCATATTTCACTAGTCACAACGGTTGATGAAGAGAATATAGACAATAAAGTAAGTATCATGACTCTTCATGCGGCAAAAGGATTAGAGTATGACTATGTATTTTTACCTGGCTGGGAAGAGGGTTTGTTTCCTCATCAAAAAACTATCGATGAGTCTGGCAATAAAGGCATCGAAGAAGAACGAAGGCTTGCTTATGTAGGAATAACTAGGGCACGCAAAATTGTTAACATTTCAACTTCAATGACAAGAAGGTTTCAAAATAATTGGATGCCGTCCTTACAATCAAGATTTATTGAAGAACTCAATCAAGATATTATCAAAACTATAAATCATGCTTCGGATCATATGAATGCTCTTCAAAACCAAGAATTTGATGAATTCAACCAAGACTATTCTGCCAAAACAAAAAGAATTGCATTTGATACTTTTGGAGACAATAGTTACAGAACTGTATTAGACATGGAAGAAGAAAATGTGAGAGATATCAATGAAGATGTCATTCTTCAAATTGGTCAAAAAGTAGAACATAAGAAATTTGGGACAGGAAAAATAACTAATTTAGATGGTCCTAAGGCAGAAGTTGAATTTGATAATTACGGTACAAAAAAACTAATTTCTGATTTCTTGAAGCCATGTTGAGTTCGTCAGTTAAATTAAGAAAATTACGCTCTCTAATGAGCTATCATAGAATTGATGCATATTTAATTCCACACTCAGACGAGTTTCAGAATGAATTTCTCCCTTTACATAATAGGAGACTAGAATGGATGAGTAATTTTTCAGGGTCTGCTGGAGATATTGTCGTAACATTGAAGAAAGCTTTTTTGTTTGTTGATGGCAGATATACTATTCAAGCGAGTAAGGAAGTTGATAAAAATTATACTATTATCAATTACAAGGATGCGCTTCCACATCAAATTATAAAAAAACAAAAAACTAGTAATATTGGTTATGATGGTAACATCATAAATTACAGAAGGTTAAAATACTTAAATAAAAATCTTAAAAATCATAACTTAATTAATATTAAAGATAATTTAGTTGATCAAATCTGGATAAATCGTCCTAAGAAGAAACGAACGAAACCATTTTTTTTAAATAAGAAACAAACCGGTCAGGGTGTTAAAAGTAAAGTTCAGAAAGTATTGTTATATTTAAAAAATATGAAATCTGATAGGTATTTAGTCACGGCAACAGACTCTATATGTTGGTTACTGAATATAAGGGCTTCAGATATTCAATATTCACCTCTATTTCTATCAAGAGCAATTATTGAAAATAATGGACTCGTACATATCTTTTCTGATTTTAGTTCAAAACAAAAAATAATTGACCGTCAAAGAATTAACTTTCATCCAGCGCATCATATTCAAAAGTATATAAAAAGTTGCTCAAAAAATAATAAATTTCTGGCAGATAGAAATACTATCCCTGCTAATTTTGTTGGATTGATAAAGACAACGTCAAAAATACAATTAATCGATGATGTTATTCAAAATTTCAAATCTATAAGAAATAAATCAGAGATAAAGGGACTACGTGATTGCCATATAAGGGATGGTGCAGCATTAACTAAATCCATTTACTGGTTAAAGAAGAATATAGATAAGAAAAAAATTACAGAATTAGACGCCTCTAATTTAATTGATCGAAATAGAAAAAAAAGTAAGTATTTCCATTCGTTGAGTTTTCCAACAATATCTGGTACCGGACCAAATGCGGCGATCGTTCATTACAGGGTAACCAAAAAAACCAATCGCTTAATTAGAAAGAGTGATATTTTACTTATTGATTCTGGAGCACAATATTTGGACGGAACAACCGATATAACTAGATCTATCGCTTTTACACCTCAAAATAAAGAACGTAAAGAAATGTATACCAGAGTTCTCAAAGGACATATTGCTGTTGCGACATGTAATTTAAAATACGGAGAAAAGGGAAAAAGAATTGATAATCTGGCCAGAAAATTTTTGAAAGAAATTAATACTGATTACGAACATGGAACGGGACATGGTGTTGGACATTTCCTAAATGTACATGAAGGTCCACAGTCAATTTCAAAATATAGCAAAAATAGATTTGAAAATGGGATGTTGACTTCAAATGAACCAGGTTATTACAAAAAAGGTCAGTTCGGAATTAGGATTGAAAATTTAATATTATTTAAAATTAAAAATAATTATTTATCGTTTGAAACTGTAAGCTTTGCGCCATTAGAAAAAAATTTAATTGAAAATGCAATGCTTAATGAAGCTGAAATCTATTGGATCAACAATTACCACAAGAAGGTAAGAAAAAAACTTTACAGTTTTATGAATGAAGCTGAAAAAAAGTGGTTATTGAAAGAGACAGATCCTTTATAATTTAGATATCTTTTTCCAGTCAGACTCGTTTAAAACAGTTACCCCAAGCTCTTTTGCTTTATTGAGTTTTGAACCTGATTTCTCTCCAGATACAAGTATATCAGTCGATTTATTAATGCTTGATACAACCTTTGCCCCTAGTCTTTCAGCTACATTTTTTGCTTCAGCACGGGACATTGAAGTCAATGTACCTGTAAAAATAATTTTTTTTCCAGAAATCTCAGAGTCAATTAATTCTTTTTCTTCAATGAAAATTTCACATTGGTCAAATAAATTTTGCACTTCTTCTCTGTTCTTATTAACAGCAAAGTATTCATTAAACGACAAAACTGCTTTAGGACCAAGTCCATCAGTGTTTTTTAGAGAAATATCGATTTCTGTTTGAATATTTTTATTCGATTTTAAAAATGCATTAAAATCTTTAGTAGATTTAAAAGCTGATGCAATCATTCTTGAATTTTTATCACCAATGAACCTTATTCCAAGTGCATACAATAATTTTGACAGTTCGATTTTCTTTTTAGCTTGAATTGCAGTTATTAAATTATTGAATGATAATTCTCCCCACCCTTCTAAATCGCAAATTTGTTGTTTTTTGTCAGCTAGTCTAAAAATGTCTGAATACTTTCTCACGAGCTTTTCGTTGTAGAAAAGATTAATCTGTTTTTCTCCCAAACCTTCAATATCTAAAGCACTCCTTGAAACAAAGTGTTTTATTCTACCAACTATTTGGGCATCACACTTAAACGTGCCAGAGCATCTTACAACAACTTCGTCTGGATCAATTATAATTTTTGAGTCACATACTGGGCATAATTTTGGTGGCTTTGGTGCTGATGATCTTTTTTTAGACTTTGTTTCAATGACTTTAATTACATGAGGAATTACATCTCCAGCTCTTTCTATTAAAACTTTATCACCTTCTCTGATATCTTTTTTCTCTATCTCTTCAAAATTATGTAGTGTTGCATTGGAGACAAGAACACCCCCAATATTAATTGGACTTAAACGGGCAACAGGAGTAATTGAACCAGTTCTTCCAACTTGTACATCAATTTTATTTATATTTGTTATTGCAGTTTCTGCCGCAAATTTATGAGCAATCGCCCATCTTGGGGCCTTTCCAACAAATCCAAGTCTTTTCTGAAATTGCAAATTATCAATCTTGTAAACCATTCCATCAATATCATAAGGAAGTGACGATCTCTCATTATCAATCTTGTCATGATAGCCATTAAGATCATTGATATTATCAAATTTTTTTAAGTACGGGCTTATTGGAATTCCCCAAAGTTTAAAATCATTCATTTTCTTTTCATAACTCGTGTAATTTTCATTATTATTTTCACCAAATCCATGAGCAATAAATCTTAATGGCCTTGATGCTGTAATAGATGAGTCTAGTTGTCTTAAACTCCCTGCAGCAGCATTTCGAGGATTAGAGAACTGATTATCACTTTTTTTATTAAGCTTAATGAAATCACTTTTATTCATAAAAATCTCACCACGAATTTCAATATTGTTTGGTGGTTTTTTTGTTTTTAATTTCTGAGGAATATCTCTGATTGTGAGTACATTTGAAGTAATGACTTCACCAGTAATACCATTCCCTCTTGTTGCAGCAGTTATTAAAGATCCTTTTGAATAAATAAGATTGACTGATAGTCCGTCAATCTTTGGTTCAGCAACATACTCAATACTCTTATTATCTTTTCCAAGAAAGTTGATTACTTTTTTTTCAAAGTTACGAACATCCTCGATACTCATTGCATTATCAAGTGATAACATTCTTGATGGATGACTAAATTTACTAAATAATTCCGATGCAGTACCCCCAATTTTATTAAGAGGATCATTTAAAGTTTTTAGGTCTGGGTTTTCATTTATTATTTTTTTATATTTAAGTATTAAATTATCATACTCTGCATCACTTATTTCTGGACTATCATTATTGTAATAGAGATTATTATGATATTCGATTTGTTTGATAAGATTATCAAGAATTGCTTTTTTACTTTTATTAATCACTGAGAAATTAAGTTAAATCTTTTACAATCTCATAACTTTTTTTGTACCAGTCACTGCTAGGAAAATTATGACCTAAAGTGGAAGCGTATCGTTTAGCTTCCTCATGCAATCCAAGTGAAAAATATATTTCTACTAATCTAAATAGAGACTCTTCAGTATAAATTGAAGTACTATACTGTTCTAATATTCCATTATATCTGTTTATAGCTGCTATCCATTGACTATTGAATTGATAGAAGCGTGCTATTTCAATTTCTTTTGCTGCAAGTCTATCATTAATTATATCAATTTTTGCATAGGCATCTTCAGTAAATTCAGAATCAGGATACTTATTTATAACTTCATTAAAAGCTTGTTTAGATTTTGCTGTCATACTTTGATCTCTTTCTACATCTCTAATCTGTTCAAAGTAATTAAGAGCTCTTAAATAGTATGCATATGATATTTTCTTACTGCCTGGATACAATGCAATGAATCTCTCGAGAGCATCTAGACTATCATCATACATTTGTGATTTATAATAACAAAAAGCTGTCATTAGTTGGGCTTGATTAGACCATTTTGAGTAGGGATACTGCCTTTCAATATCCTCAAATAATATTGCGGCGTCGACAAAATCTTTATCTCTAACCAACTCCATTGCATTTGAATATAAAATTTGAAGTTTTTCACCTTCAGTTTCAGGTGTTTCTAATTTTGTATCGCTGCAACCAAAAACAAATAATAAAAATACTAGGATAAAATACTTACGCATCCATCATATTTTAATGAAAAATTTTTGTTATAAAAGTTAAATATCAGTACTTATAGAGAAATAGGTATTTCTTTATCCTGCTGACTTCTATCAATAGACGAAGAATTACTATCATCATCAAATTCATCAGTAATTTTCCAATTGTCACTATCAGACATTAACTTTTTAATTGCCTCGTGCGTTAACCAGTGACCACCTCGAACAACTTCAACGTGAGCTTTAATTGAATTTCCTAAAAGGTATATATCCCCAATAAAATCTAATATCTTATGTCTCACAAACTCATCTTTAAATCTTAATCCTTCATTATTTAAGACGCTCTGTTCGTCTAGAACAATTGCATTATCAAGAGAACCACCAGCTATAAGACCTTTGCTTTTGAGCTCATCAACTTCTTTTTTGAAACCAAAAGTTCGGGCTGAGGAAATAATGTTCTCATAATCCTCTGGTGACAAGTGATTATAAAAGAAATTTTGATTATTAATTAAGCAATGGTCATAGTTAATTGTATAGTCTATAGAAAGATTGTCTGAAGGTGATATTTTAATTGTTGATTCACCATCAGAGTAGAAAACAGTTTTTAATACTTTATAGATTTTTCTATTTTCATTTAATTCTCTAATGCCAATATTTTTTATTTTATTTACATACTCGATAGAACTACCATCTAAAATTGGTGCTTCACTATTAGAAATATCTATTAAGACATTATCAATGCAAAGACCGTGAAGGGCTGACATGATATGTTCTATTGTTGAAACTTTGTGTCCATAATCATTTTGAATTTGTGTACAAAGCTCAGATTTTAAAATATTTTTAAAATCAACTTTTATTATTTTTTCTACTTCAGGTGTGTTTAAATCAGTTCGTTTAAATACTATCCCTGTATTGGCAGGTGATGGGTGAAACGTTAACTCTGAATGTTCACCTGTATGAAGGCCTATTCCACTTATTGAAAAAGAATTTTTAATGGTTTTTTGCACGGGTGTATTTATAAATTGTTCAGATTCATAGAGATAGACAAAGTTTGTTACCCAATCTTACAATTTAGAGAGATCTAAAAAAATTATAAATAGTTGAAATTATTGTTCTTTTTTTTGCATTTTTCTCATGATTTGAGCCCTCGAGATCATGATTAACAACATAAATTAATAATCCACAACTCGAGGTAAATGATGGATTATCTATATATGTTTTTGGACCATTTAATTTAAGAGTAGCACCAACTCTAAAATTTGAATTGTTTAATTTTAAGCTAAAAATTTTATTAAAAATTTGTGATTTAGATCCATACCCAGTTAATATGATATTATTTTCTGTTAAATCTCTAAAGCGAGATTTTTGAATTAATGAAAATATAACCTCAGCTAACTCTTCAGCTCTTGATAAATAAATTTGGTATATTTGTTCATCTGCAGTATTTCTTTTTTTATCAATATTGTGTGTGTCATATTTTTTACGATATATTTCAGACTCATCAATAGATATTGATTTAATTTGAGAAATGTCATTTGCAAAATGAAATGTTCCTATTTTTACTGAGTCAAATCCAATAAGTTGATTATCGAAAGTATAAGATAAGTAAGTTTGGTTCTTTTGAATATCTATGCAAATTGAACCAAGATCTGACTCTGATTCTCTAAGAGCTGCTAAACTAGAAGCATAGAAGCTTGAAACAGCTTGATGAACATTAATGTCAAGTTCACTAAATATATTATGTATCTTCTTCAAAAAATCTTTTGATACTGAAACAACATGCCATGTTGTCCTCAAGATTTCAGAACTTAATCCAATTGGATCAGATACTATTTTGTTATTATCAATTTGATAACTGATTGGAAATGAATGCAATGGTTCATTATTACTTGTATATAAATCACTAAATTCTTTAGACGAAAAAAAAGATTTAATGTCATCTGATGTAATTTTAGCATCTATACATTTGACTTCATGTGTCAAATGTTGAGACTGCATATTATCAGAAATACTAATGGTGACTTTATCTATGGTAGTTGATGTTTCATTTTCGGCAGCTTTTACAGCCTCAGATATATGTTGCTTAAGAGAAATATCATCTAAAGCAAGGGGTTTTTGGCATGTAACTGGAAGTCTTGAAACACCTACTCCAATTAATTGAGTAAGTTTGCCTTTATCTAGTAGTTGGATTTCTTGAGCAACTAAACATATTACTTTGTCTGACCTTATATCAATTACATTAATTGTTTCTTTTGCCATTATATTTCATCAACACCAAATTTAACTTTGCCCTCCAATACTTTAACAGACGCTCTACCATGTATCCTTAAATCGATTTCAATAATGTTGCTTTCAGAGACATTTTGTTCAACAAAAAGTCTTTTTAAATTAATTATTGATTGATCAATTTTTTCATCTGGAAATTTAATTTTTAAATCTCTTCTAAGTTTCATATTCCATCTTCTCAATTCAATATACTCGAGGCTTTTGATATCATTTAACAGTTCTGGGAAATGAATATTAATAGACTTAATAAGACTTTCCAGATTTTCATTTGCTTTCTCACCGAGTATTTGAATCATACTTGTATCAATACTTTGATCTGAAATCTGAGTTATTATGGTGCCATCTAAATCAATTAAAAAAGGAACACCTTCATTTAAAAATATAGCATAAGGGTCATTTTCAATTACTTGAACTTGAATTTTATTAGGGAATATCTTTTTTATATTAGCTCTTTTGACCCAAGGAACTTGTTCTATTTCATTTTGTAGGATTTGTTTATCTAACAATAATAAGTTATCAGATAAATTACTTATTTTTTCTCTAATATCAGTTTCTTTGGACTGTTGACTATCAATAACTTTTATATGCTTTATTTCAAATATATTTGGAAATAATTGAGGGTAATAAAAGTATGATAATCCAGTTAACATAAAAATACATATAAATATAATTGAAATAATATTTGTATACTTAACGATTTGTACTTGCATCATCGATAATCCAATTTATTAATTCATCAAAATCTGTTCCTTTACTTTTAGCAATTTCAGGAACAAGTGAAGTAGGTGTCATGCCAGGTTGAGTGTTGACTTCAAGTATGTAAAAAATTCCACTGTCTTTTTCAAGTATAAAGTCAGTTCTAGAAATTCCCTTACATCCCAATGCGTTATGAGCTTTAAGAGCAAGATTTTCAACAAAGACTATCTGGTCTTCGGTTATCCTTGGAGGAATAATATGTTTAGTTTCTCCGTTATCAAAATATTTAGACTCGTAATCATAAAATTCATTTTTTGGATCTATTTCAATAGATCCAGTTTTATTGTCACCATATATCGCTACTTGAATTTCTTTTCCATCAATAAACTCTTGAATAAGAATTTCATCTCTTTCTTTATTTAGATCAATATATTTTTCCTTATCATCATCATTCTTTATTATGCCCACTCCCACACTTGATCCTTCATTTCTTGGCTTCAAAACATAGGGATAATTCATAATATCTTTACCTTCAATTAATTTAAGACTTGTTAATTTTGTATTCGGATAACACAAATTCATCTTAGTGAATACCTCTGAAGACTTATGCTTGTCCATCGCTAGTTCAGATGCTTTAATCCCTGAGTTAGTATATGGAACATTTGTTGACTCAATTATTTTTTGAACCTTCCCATCTTCTCCCCAAGTACCATGTAATGCATTAAATATTACATCTGGCTTATATTTTTTTATTTCCTTTTCTAAATTTTGATCAGCATCAATTTTAATTACTTCGTAATTATTGCGTATCAATGACTCATTTATGCCAATAGATGAAATAATACTAATTTCTCTTTCAGAGGATATGCCTCCATAAATCAGCATCACTCTTTTTTTTGATTTCATCGATCTCCTATGATCTGTATTTCCCAATCAAGCATAATACCTGTTTGATTAAAAACTTTTTCTCTTATTAACTCACCAAAATCTTCAATCATATTTGATGATGTAAATTGCTGGTTTACAATAAAATTAGCATGCTTGGGAGATAGAGAAATGCCATTCATTTTAAACGATCTAAGGCCAGACTCTTCAATTAATTCCCATGCTTTTTTACCTATACTTTTTTTGGGATTCTTAAACGTACTTCCTGCAGTTCTTATTTTCTCTGGTTGAGTGGTTTTTTTTGAACTCACCACTTCTTTCATTTTATGTTCTATTGTTTGAAAATCTCCTTTTGTTTTTTTAAAATCAGCATCAATTACTATTAAATTATTTACAATGTTATTTTTACGATATGAAAATGTATCGCTAGTATTTTCAAATGTTCTTGTGTTGCCATCATAATCTAAACAGTAAGCGTAATAGTGACCTCCACCAGTATCTCCGCTGTGATTGGCAATTGCATATAAATCATATTTAGTGTTATCACGACCATATCCAAAACAATATTGGTCTATATTACAATTGAAAAATGGGAAATCTACTAATGTATTTATCTTTCTACCATCACTAGTAAATCTTTTCAAATGAACTATTAGGAAATGAGGTTTTTCCCAAATTGATAAACGTTTATTCGCCATTACATCATTACTACAACCTTCACAGTGCCAAGTATTTTCATCGTCAAGTGTTTCACCTTTGTTATATAATTTTATAGCATTCTTAAAGTTAATGCTTTTGATTTTTTGTTTTGCTTCTTCAACTAGTGAAAAACAAGATTTAATTGTCATTTTATTAGTTTCCAATAGATTAATATTGATAATTTAATATAAATAAATAATGAC
>ENA-OSEY01002065-OSEY01002065.1-marine-metagenome-genome-assembly--contig:-NODE-2065-length-13262-cov-2.535002_pt1 | contig 13262 bp, 10 predicted proteins | sample MGYA00248465_ERZ534230 | MGnify/ENA primary metagenome ERZ534230 (study PRJEB26409, sample SAMN06344110) | marine metagenome | isolation source: Sea water from surface | place: Atlantic Ocean:Southern... | reverse complement strand
TCCTGCTCAAGAATTCGACGAAGCCTGTCGGACAAACCCTCATAAGCCAGATTCTGATTCGCGAACGCAGTTGATCCGCCAAGATCGGGTGCCTCAAGGGCATATAACATCGTCAACTTTGGAGGGGCTTCCTGATAACTCATATCTGTATGCCAATGCTGATTTACATCAAGCTTCTTACCACGATTTTTAAGCTCAATAATATTCGGATGATCTTGCAGTCCACCATAGGGAAATGGCACTAGCTCTCCCCATTGTTCCGCGAATTTTTGTTGGTCTGTCGGAGTAAGGTCCTGGTCAGGAAAAACTAGTACCTTATGAGTACAAAACAGTCTGTTAAGTTCTAAGAACTGTGAGGCCGAAATTTTCTTCACATCTAGATTATCCACTACCACTCCGAGTGGCGCTGACATTAATCGAGTTTGCATATCGTAAAGCTCTCCCTAAACTATTTGGCTGAGTCTTGATGTACTTTTTTTTGAACTAAGTCTAACCTCAGCTCTCATCTAGTAGGACACCCAATCACACCTCGTCATGAGATTATCACCAACCGCAATAATATTAATTCTTAGTCTAGTCGGCTGTGGTGGCGGTGGAGGATCATCCCAGAATTCAGCTGAAACTTCCTCTGGGGTTAGTCAACCGGCAACAAGCAATTCTAATCAAACAGCCGCAATCCTGGAGCCAACTTGGTCACTAGAACGGAAGGATCCAACGGAGCTGGGGACAACCGATCAGGAGGTCACGGCGCTCCTGGATCATATTTTCTCAGACACAGCGACACAAAGCGTACTTATTAGCAAGCGAGGATACATAATCGGCGAACGCTACGCCGACGGCTACGACGAGACAGATATGGGAACGAGTTGGTCAGTCGCTAAAAGCTTCTACGGTGCACTTATCGGTATCGCTATCCAAGAAAAATGGATTGATTCTGTCGATCAAAAGGCGAGTGAAATAATCACAGAATGGCAGAATTCCGATAAGTCGGAAATCACTGTTGGGCAAATACTCGCGATGCGCTCTGGTTACTCGCTGAATGATGACATTTTTTTTCAAACAGATCAGACTCAATATGCTATCGATAGCCCGCTCGCCAGATCCCCGAACGCTGTCTGGTCTTATTCAAATGAAAATTCTCAACTCATGGAACCATTAATAAGGCGTGCGACCGGTCTAGATGCCCATTCTTATTTAATCGAAAAGTTATTAGACCCAATGAATATTGAAAAGAGGGGTCTTTGGCTAGATGCCACGGCACAGAATCCACTGACATACTGCTGTATTGATTTGCTACCTCAGGATTTTTTAAAGTTTGGGCTACTTTTCGCCAGAGCTGGGCAATGGGAAGACACTCAACTTGTTCCAGCGGAGTTCGTTGAAGAAAGCATAAAACCTCATACGAGCTTTTATGGATATCAGTGGTGGCTACTCAATGATAGTTTTTTCGCGAATAACTCCTCGACTGACACAATCCCAGATGACGTCTTCGCGGCCTTCGGCCTTAACGGACAGAAAATCTATGTCTGGCCAAGTGCCGACGTCGTTGTCGTTGTGTTGACGATTTACGAGCATTTTGAAAACCAAGGTTATGTGTTGTCATCTCAGAATTTCCCGAATACTTGTGCAGCAAGAAATAGCTGCCCGAGTTCCGTGGGAGAGGAAGTTACGACATTTGATGAGAGAGCACTCCTCTCTCTTATGGAAAAGCTGGACGATTAAATGGATGCGGAGTACTAACTCATGGAGTTAAACGACTATCTTCATAAAGACGCTACGTCACTGGCTGCTTCAATCGAAGCAGCTGAAACCTCTGCAGAAGAATTGATTAGCTTGGCTCGGCAAAGATATGACGAAGTCAATCACTCGATAAACGCGATCGTCGCACCTCTCTGGGAATACGCCGATGATCAAATATCTCACGGATTGCCAGATGGGCCTCTTAGAGGGGTTCCCATGTCAGTCAAGAATCTAGGCCAGTTTATGAAAGGGCAAGTAACGAGTGCTGGATCGAGACTGTTCGCAGAGAATGTCGCCGATCATGACTCCACCCTAGTGAAACGTTATAAAGCCTCGGGGTTAGTTATTTTTGGCAAATCGAATACCCCTGAGTTCGGTCTTGCCACCACTACAGAACCTGTCTTACACGGGCCCACGCGAAATCCTTTTAATTTGGAATATTCAGCAGGAGGTTCCAGTGGGGGAGCGGCGGCGGCGGTTGCGGCGGGTATATCACCGATTGCTCATGCCTCCGACGGTGGCGGATCCATTAGGATTCCAGCAGGCTGTTGCGGCCTGTTTGGGCTAAAACCAACCAGGGGACGAAACCCCTTAGGTCCTACAACGTTAGAGGGATGGGGAGGCCTATCTACAACTCATGCGATCACCAGAAGTGTAAGAGATAGTGCTTTAGTTCTGGACTGCTCCCACGGCGAAGAGGCAGGAAGCCCCTACAGATCCAAAGATCCATCAAAAAGTTTTCTGGATTTAATGACAAGGGATCCAGGGAATTTGCGCATCGCCTATATCACTGATCCATTCAACGGCGCATCTCTTGACCCGGAAGTCCTTAGCATCGTCAACGAGACAGCCGAAATCCTTGCATCGACGGGACACACGGTAGAGGAGCTAACGAACACCTTTGATCCGGAAGTTTGCAAAGACTCACATGGCACACTCGCTATAAGTCACATTGGAGCGATGCTGCAAAAGCTCGAGGCGCAGACTGGTAAGCCAATAACGGAGAGGGATGTGGAGCGAGTCACATGGAATAATTTTCAGTCATCCAAATTTATATCAGGGGCCGACTACGCGAGCGCGCTAAACCAGATACATCAACATGGCAGGATGGTTGATGAGATCTTCAATGACTACGATCTAATTCTAACCCCCACAATGGCGTGCATGACCCCTTTAATTGGAGAGCTCAACACTATGAGCGACGACACCGATTCTTACCTCACTCTCCTCTACCAAATGATCGGCTTTACAGCACTTATAAATGACACTGGTCATCCTGCTGCGAGCCTGCCGCTCGGTGCTAGTACCGATGGCATGCCAGTTGGGTCACAGTTGGTCGCCCCATTTGGACGTGAAGATTTACTTTACCAACTGGGCTTCATCCTCGAGCAGGAAAACCGTTTCACCGAAAAGCCCATTCTCTAGGCAACTTTCTCCAAATCAGCTTGATGGTTCTCCCCCAGAAGATGCAGAGATAGCCACGTAAGCAAGCTGGCTAGCGCTATATATGCGGATACCCAGATCGCGCTTCCGAACGCCGCTATCAGCGCAGTCGCTGCAATCGGTGCCATACCGCCGCCTACAATCGCACCCAACTGATACCCTAATGAGGCTCCTGAGTATCTGACTTCCGTGCTAAATAACTCCGTCAGAAGTGCTGCTTGAGGACCATACATCATCCCGATAAAGATTTGTCCAACAGTCAGAGCCAGAGTGATAGCGAGCAACGAGCCCGTATCCATGAGTGGAAAGACACAAAAGCCCCATACCGCCATCGCCAGCGCCCCCATCTTATAGATGCCTCTCCTGCCATGACGATCTGAATAAGACGCCGCCAAGAAAATAGCAGGCACCTGAGCAAAGGATGAGATCAAGACTGCCGTTAACATATCCGTCCTACTCAGCGCCAAACCGTCGGGATCTGTCCCATAAGACATGATAAATACAATGAAGATATAGAAAGAGACCTGGACCGATAAAAAAGCTCCCGCTGCTAGAACAATCTGTTTCGGATAGGTGGATAACGCTTTCAAAATCGGAGATTTACTCTTTGGCCCCGCATCTTCAGTCTTACCCTCAGAAGCCGCTTTAAGCTCCTTAAACGCTGGCGTGTCCTCTAACCGCAACTGAACGTAAAGGGCCAAGCCCACTAGTAACAAGCTAGCGATAAAGGGAATTCTCCAGCCCCATGACATGAATGCCTCTTCCGACACGCTAGCGGTCACCGCTAGAAAAGCCAAGTTTGCGAGCACAACTCCCATTGGCGCACCGGCTTGAGCAAATCCACCATAAAAACCTCTACGATCCGCGGGCGCATTTTCGGTTACGAGCAGCATCGCACCTCCCCACTGACCACCGATAGCAAGGCCCTGTAAAAACCTCATCAGAATCAATGCTAGTGGGGCAAGAACACCAATACTCGAATAGGTTGGAAGTAATCCGATGATCGTCGTTGCAAGCCCCATTAAAGTAAGCGCGGTTACCAGTGCGGCCTTTCGACCGAGTCGATCACCGAAATGACCGAATAATATCCCACCGATGGGCCTCGCCAAGAATCCCACTGCGAAAGTACTGAAGGAGTAAATCAGACCCATATATCGGGGCATATCCTCAGGAAAAAACAACGTTGGGAAGACTAAGGCAGCGGCTGTTCCGTAAAGGAAGAAGTCATACCACTCTATACTTGTGCCGCCCAAGGCCGTAGCGGCCACTTTTCGCATTGATCTTTCATTACTCACAATCACCAGCTCCCTGTAAAGCAATCGATTTTCTAGCAGATGAGATACTATGAGTGTGGATCATAGCGCAGAAAACAAATCAAATAATATGAAAAGAGTTGATGCAATTTTACTTTTCTTTTTGTTTTCTCTTTCCTGCCAAAAATTGAGCTTATCCAACGAGAAAGTCGTAATTGCGACAGCAAGTAATTTCCTAGAGACCTTAGTCACTTTAAAAAAAGACTTCGAGTCAAATCACGATATCGAAATAGAAATTCGCTCTGCATCTTCGGGAATTCTCTATGCTCAGATCCTGCGCGGGATCAAAGTAGATATTTTCCTCTCTGCGGATGAGGAACGAGCAGACATGATTATTGAAAAAAAATTGGCTCGCGCGGGTGATTCATTCATTTATGCCGTGGGGAAGCTCGCACTTTGGTTCCCAGGATCAGTTTGCCAACTTAGCACCATGAGCAGAGAGACAGCACAGGAGTGTTTGATCCAATCCACGAGAATCGGGATCGCAAACGAGAAAATCGCGCCGTACGGACGAGCGGCAAAGGAAACACTCGATTCATTGAGTCTCCCGCGAACAGACCAAAAATTAATACGAGCTGAAAACATTGGCCAAACCTTTGCACTTGGCGCGAGCCAAAACGTTGACGCCGCCTTCGTTGCCGTGTCACAACTGAAAAAGCTCAAAGGAAGCCCTTCCTACTGGTTGGTAGAAAGTTCCTCACACGCCGCGATCAACCAGAAAGCGGTTTTACTCTCTCAAAAAAAGGCTCACAAGGGGGCAAAACTGTTTTTCGACTATTTAAAAAGCGACGACGCCCAGCGACGCATTAGCGCCGCCGGTTATCACTATCAAAAAGCCTATCTTCCTTGAAAAACAGGCTCCTTTTTCTCAACGAAGGCTTTAGTAGCGTTTCGATGATCTTCGGTTTGACCGCAGTGCACATGATGTGTCGCTTCCAAATCCAGGCAGTCATCAACATCGCCAGATGATATTGCTCGAGCGAAGTTCTCTTTCATATATCGAAAAGCTACAGTTGGTCCACTTGCCAGCTGACTAGCTATCTCCAGCGTTTTTGATTCCAACTCATCAGGCTCGCATACCCAATTAGTGAGACCAAGATCGAGGGCTTGATCAGCGCTAACCCTTTCAGAGAGGTAATACAGTTGTCTTGCTTTTGCTGAACCGACTAACTGGCTCATAAAAAATGTGCCTCCGTAGTCTCCCGAAAACCCAACTCTGGCAAACGCTGTCGTCATAATGGCGTTTGAAGACATTATTCTTAAGTCACAAGCGAGTGCGAGGGATAGACCTGCCCCAGCCGCAGCTCCTGGAAGCGCAGCAATAGTTGGTTTGGGCATATTATAGAGCTTTCCAGCGGTAGCTCGCTGATTAACTCTCTGACGGTGAATAGCCCCGTCGATCGTATTATCTCCAACGGTTCCGTCTCCGCTGGCCGCCATACCTTTAACGTCTCCTCCCGCGCAAAAGCCTTTGCCAGCACCAGTTAAAACTATGGCTTTTACATTTGGATCTAATTCAGCGCTCGCCAATTGACTTGCCAATCCCGCGGTCATACCACCCGACATGGCATTACGTGCCTCAGGCCTGTTCAACGTTAACGTTAAAACGCCAGCATCAAGAGAAGCTAACAAATCGTCCGTGCCAGTATCTATCTGGTCTCCCATTTCATCCCCCGTTTATTTGAAAAAAACAAATGCTCTCATGAGCGTCGCCTGTAACCATATCTAAATAACGTTGAATGGTGAATCTCTGAATGTTCCAGTCAAAAATATTTTTTTTGCAACATCCGTTAATCAGATTCATAGCCAAAATAGCGTTTTTTCCGGTCCTTAACATCGATATACTCAAGAGTTTGGAGAAAGGGGACTACAAATGGCTGGATCTCATTATCAGTGCTTTGATGTATCAATAGAGGACGACGTTGCTCATTTTGTTCTTAATCGACCAGAAAAAAGAAACAGTATGATCCCAGCGTTTTGGGAAGAACTACCCAAGGCCATTGAAAAAATCGATGATAATGCCGAAGCACGGGCGATTGTAATATCCTCAACAGGACCGGTCTTTTCAGCTGGAATGGATCTGGCAGCATTTGCTCCACGAGAACCAGGGGACAAGGACGAAGCCAGGCGGAACAGGATACGGCACGGCGCGGCTTTTTACGATAGTGCTAGGAAAACCCAGGCAACCTTTAACGCGCTTGAAAATTGCCGTCTCCCGATACTCGCTGCAATACAAGGCGGCTGCGTAGGAGGAGGTGTCGACATGGTTACAGCGTGCGACATGAGATACGCGACAGAGGATGCTTTTTTTACCATATTCGAAACAAATATCGGCATGACTGCAGACGTGGGTACTTTTCCGCGTTTAGTGCAACAAATGCCGGAAGGCATCGTTCGCGAACTGGCGTATACAGGAAGGAGAATGCCAGCGCGGGAAGCCAAAGAATTTGGGCTCATTAATCAAATATTTCCAGATCAGGAAACCATGATCAGCGGTGTTTTAGAAATCGCGAAAGAAATCGCCTCGAAGACACCTCTCGCCGTATATGGTTGTAAACGACTCATAAACTACTCGAAAGATCACTCCACAGCAGACACTTTGGATTACATAGCCATCTGGAATGCGTCAATGATGCAAGGAGAAGAAATGCAAGAGGCAATGCAGTCTCGTGCCGAGAAAAGAAAAGGAGAATTTACTGAGCTGCCTAAGAGACGGGGCACATTCGGCTCGGATTGAGCGATCCATATATTTGGGAGGGAGGATATTTGACAATACAGCTGAGACAAATCTGCCTTGTTGCAGAAAAACTAGATTCAGTGATAGACGACCTGACTGCCATTTTGGGTATTAAGTCATGCTATGTCGACCCAGGGGTAGGAGCCTTTGGACTGGAAAACAACCTCATGCCAGTGGGAAGAAACTTTCTTGAGGTAGTGGCACCCATTCAAGAGAATACAGCCGGCGGCAGATATCTGGAGCGACGGGGCGGAGACGGCGGTTATATGGTGATTACGCAGATAGATAAGTTGGAAGAGCACCAAAGACTCCGAACGCGAGCGCTCGACAATGGCGTTAGGATTGCGCACGAAAACACCCGGGATGGCTGGGAACTGTGCCAGCTGCATCCAAGAGACATGGTCGCGGCATTCCTTGAACTAGAGTGGGATGTGAACGAGGATTTTGAAGGACACTGGAACCCAGTTGGAGGCTTAGGTTGGGAGGATAAAGTCTGCCAAGACAGAACAATTGACTTCATAGGAGTCGAGCTCCAGTCAGAAAACCCTCTTCAATTAGCTCATCATTGGGCCACTGTAACTGACTTGCCCGTTCATCATGAAAATGACAACCCTTGTGTCAATTTCAATAACGTGACGCTGAGATTTGTCGAATCCACAGACGGGCGTGGCGCCGGACTCGGTGGTTTGGATATAAGAGTAAAAGATCAAGCAGGCATTATTGAGGAGGCGAAAAAAAGAGATTGTTATGTGTCAGATAGCCAGGTGAATATCTGCGGAACACGATGGTATTTATATGAAACCTAAAACCCAAATTTTAAAACAATAGACCGTAATGAATTTTGAAGATGTTGTAAGAACAAGAAGTTCGATCCGTGGTTTCCTACCTGACCCTGTACCCCAGGAGTTACTGGAGAAGGTCTTCGAATTGGCCAGATGGTCGCCCTCGGGAACAAACATTCAACCCTGGCAAACTTTTGTTGCCTCAGGAGAAACAAGAGATCATTTGAGACAATCTTTTATGGAACGTGCGAGAAACAAGGAGCCAGCTGCCCCTGACCACGCATCCTCAAAAAAAGGAAAGATGGGAGATCCATGGAAACAAAGACAACGGGATTGCGCAGCAGTCTTGTATGAAGCGATGGACGTTGCGTGGGAAGATAGAGAAGCTCGAGGAAGGGTGGCTTTTAGAAACTTTGAAATGTTTGATGCGCCTCATGTGGCATTCCTTTGCATGAATGAGCATTTCGGCATAGGCAACGCTTGGGACGTCGGTATGTACGCTCAAACACTCATGCTCGCGATGACGGCCAATGGCCTTGGTTCTTGCGCACAGGGAACCATGCGGCACTATCCTGACCTAGTTAGAGATGCTTTCAATCTGGGCCCGGAAATAAAAGTGCTATTCGGCATCAGTTTCGGTTTTCCAGATCCGAGCATGAGCGTTAACAAAGCCCGCACCGAGCGGGCTCCAATATCAGAGAGCGTCTTCTTCAGCAGCTGACGACTTTTAACTGAGTCAAACCTGCTCGACAGTCTCGCCCAGCGCTCGAGCACGATCAAGACGGCTAGCCTCGTCTTTAGGCAGGTTCCGCCACGCAAGAGTCAAGAACACCAACGTGAGAATAAAGATAAACATCGAGCAGGCGATAGCGGTCCGCAGTGAAGAAGCTGGATCCATTCCTGTCGCTGCGAAAGAATCTGACAACTGTCCCATTACATAGGGTCCCAGAGCCAAACCGATCATTGTATTGACCAGGATGTAATAAGCTCCAGCGACTGCCCTCATTCTAGGCAACACCAAATCCGCTGCCGTGCTTGGAGGAATACCGGGCCAACAAGCGCTAAAAAGATGATGCAACAGATTTAACGCGAAAGCCCACATTAGACTGTCTGTATAGATCATCCAAAGAACCAGCGGCACCGTTCCGAAAACAGCTATATAACCGATAGCTAAACGACCAGCTGGATGTTTGTCTTTAAATTTATCGCCGAAGTAACCGCCAAGAGTCACCCCCAAAAGGCCGCCGATAGCTGAGCCGAGCCCAATATACATCCCCACTTCGGTGGCCGAGGTTTCATGAAGCCGCAGCAATAGAGGCGCTGTCCAAAAGCCGACGCCATAAGTCACAAATGATATTGTTGGGAAAGCCAGCATGGTATACACCATCGCTTTCGACTTAAAAATCATTTCGTAGGTTACGGGGTCACGCGCTTTTAACGATTGCACCCAACAGAAGACAACGTAAATACCAATGCCAAGAGCGATCCATTGAACTACGCTTCCAGTCAGGTAGATGAGGAGCCACGCAATAGCACCAATAAATGCTGCTCCAAGTAAATTCAGAGGTATGGATGCACCTACTCTCGCCAAGCCAACCAAGTTAAGAATGGGTATCATCGCCGCCGATTCTGTGAGTAAAACTCCAACTGGATTAGGGTGCTGCTGCGTAACAATTCCTTCCGAGACACCTCGCACAGGCTCCTTTAGGGTTCGCACCCAAATCGCCATCAATATGCCAGGGATCCCGACCGCCAAAAAGGCCGCTTGCCAACCCTTCAAACCTAAAGGTGCCACTACAGGGTCTGGAAAAGTGGAATTCCACGTTTCCATGATAAAGCCACCCAAAAAAAGCCCTATTCCGCCACCGATGTAAACGCCTGAGGAATAAATCGCGATTACAGTCGCTCTCAACCTTTGTGGATAATAATCAGCGAGCATAGAGTAGGCGGCAGGAGACGCACTTGCTTCACCAATGCCAACACCAACCCTGAATATCGCGAGCATCGAGAAAGAACGCGCAAATCCTGACATCGCGGTCATGGCGCTCCAAAACATCAATCCAATCGATATAAGACTCCGCCGAACCCAGACATCTGCAAACCTCGCCAGAGGTATACCGAATACAGAGTAAAAAACCGCGAAGACCGTGCCATAAAGGAGCCCCATATCAGCATCACTGACGCCGAGGTCAGCCTGTATTTCTTCGTTTAAGATGGAGAGGATATTTCGATCAATAAAATTAAATACATAGACGATTACAAGGACAAACAGCACGTAGTGCGCGTATCTCCCACCTAGCTTTTGCTTTGGTTTTCCATTCGGGTCCTGACCATCGTTGTTTTCCGAGTTCAATCTATTCCCTCCTCACTAATCAAATTGTTTTTCACCGGTCGCAAAGAGCAGATAAAAGACCATTCCGAACAAGGTAACTCCTGCTGTAACGATGAAAACCAAATCCCACGAACCAGTCACCTGGAGAATATAACCCGTCGCATAAACTGCTACGATCCCCGGCAAAGTCGCGAACGTGTTCGTTATTCCCATTAATGTTCCAGCGTATCGTGGTCCAATATCCATATGATTAACACTGTGACCACCAATTCCTGCCGCACCAAAGAGCTTGCCCAGGCACAGCAGACCTATCGCGGCCCAAACCTCCTCCACTTGAGTAATCAGAAGTAGACAAACGGCTAAACCGCCAAAGGCAATAGTCTGCATTAACTTTCTTACAAAGGTGACGCTCAAGCCTCTGGTTATTAATCTGTCGGCGACTGTTCCCATGATGTTAAGACACAAAAACGATGTTACGTGCGGAAGCATCGCAATTATGCCGATCGCCGCAAATGGCACACCTAGGCCATCGTTTACATACTTTGGCAGCCAAGAGAGAATCACATAAAGGGTCCAGTTATTGCAAAAGTGGGCAACGATAATTGCCCAAACAGCACGACTCCGTAAGAAAAACATTATTGGCGGACTCTCTCCGATACCCTCTGCCGGCGCATTGCTTTCTATGTGCGCCAACTCCGAGCTAGATATTCTTGGGTGATCCTGAGGTAAATTAGTGACCAGATAATGCCAAGCCACATACCAGAACACACCGACCAAACCGAAGAGATAAAAGGCCCATTCCCAACCTAACTCTGCGACGATTATAGGCGTTACAATAAGCGCAAAGACCGTCCCAATCGGTATCCCACTCGCGTTGAGAGCGACAGCTTTTGACTTTTCATTGACCGGGAACCACCTCGTTATCAGGCTATACACTGAGGGAAAGGTTACCGCTTCCCCTAGCCCCATTCCGATTCGTGCAAAAAAGAGACCGATTAGACCTGAGAAGGCCGCCCAGGGCGTGATAATGGTGAAAAAAGACCAGATCAGAACACCCAACCCTAAAACCATCTTTCCACCAAACTTATCTGCAAGAAAGCCACCGCCAACCTGCATTAGCAAGTAACCAACATAAAAAGATGAAAGAATCGCTCCTTGAGTCTCAAGGTCCCAATTTAATTCTTCTGCCATCGGGATTATCGCAACAGAGATATTGACTCGATCTATATAACAAACGAACGTCGCAGCAAAACACATCAGCACCACTGTATAGCGTGTTTTCCAAAACCCCTCTTTGGTGTCGACAAGTTCAGTCATAATTGGCTATTTCCCTAGGCTTTTTTATCGGAATGAACCCAGATTGGAGAAGACCAAGCGCGCTCTTGAATCGTCAGAGGAACCTCCGAACGAGGCTCAACGCCAGCCCTCAAGGCATCCCAGGTACTCCAACGACACGTCGGATTTTCGAGAACCCTCACGTAGTAACTCGCATCGATACTCGCATCAAAGTCGGGGTCTGCCCAGAAAGTTCGAAGCTCATTCGCGCCTACATCTCTAGAGATGGAACAATCAGTAAGGTTTACTAAGGCACCATTATCGGGACATCGGTGCGTCACGGGATCAACAGAGAGGCCATCCGAGCAGGCAACATCAAATACTTTTTCTTTAATTTCTTTCCGATAACTTCCGTCATACCAGACTTTGATTATTTGCAAACGCTGAAGCGGCGCTCCATTCTTATCGCGCTGAGCCCAGACCAAAAAACGAGGGTTCTGGGCGAGGGCATTCACCAGATCAGCTCCCATGGGCACACCACCCTGATATGCCTTAGAGACAAGATTCTCATCAGATGCAGATAAGGTTTCGTAGTCAAAACCAGCAAAGAAACGCAGTTTTATCCTATTACCAGACGTCCCGTAAGTCTCTTTTCTCCTCATAGCTAGAAATAAAGACTCACGGGTATTCTCCTCCGACCAAACGGCTGCTAATCCAGATGCAGCAAACTGGGTTCCTCTTCGCCCAAAGAAGCTTCTGCCATCTTCATTCAAGAGACCGGCTCTTCGCTGCATCTCAGGAGGTAGAGACGAAAGATATTTTGCTCGAGCCTCTGATAATGGAACTGAACCCCTATTTTCTGCCGTCCCACTGAGAGCTGCTGATCCGAAATAATTAGATTCATCGAAAGACGGTGCAGAGTTATGAGTATCACTGGCACCGACGAAGCCAATTTTAAAAGGATTACCTCTACCCTCCTGCTCTAAAGCCAAACCATTAGCGAGAGCTTGACGAACATAACTTCCATTCGGATTGCTAAATTGTGTTGTTTTACCTTTCCTCGTATTAAGAATTTCAAAGTTAGCCCATTCATCTCGAGGAGAGAGTCTTGGATGCGTTTCAGACGTCCCCTTAACCTGGGTAATTTCGACCAGAGGTTCATTTCGCATTCTTAGATCCGCAAATTCTCTGTCTATGGATCTTCCGTCTGAATAATTAAGGCGAAAAACTTGGCCATCCGATTGGTTGGAATTATGAGGAATAGCGAGACTATCGGCCCCCAAAGCTCTTATCTTGTCTTGCCAAGTCCAAAGCCCCTCAGGCTCATGGTCATCAAATCGAGTGAAGGGTCTTTGAGGAGCACTGGAACCCCTGAAAATAACGTTTCGATGATAAGCGGCACTCTGCGGTAAGGGTGTCGAGGACGTCCACTCATAACCAATAAAAGCCGTAAATGATCCCGGCTCATTGTGCTGCTCCGCTGCCTCAATTGCTTCTCGCCAGGCAGAAAGGTGCGCTTCGTTATCATATCCCGCCGTAGCATCCAAAACATTTCCCGTAAAAAAAGCTTTAATTTTTCCTAGAAGCCCCGTTTGTTGTGCCGCCAAACGACCGAAACTTTCTCGGAACAAGACTGTACG
>ENA-OSEY01002064-OSEY01002064.1-marine-metagenome-genome-assembly--contig:-NODE-2064-length-13272-cov-2.918302_pt1 | contig 13272 bp, 10 predicted proteins | sample MGYA00248465_ERZ534230 | MGnify/ENA primary metagenome ERZ534230 (study PRJEB26409, sample SAMN06344110) | marine metagenome | isolation source: Sea water from surface | place: Atlantic Ocean:Southern... | reverse complement strand
GGAGAAGAGTCTATTAAAGGACAGCCTCCAAAAATTAAAAATTTCTTTTTTGTTGCCATAGCTGGAGGTAGAACATTATTTGGTGCTAGTGCTGTAGAAGAAACTAGAGTAAAAGAACTTATACCAGTTATGACAAAATCTCTTTATGGAGAACCTGCAACCTACGGTTTTTTTTCTCAACCAGGTTTATTTGTTAGAGGTTATGGAGGTGGAAGATCTATTGATTTAGATATCATAGGTCCTGATTTAAATACAATCACAGCTACAGCACAAAAAGCAGCCGGCTTAGTTATGAAAGAATTTCCTCGTTCGGCTGGAAATCAAATGAGACCTAAACCAGGATTAATTTTAGGAGCACCAGAAATTCAAATAGTTCCCAGTAGAATAAAGTTAGCTGATAATAATGTTACTGCATCCGAATTATCTGCAGGCATTGATGCTTTCAATTCAGGTATTAGAATTGATGAAATTACAGTTGAGTCAAAAAGGATGGACTTAACATTAATGGGCGAAGAAAACTCTATTAGTGAAACTCAAGGAATTGAAAATATTCCAATAGTTACAACTAGTGGAAAAATTATTCCTGTTTCCTCTTTATCTAATATTGTGTATACAACTGGGCCAACTCAAATAAGACATATAGAAGGAGAAAGAGCTGTAACACTCCAAATTAAACCGGCTGATAATATTGCTTTAGAAGAAGCAATTAAGGTTGTAGAAGAAAAAATAATTCTGCCTTTAAAAGATGCAGGCCTTCCGCCTGATATCAAACTTGATATATCTGGAACAGCTGATGAATTAACTACTACTTGGAAAGCAATGTCCATTAACTTATTAGTCTCAATAATAATTGTCTATTTATTAATGACTATATTATTTGAAAGCTTTAAATATCCTTTTATTATAATGTTATCTGTTCCACCTGCAGCTGCTGGAGGAGTGATTGGCTTATCATTATTAAACCTTACTACCTTTCAACCTTTAGATATGCTTACAATGTTGGGGTTTGTAATTTTAAGTGGTATTGTAGTCAATAATGCGATTTTACTAGTACATAGAACTTTACAAACTATAAAAAATAATAATTTAAGTGTTAATGATGCTATCTTAGATGCTACCAATAGCAGAATTAGACCAATATTTATGTCAACTTTAACAAGTGTTTTTGGCATGTTGCCTTTAGTTTTATTTCCAGGAGCGGGTTCTGAACTTTATAAAGGATTGGGATCAGTTATTCTTGGAGGTCTGAGTCTTTCTGCAGTATTAACTTTATTGATTGTACCTCCTATGCTTAAATTATTTTTACAAGAAAAAGAATTAATTAAATAAATTTTGTATTTTTTCTAAAAGTTTGTAAAATAAGAGTATCATGTTTAGGTATCATAATATTACCTATTTAATAACAGATATAACTTTAAAGTTATCTTTAGGTCTCATATTTTTTAACTATGGCTATGGCAAGCTAATTAAACTACTCAACCAAGAAGCAGATGGTTTGATTGGAATGGTAGCAAGTATTCCTTTTTTTGGAATATTTCCTCTATTCTCTTCATGGATACTTGCTCTAACTGAGACTTTTGCAATATTTGCTTTTATTTATGGGTACACTAATTTTTCATTATCTAATTTTATATCTAGATTTACTGGTTTTCTGTGCTTAATAATATCAATTATAATAGTTTATCTTCATGTTTTTGCATGGGGTGATAACTTGTTTTCTCATGGTCCTTTTGAAAGTTTAAATATTGAAGAAGGTAAAAAAGCGATTTTTGGCCAGTTTTTATTTATTCCAATTTCAATGTATATAATATTTAATAATAGATTAAATTTATCTGCTTTTAGTGAAACCAAATAGGTTTATAAAATCTAAAAAAACCTTTCGTAGCGATCAGCAATTGAAATATATTGCATTTAGTTATATTATTTTTGAATGAGTGTTTTAATTACTAATAAAATAAATAGAAGAAAACTAATAAAAATAATAGCTTTTTCAGCTATAGGATCAACTACTTATGGGATGTATAATCTATTTGGCAATAAAGAGTATATAAAATCGAAATGGACAGGGACTGTTTTAAATAATAATGTTAGTTTAGAAATTCATTCTAATGAAGGTAGAAATAATAGTTTGATATATAGCCAAATAAGTAGTTTTATAAATCAAGCAGATGACATATTTAATTTACAAAATCCAGATTCAGAAATTGTTAGGCTAAACAAAAATAAAAAATTACAAAATCCTTCACCATATTTAATAGAAGTTATCAAAAAATCTCAAATTTTATCAGAACAAACAAATGGAAATTTTGATATAACTGTACAACCACTTTGGAATTATTATTACAGTCACTTTATATTAAATGGAAGAAGTGATTTTCCCGATGATAAAGCCTTAAAGAACATAAAAAAATCTATAAACTGGCAAAATGTAGTAATAGAAAATAATACTATAATATTAAAAAATAACGCATCCATTACACTAAATGGGATTGCTCAAGGATGGATAACTGATAAGGTAGTTGAAATTATTAATAAAAATAATATTAAAAATACACTAGTAGATTTTGGTGAAACATTTGCTTCAGGTAGTTATGAAAGCAAAAGACCATGGAATATTGAAATTCAAAGTTCAGAAGGTATTAGTACTGTTATTAAATTAACAAATAAAGCTGTAGCTACTTCTAGTGCTAGTGGAACTATGTTTGAACCTACTAAAAAATATAATCATATTTTTAATCCAAAAACTGGCTTAAGCACTAGCAACTTTGATACTGTAAGTATTATATCAAACAAAGCTTGGCTATCTGATTGCATAGCAACTAGTGCTTTATTGATAAGCAGAAATAAACTAAAGGCTTTATGTGATAAATTAAATGCAAAAGCTTTTATAACGGAAAAAAATAATTTTAAAGAACTAGTATAAATAACTATTAAGCATTTTTTCTTATTGCTACTAATGGTGGGCATTTTGTATAATCATTATACATCACTTGACAATCTAAACAGCCTAAACATTCATTCATGTTGATTTTTCCTGAATTTAAAATAGCTCCAGTTGGGCATACTTTGTTGCAAGCTTTACATGGATTACCACATTCTTGCCTTCTTTTTAAAAAATTCATTATCCTAACTTTTCCTAAAACCGCTAAACCTGCACCAAGTGGACAAATATATCTGCAGTATGCTCTTTCAATAAACAAGTTAATTACTAACAAAAATACTGCCCAGATTACAATATTTATTGGTGCCATAAATCTTAGTGTTATTGCTGTTTTGAAAGGTTCAATATTATAGAGATACTTAGTTAAATTAAACTCTAGGATTGTACCTATTATTATAATTGCTAATAAAAAATATTTTAAATATCTAATATTTTTATCTAAATAATTTGGTAAAGATATTTGACGTATTCCAATTTTCTTTGAAAGAATAGAAAATAATTCCTGTAACGCACCAAAAGGACACAACCATCCACAAAATAATGCCCTGCCCCATATAAAAAACGATATTACAGTAGCAATACCTACTAATAATATTATTGGTTCCGCTAAAAAAGCAGAAAAGTTATTATTAGAACTAACAATTATTTCAAAAAAATTTATTAAATGAATAACACTTAACTGGCCACCAATTATCCAACCTAACCATACTAATATCCAAGTTAAAAAACAAATTCTTAAATATAAGAAAAATTTTCTGTCTTTAGTTAATACATTATTGAAAATTAAAGCTAAAGCTGCTATTGAGATTGTTATTATGAGTAAGAAAATATTCATAGTATTATTTGACCAAATAATATTGAAGCTATTATTAGCGTTAGAAGAATCTACATTATTTTCATTAAAACTTTTCAAATAATATTTTTCAGGTAGTTGGTATAACAAGTTAAAAGTAACTTTTTCATTTTGGCTATTATTAAATTTATATATAAGCTCAACGGGTAATTGAGGATTAATTTTATATTTTGCGCTTAAATATATTAGACCCTGTCCTTGAATATTAGGAGCTCCTTTTGCATGATTAAAAGGTAACTCTTTAAATAGGTCTTTAGTAATTATTATTTCTTTATCATTTTGTTTTAATATTAAATTTTCCTTTTCTATAACTTTACTAATTCTATCTTCAAGGTTTCTCCATATATCCCCTGTAAAAGCTATATAATATACTTGATCGTCAACATTACGACCTGCAGAAATATATTGATCAAACCATCTTCTACCTAAGATATTTGTTCCAATACCTGCAGGAGAAACATTTGCTATTAAATAATTGGTAAATAGATCATTGTCTTTTTTAAACTTAATGGATCTTGGTGCTTCAATATTAGAGTTTTTAAAAGTCTCATTTAATAAACCAATATCTATTTTATAGATAGATAAACTTTTATCTTCTATCAATGCATTCCATTTTTGAGGCTTATATTGCTCCAAATCTACAAAGTTTCCAATATCATTACTATCTAAAATAATTGATTTCTGCCTTGCAATTTTTCTAGCACCTCTCATTATTGCGTCCATAAATAGTAAAGATGATGTTGTAGTTCTTGAAACACCATCAATTTGAGTTAAGTTGTTAACTTCCCCAGCAGTTTCTCTCATGGCTATGTTATCACCTTCAATATCTGCTCCAGTTAATTTTAGTGTAAGTGATATACCTGACTTAAGGTCTATATTTTTATATTGCTTTAGATAATCAATAAAATCTTGATCAGTTCTACCTAGAATAGCTATTGGTTCAACATGTTTTAGAAGCTTTACTCCTCTTAAAACTCCATTAAAGTCAACTCCTACAGCTAAATTAAATGGTCTCCTTGAATAACCCAAGCCCTTAGTTACATCAAAAGTTTCAAATAAAAAGCCTATTTCTTCATTTTTATTAAAAATAGGTATTGAAAGAGTTTTTTCATCAACATCGCCAAACCTTGTAGCTTCAGGAAATATACTTTTTACTAAATCTAAATTTATGTATTTTAAAATTACTAAATCTTTAATATCTACTTCTTTTGTAACTAAATCTTCTTCTCTTAATTTTTCTTTTTTATCAGATTTTTTTAAGAGTGTAGGACCCTCATTACCCTGTACAGTTTTAACTGTAAAACAAACAAGAAGTAATAAACCTATAATAAATTTACTTAAATAAGGAATATTTGTTCTCAACATAAGAAAACTCCCGCCTAATAGGCGGGAGATAAAATAATTTACTATTTAAATATAGTTAACTTTACTGGACCAAACTCATGATTTGGAGGTGGTAATCTACCAGGTAATTTGCTTAAAGAAACACCGTTATCATCATATCCAACTTCATATTGAACAAAATTTAAACCTTGATATTTCTCTGGTAGATTATCCTTAGTATCTTTGTATTGAACTTTCACTTTAAATCTAAGTTGGTTCATACTCTTAGGTTCATCGGTTTTTAAACAAGCTGGTCCTTTACCATCCCATTTCTCTCCACCTTGAGTTACACACCATTCAGGCTGAGGACTATAACTAGATGACTTTTTAAGTTTAAAAATAACAGCTTCTCCACCATGATTTTTACTTGATTCATCTATTTCTAATACTGCCCAATAATCCTTATCTACCCAATTATCTTTAGTATCCTCAGGAATACCTCCTTGCAAATATAATATATAACTAGGATACAATCCTGCGAAATATAACATAGACTTTTCAGCTTTAATAACATGACCATCTGCAAAAGATTTTCCTAAGAAACTTAATAACAATACTGTAGTTAATATTAACTTATTCATTAAAATATCTCCTTAAAACTACTTTAAAAAAAAAGCCCCGAATATATATATCCGAGGCTTTATAAATTAGCATATAATAGAAGCTCTAATTAAGCCTTTCTAGTATATCCAAACCTTTTGTTTGAAGGTCCACCGCCTGCTTCACGGAATTTAGCAGCAAGACCAGCAATTTTATCTTCAGAGAAGTTTGGTAAATCAGGCATATTAGTTGCCTCATTCATACTTAGACCATAAATTCTTGCTGAATTTAAACCGAAAATTGCTTGCTTAGTCAAACTGTTAGCTCCACCTAATGCAGGAAGTTTGTACTTCTTTTGCATATCTTCAGGCACTTCTAGTCTTCTCATAGCTTCAATCTGCCATTGTGGTGAGCCATACCATACAGTATCTGATCCCCATACTACATGATCAGCACCCATTCCACCTACTAATGTTCCGATGAAAGCTGCACAGAATCTTGGATGTGCTACTGCAGAGTTAGCAAAAGTTGAACCTAATTCTGCGTAAACGTTTGAAACACCGTGCTCTTGAGGAATTCTAGCTAAGTCAGAAGCCCACTTGATGTATCCACCACTCTCTTCAAACTCTTTCCAAGCTTGATCTGGTAATTCTAAGAATGGTCTTAGAGCAGCATGGTAGATAACAAAATTCATCTCAGGCCAGTCTTTAGCAGCCTTAGGAACATCATCCACTGTTGCATATTTCCAAACACCTTTAAAAGATGTTTCATAATCAGGTGGTAAAAGACCTTTGTGAATACAAATAGTGTTAATACCTGCTTTTAGTGACTTTTCATAAAAAGGATACATAACCTTTTCATCATCTAATCTCCAAGGATATTTTGACGGAGATAAAGGATCACCAATAGTGTAAGACTTCCAAGAGTTTGGCTTTAATTCTGCCATTGCTCTTTCAGCTTCATCCATCCAACCATCTTGCTTAGGTGTGATAACTGAATGACCTAACATTCTAGTAGTACCAGCAAAATCATTGATCATATCTCTAGCTGCAACTATTTGATCATTTCCTAATAACCACCAAGTTGGATCGTCAAAAGGTGCTCCTGATAATAATGCCATTTTGGTATCACTTCTATACCATAGCTCAGCAATATAATTTTCAAATTTATATCTAGTTAAAGATAATCCTTCTTCTTTTAATTTTGGGTTCCAGTGCTCCGCAGCAAATTCACCTAAACCAAGAATCGCGTCATGAGGAAAGTCATCTCTTAAAAAGTGTGTTTGATCATCAAAGATGAACTGTCCTGATAATTCATTAGTTCTAGCTAAAGTTAGCTCTGGATCTCTTGCTTCAGCTTTACTTACATTAAATACACCTCCGCCATAAATTTCATTCATAGCCAAGAATGCTGTAGCCATACCGCAAGAAGTTTGTAAAAACTGTCTTCTGGATAAACCTAAATATTTAGCATTTTCGTCTGCTAATTCAACCATTCTCTTCTCAACTTTCTTCTGAAGATTTGATTGCTTAGGTGGTAAATACTCACCATTAGACACTATTTGTGTAGGTATAGGAAGATCTAAATTGTTCTTCTCTGCACCTTCAACAAGCATTTGTTCTCTATCACTTAACCAACTGCTCATAGTCTCCTCCCTTTTTATAATTGTTGATATTGCATTATACAGTAACAATTAATTAAATAAAACTAAAAAATTAAAAATATTAAATCAGAATTAGTCTGTTATAGTAAAATTAATGATACATTAGCTTTGGGGGAGGGTTAATGATTGCAAGAGTTCTAATAACTTTAATTATTATAATGGTTATTTTTGCGAATCCTTTTAGTTTGAGTTCAAATGACAGTATTGATGTAAAAGAAGAAAGTCTTACAAATAAATATATTAATAGCTTAAGAGAAGGTAAGTGGGGAGCCTCAGATCCAAGTTGGGTTAAAAAAGAAGTTGCAAAGGAATTTTTCCCAAAAGTAACAAAATTAGGAAGATTAGAGGGAGACCCTCCAACAGTTAGTGTTTTCAGTAAAGGAGAGTTAGAAGGCTACTTATTTGTTACTAAAGACATAACATCCTCCAAAGGTTACGCGTCATTAACCTTTGACATGCTAGTAGGTTTAAGACTAGATGGTAAACTAGCTGGGGCTAAAGTATTGGATCATCAAGAGCCTATAATAGGCATGTACACACCAGATGGTCAATTAATTTTACCAAAATTTACAAGTCAATACAAAGACTTAGATATAAGAGTTCCCACTAAAGTGAATTTACTAAGGACTGAAGGAGAAGGATCAATAGATGGAATTTCTTCAGCAACTGTCAGTGCAGTTTTATTTAATGGAGCTATTCTAAGAGCTGCAAGAATAGTAGCTTTATCTAAAGGTTTAAGATTAAATGATAAACCAGTAGTAGATATAGTAAATTTTGAAAAAAAAAAATTTTATGACTTAGTCTCAGATGGTTCTATATCACGTTTAACTTTAAAACTTGAAGATTTAAAAAACTTAGGTGTGACTAAGCCTAAGATCTCAAATCGTTCAGGAGTTGCTGATATTTATAGATACAGAGCTTTATTTAAAGGAAATACACCTGTAGCAGCAAAACAAAAAGAAGTAAAAAAAGGTTATAAAGATACTGATAGAAATTTAGCTATTGATTTATATCTTGCACCAGTTGTAACTCCAACTATTGGAAGAAATTTATTAGGTGATAAGTGGTATGATATATTTGTTGCAGGAAGAGATCCTGAAGAAATGTCTATAGTAATTACTACTTTGGGAAGATATGCCTTAGATGGTGAACCAGAAATAGCAAGTGGAAACTTTAAAAGATTAGCCGTCATACAAAATAATGAAAGGTATCCTATTGAAAAAAGTCAATTTAGAAACTTAGGTTTTTTACATGGAGAAGATAAACCATTTTTTGCAGAAGCAGGCCTTTACAGAATACCTGCCGGAAATATTAATCCTGTTGAACCATGGAAATTAGAACTTTTAATTGAAAGTGAAATACCTAGTGAAAATAAAAAAATCTATGTAGATTATCATTTGAGTAATAATTATATCATCCAACCTGATGGATTAAAGAAAATTGCTAATAAAGATGAACCTATTTGGTTTGCTGCATGGGAGAGTCAGAGGAAAAATATTATTATTTTGAGTTTTTCATTATTAATTTTGTCTTTGGCTTTGATAAAAATGGAGACATTAACCTTTAATAACAATTTTAGACAAATTTTTAGAAATATTTATTTACTTTGGATTTTAATTTGGCTTGGTTGGGAAGCTGGTGGTCAAGTTACTATATTAAGCATTTTAACTTGGGTAACAGCTCCAATATCTCAACCATCTTGGAACACCTTACTATCTGATCCTTTATTAATAGTGTTAATGTCTTATGTTTTAGTAACTTTTTTTGTCTGGGGTAGAGGAGTTTTTTGTGGATGGCTATGTCCATTTGGTGCATTACAAGAACTTATTGCTAATATTGGAAAATTTTTAAAAATTAAACAAATTAAAATTCCAGAAAAATATAATAAAACTAGCTTGAACATAAAATACATTATTTTATTAACATTATTTATCACGTGTTTTATTGCACCAAATTTTTTAAACCTCGGATCAGAAATAGAGCCTTTTAAAACAGCAATTTCTATGAAGTTTAATAGAGAGTGGTACTATGTTATTTACGCAATTTTATTACTTGCTGTAGGGCTATTCATAGAAAGGTTTTTTTGCAGATTTATTTGTCCTTTAGGCGCATTTATGGCTATTGGGGGAAAACTAAGAATTTTTAATTCATTTTTAAAAAGAAGAAACGAGTGTGGTAGCCCTTGTAAATTATGCTCAAATGAATGCCCTATAGATGCAATAGAGAAAAATGGAAAAATAAATATGAATGAATGTTTTTATTGTTTAGATTGTCAGTCCTTATATCATAATGACCATAAATGTCCGCCTCTGGTAATAATAAGAAAGAAAAATGCAAACATTACTATTGATAAACCAGATACAATAAAGGCCTGACATGCTAACTTGCGCATTAATAGTTTGGATATTACAGCCGGTAAATTTTGACTATACTGAATTAAGAGAGACATTTTTAACAGAACAAGAGTGTATATCAAATTTATCGAATAATTATAGTTGTATAAAGATAGATAAAAGATATGATTTGACAAAAACTGAATGGCAAAAAGATAATTGTAGTATTAGTGAGCACAAATGGGTGGGGAAAAAGTAGATGTGATAATATAAAAAATTGATTATTTTTAAAAAATTATTATTATAAATCTAGGAGAATTAGATGAATAAAGAAACCTTAAAAAAAGAATTATTTGAGCTCTATGAAAAATTAGAAAGAGATAAAGAACTATATAAAGAATTTATTGCAAATGAAGATAAATTTTTACAAGATAGAGGATATGACCCTGTTGAAGTCAAAGAATTATTTCAAGGAATTACAAAAGAAAGAAATAATATTTTAAAAGGTGTTTTAGAAGATCAAGACAAAATAATACCTTAAATAAATTTCCCAAATATAATTCTTAATAAATTGTTCATTAACATTAATTTATATTATCTAAAAAAAGATCAGTCTTACAAAAAAAATTTAATTAAATAGTAATTTTTGTTTGTTATTTATTACCTATACTTTCTCCAGAGTTACCTACTTTGATGCAGATTAATGATGTAATGCAAATGTAATAAAAAATAATTATTATAAAGATTTTAAAAACTTTTCTAATTTATCTAGGTCATCTTTATAATTAGATAGCAAAAAAGCCAAAGACTCTTTTGCTTCACCTGAATGCCACATTACTGCTTCAAGTATAGTCTTTGCTCTACCATCATGAAGAAAACCTGCTCTAGAATTTACTTCTTTAGCATACCCTAAGCCCCAAAGCGGAGGTGTTTTCCATTCTTTATTTGTAATATTTCCGTTTATATCTTTATCAGCTAATTCATCTCCCATATCATGTAAAAGTAAATCAGTATATGGCCATATTAATTGATATTTTAAAAAATCGTGCTTTGCATTTTTTGACGTAACATATTTAGGTGTGTGACATGAAGTACATTTAGATTCATAAAATATTTTCTTCCCTAATAATACATCTTTTTCAGAAACATTTCTTCTCTTAGGAGGAGATAAACTAGATAAGTAGAATACTACTTTATTCATAACCTCATCATTTACTTCATGCAAATCTTTTTTATTAATACCGGTAGAAAATTTAAAGCATTCACTTTGTTTTTTTGTACAATCACCATAAGAGTCAGTTCCTACAGAGTTAGAAAGACCCATGTCATGCATAAAAGCCACTCCGGTTTGGGTAAATAAATTTGGTGTTGAAGCTCTAACACCAAATCTTCCTATTTTTTTATTACCATTTTCATCATTAACAATTCTAGCTAAACCTGAAATACCATCATTATCTTCATCATTGATATCTTGCTTAGCTAAAATATCACTGTCTTCTATTGCTTCTAGTAAGCCAACCCCTATTACTTGAGGAGAAATTCTCATGGATAAAGAAGTATTTTTTTCTAATTCACCATACTTTAAATTATTTAACTGATAACTAGGGTATTTTAAATTAAGTTCCTCTAAAATATTTTTTCTAAAGTTACTTTCTATATAATTTATATTCAAGTTACTTTCTGAAGAAAGTCCTGGAATAGCAAAAAACTGAATTTGCTTACCGTATATTTTATTAGGTAATAAAATTTTATTATCATAATGTCCTACTTTTAATACTGCAGATAGTGGTTTTTCTTCTTTAGGTAAGTGACCTCTTCCATCTTTAATATGACAGGATTGACATGCTCTAGCATTATACAAAGGCCCTAATCCGTCTGAAGAAGTAGTAGAAGATGGTGAAGCTACCCAGATTTTCCTAAAGAATGCATTGCCAATTAAAAAGTCTTGTCGTTGTTCAAAAGATAAGTTTTTAAAATGATGCGAGAAAGCATTTTTTCCAATTTTATCTACAGTGCCTGCTCCACCAGATAAGGCCTCAGATCTCTCTGCTTTTAAAAAGTTATTAGTTAAAGAAGTAACCTTTTTAACTTTTTCACTCTCAATATCAGTTAAATCATCTCTAACATAAACATTTAAACTAAATAAAAAAAAAAGAGCTATACCTAGTATTTTAATTAACATTATATATTAATTAAATACTGCATCCGGATTGTCAAGTGAGTCGGAACCCTCAATTTGTAAATCATTAATATTTAATGCTGCTGCAGTTAGCTCAATATTTTTACTTTGCTTGATTAATGAATCAACAGCGTTTTGGATTAATTGGTTTCCCTTTTCGTTTCCTTCAGCAATTAACATATCATAAGTAACACCTTTATTAGCCGATTTAACAATTTTTTTCATACTTTTTAAGGTATTTTTAATGGATTTTTTTGTTTTTTTATTTAAACCATTATCTACTTCACTTAGCAATGAACTTATACTAGGACCACTTACAACTTTTCCATCTAAACTTTTATATTTACCTAAAAATACATTATTTATACCAACTACATTATAATAGTGAGAATTATGTGTGTTATCTGAAAAACAATCATGTTCTTCTTCAGGGTCATGTAGCATTAGTCCCAATTTCATTCTTTCTCCAGCAAGCTCACCATAAGAAAGGCTTCCCATACCTATTAAAATTCTTTTTAATCCATTTTTTTGATCATTTAATAAATCTAATCTTGCTTGCCCTTCTGGAGACCAAACACTTTGAATATATTGTAAATCTTCTATCAATAATTGACTAGCCGCGACCAAATATTCTCTTCTTCTATCACAATTATCATTAGTACACGCTTCAAGATCAAAGTCTGTATAAGGTCTGTTTCCACTTCCACTTTCATTACCATTAAGATCTTGTCCCCACAATAAGAACTCGATAGCATGATATCCAGTTGCTACATTAGCCTCATTTCCTCCAATTTCATGTAATTTATTGCTAAGTAACTTAGGGTTTATAACTGAAGCATCAATCAGCTCACCTTCCACTTTTAATTTCTTATTAGCAATTACATTGAAATTTGAAAAATCATTTTCACTTGGATAATAATTTGTATTATCTACATAATCTATTAACCCTTCGTCTAACGGCCAAGCATTAACTTTTCCCTCCCAGTCATCAACTAATGGATTGCCAAATCTAAATACTTCTGTTTGTTGATAAATTGTTCTAGCTTTTAACCAACTATCTTTTACGTCTATGAAATTACTTTCATTGGTATTATTCATGAACTTTTCTATGCTACTATGCATTTTTTTTGCTAAGATTAAGGCATCTTTATATTTTGCTTCAGCAATATTAGAATAATTTACTAAAATTTCATTGTCTGCTTTAAGTTGATGAGAAAATATAACTGTAAAAGCAAAAGTAAGAAGTATAATTTTTTTCATAAGCATCCTTATTGTTATTGAGAACTATTCTCATTAATATTAGGACAAATAAAACGGTTTTCAAGAAAAAAATATTATTTTATTACTTTAAAGAAATTTCTTATATCTTTAATTAATGTA
>ENA-OSEY01002063-OSEY01002063.1-marine-metagenome-genome-assembly--contig:-NODE-2063-length-13280-cov-8.450882_pt1 | contig 13280 bp, 10 predicted proteins | sample MGYA00248465_ERZ534230 | MGnify/ENA primary metagenome ERZ534230 (study PRJEB26409, sample SAMN06344110) | marine metagenome | isolation source: Sea water from surface | place: Atlantic Ocean:Southern... | reverse complement strand
AGCAGCATCACGAATATCTTTTATATGTGCATCTCTAAACCATTTATTTGTTGGTACACCTGTTCTTAATGTATCTTTTTTAAATGAAACAATCTGGATATCTATTCCAGCTTGTTCAGCTGCATACGCTTCTAAAGCATTAGTCACATAAAGTTCTGTTAATTTAACTTTTCCTTTTTTATCAAATAAATCTTTAACTGTAAGTTTAGGCATTAATGATATTTGGGTAAGTAATTACCGTGAGCTTCAATTAACTTATCAACCATAGAATATATTTCATCAATGGACAAATTTGCTCCAGTTAGTGGATCTAGCATCGCTGCGTGATAAATATGTTCTTTTTTATTTGTTAATGCAGCTTCAGCAGTCAAAATTTGAACATTTATATTTGTTCTCATTAAAGCTGCTAAATGTTCTGGCAAGCGACCAGTTTTTTGAGGTTGATTACCTTTTGAATTAATTAAACAAGGAACTTCGACACAACAATTTGATGGTAAATTATCAATATATCCATCATTCATCACATTACCATTAATTGTTACTTCATTGTTGTTTGCTACAGCATCCATTATGTATGATGCATATTCCTTTCCTCTTTTTAGAGGTTGATTATGTATGGGTGTCATATCTTTTTCCAAGTCATCCCAAAGCTTGATATTATTTTCACATCTATCAATGTATTCTTCTATGGGAATTTTATATTGATCAATTAAATCTTGTCTGTTCTGCTTTATAAACCATGGAACGTATTCAGCAAAATGTTCGCTAGACTCTGTAACAAAATAACCAAATCGTCTTAAAATTTCGTATCTTACTTTTTCATGTAGTACTTTATCTGATTCACTATCTTTACCTATACTTCTAGTTGATGTTATTTTATCACTAACAATATCATCAGCTAATTTTTTTAATTTTGGGTAAAGATCTTCTCCACCATTGCCATTCTTTTTTGTAAACTTTTTATAGAAAGCCATGTGATTAATTCCAGCACAGAGATAATCAATATCCTCAATTTTTTCATTTAAATCTCTAGCAAGCATTTCTGCAGTTCCTTGTACTGAATGACAAAGTCCTATAGATTTTATTCCAGGGCATGCATTATTTATTGCTATCATGTTTGAACACATTGGGTTTACATATTGTAACCATAAAGAATTTGGACAAAGATCCATTATATCTTTACCAATATCTACTAAAACTGGAATTGTTCTTAGACCTCTCATAATTCCACCAATACCAAGGGTATCAGCTATTGTCTGTTTTAACCCAAATTGATTTGGAATATCAAAATCGATTACTGTTGATGGTTTGTAACCACCTACTTGGATAGTTGACTGAACAAAATCAGAACCTGCTAAAGCTTCTTTTCTATTAGTGTATGATTTTATATTAGGGGATGCATTTAACTTTTTTGCAATTACATCTAATAATTCATGAGAAATTTTTAATCTTTTTTCATCAATATCTACCAGTGCAATATCCATTTTTTTAAAATCATCTATGAACATTAAATCGGTAAAAATATTTTTGGTAAATACTGCACTACCTGCGCCAATGATTGTAAGCTTAGTCAATTTTATACTCCATAATTGAATTATGATTTGCTACTTTTAACTGGTTATATGAAGCATGTCCAATTTCTTTATAAGGATTATTGGATTTAGTATTAAAGCACACTATTAATGTTCTTCTAGAATTTTGTGATTTATTTGCATCGGAAGAGTGCAATAGATTTGCATGAAAGAATAATGCATCTCCTGGTTCTGCTTCAATATAAACAGACTCATGTCTTTTTTCTAATTCTCTTATTCTTTCATTATCTGCGGTTTGTTCAGGTGTGTCTGATCGTGCATGACTAATTCTTCCAACACGATGAGAACCCTTTAATACTTTAAGACAGCCATTTTCTTTATTTGCTTTATCTAACATTATAAAACATGATGCCATATCTGGATAAAGACAAGCATTGTGATACCAATAACCATAATCTTGATGCCAATCAAATCCACCATCACCTGGATTTTTCCAAATAATTTTAGAATGATAATGATAAACTTCATCATTTAAGAAAATTTCCATTGGTTTGACTATTCTTTCATTAGTAGAGAATTTTCCAAATAAATCCTCTGAAGGATGATTCCACATCGTCATTGTTAGTTTACCAGTTGAAGTTGTTGTTTCTCTAGCACTCTCCTCTTTATCTTGTCGAATAGCTATATATTGATTTAGCTTATCGATCTCTTTATTAGAAAAAAGACCTTTCTTTAGTACAAATCCATTCGTTATAAAATTCTGTAAATCAGTCATATTTAATATTGTTTTTAATGATGTATAAAAAATAAAATATTGTCAATTAATTTACTCAGTGTAAAAATGAAAATATGAAAATTAGTTTTATTGGTGCTGGCAGTATAGGTTTTACTCAAACTTTGGTAAGAGACTTGCTAAAAGTTCCTGAATTTCAAGACATCACTTTTTCATTTCATGACATATCAGAAAAAAATTTAGATTTGGTTTCTCGATTAATTCAAAAAGATATTGAGCAAAATAAACTTCCAGCAAAGATTGAACAATCTACTGATAGAAAAAAATCTTTAGATGGAGCTAAATATATTATCAACTGTACTCGAATTGGTGGGTTAGAAGCATTTGAACATGATATAAATATCCCTCTTCAATATGGAGTTGATCAATGTGTGGGAGATACAATTTGTGCTGGTGGAATTTTATATGGACAAAGAAATATTCCTCAAACTTTAAATTTTTGTGAAGATATAAAATCTTATTCCCATACAGATGCATTATTTTTAAATTATTCTAATCCCATGGCTATGAACACATGGGCAGCTGTATCAGAAGCAAAAGTAAATACAGTTGGATTGTGCCACGGTGTTCAAGGTGGTGCTAAATTAATTTCTAAAGCTTTAGGTTCTGAAAATGATACAGATCTTGAGTATATGTGTAGTGGCATAAATCATATGACATGGTACATTGAATTAAAATACAAAGGCAAAAATGTTACAAAAGATGAGCTTGTCGAGGCACTAGAAAATCATCCAGAAATATCAAAACAAGAAAAAGTTAGAATTGATATTCTGAAGAGATTTGGTTTGTTCTCAACTGAGAGTAATGGTCATTTAAGTGAATATCTTCCATGGTACAGGAAAAGAGTAGAAGAAATACCAAAGTGGATTGATTTATCAAATTGGATACATGGTGAAACGGGTGGCTATTTGAGAGTTACCTCAGAAAAAAGGAATTGGTTTGTTGAAGATTTTTCAAAATTTTTAAATGAATCTGGAATTGATTTATCAACCCATAAAAGATCCACTGAACATGGAAGCTATATAATAGAAGCTATAGAAACTAACAGACCTTATCGTGGCCATTTTAATGTTGTCAATAATGGCACAATAACAAATTTACCTGACGATTGTGTAATCGAGAGTACTGGTATGGTTGATAAGGATGGTATTAAAATGATTAAAGGCATCGAATTACCCATGGCTTGCGCATCACTTTGCCGTACTTCAATTGACGTTCAAAGAATGGCCGTAAAAGCTGCAATTGAAGGTGATATCAATCTTTTAAAATTAGCTGTTCTACAAGATCCATTAGTAAGTGCTGTTTGTTCACCTGATGAAGTTTGGGCAATGGTAGATGAAATGTTAGTTGCACAATCTAAGTGGTTACCGCAATATCAAAACGAAATGGATCAAGCATTAGAAAGAATAAAAAAATCAACTGTTAAAAAGAAAAATTTCAAAGGTGCTGCTAGAATGAAAACAAGATCACCTGAAGAGTTAAAAAATGATAAAGAATCATCTCTTCTTGTAGAAGCACAAGCTTTTGAATTTGATAAATAATTTATGAAAGAAATTAAAAATGTTGTTATTTTAGGCGGTGGAACTGCTGGTTGGTTAGCCGCTTATATTATGAGTGATTTTTTTTACTCTAATAAATTAAATGCAAATGTAAAAGTAATTGAATCATCGAAAATTCCTACCATTGGTGTTGGAGAGGGAACAACAAGTATTTTTTATGAGTTTTTAAAAAAATATAATTTAGATGAGACAGATTTTTTAAAAGAAACTAAAGCTACTTTAAAGTTTGGTATTGTTCATAAAGACTGGAAAGAATTAGGGTATACATATTATGGACCAATTGATGACCCACAATTAATAGCACCAAAAGGTAAGCCAGAAAATTTTGAATACTTAAAAGCTTATGCGGTTGCTGCTGGGAGACCAGTTTCAGAAATTCACCTTCATACTTTGCTTATGCAAAATAAAAAAGTTCCATATGTTTATAAAAATAATAACTTAGAACTTATTAGTCCATTTTATTACGCATATCATTTTGATAATTCACTAGTGGCTAGTTATTTAAAGAAAAGATCACAGAATATAGAAATAATTGATGATATTTATACATCTTCTAAAATGAATGATGATGGAACAGTAAAATCTTTACATTTTGAAAGTGGTTTAGAATTAGAAGTTGATCTTGTTGTTGATTGTAGTGGATTTAGGAAATTAATTATTGGAGACCAGTACAAAACAAAATGGAAATCTTATCAAGACAACTTGCCAGTTAATAGAGCAATGCCATTTTTTCTAGATATTAATGAAGATAATTATATTAATTATACTTTAGCTTGGGCACAAAAATTTGGTTGGATGTGGCAAATTCCAACCCAAGAAAGAATAGGTGCGGGCTATGTATATTGTGATCAATTTATATCGCCCGATCAAGCACAAGAAGAAATAGAAAAAGTTCTTGGACATAAAATTGAACCAAGAAGAGATATAAAATTTAACAGTGGTCGTCTTGAAAAGTATTGGGTAAAAAATTGTTTAGCAATTGGATTATCATCTGGATTTCTTGAACCATTGGAGGCTACCTCCATTCATAGTACGTTAGTACAATTAATTTTATTTGCTTCTGAATATTTAAAAAAAGAAATGGATTTTAATGATGATACTAAAATATCAGATTTTAATAATCGTATTGGTCGACAGTTTGATGATTTTAAAACATTTTTGAATATGCATTATGTTTCTAAAAGAAGAGACTCAAAATTTTGGGAATATGTTGCCGATGAATGTATTAGTGATGAAACAAAAAAACTTATATCACTTTGGCAAGATGAACTTCCAAGTTTGGATCACTTTGATGATTACTTATCTGGTTTACCTCATGTACAATCACAATTATATTATCCGGTAGTTGATGGTTTAGGTTTATTAAATAAAGAATCTGCAAGAGATCAGATGAGTAAATATGATCTTCGATCGACTTCCAGAAAGTTTTACAATGAATTTTCTGAAAAATTTAATGAAATTATTAAGAATTCCCTTACACACAATCAATTTATAGATCTTTCAGTAAATTCTTAATATTCTATAAAATATTCAAATTTTCATATTGATTTTGAGACAAAAAAACCTTTTATTTAAATAAATATTTATTTCCAAGGGAGGAATGATGGGTATTGAAACTAAATTTAAATTTAAAAGTAAGGCGGCCAGCCTACTTGTAGGGGTGAGCATGTTAGCTATGTCTTCTACTGCAAGTGGTCTGGAAACACTGCCCGAAGATAAGAGTATGTCTGGCATGAAGATAGAGCTCGTTGGTAGAGATGATTTATGGACTTACAAAAGTTGTGATAACTATAATGAATCTCCGTTGACCAAGTCTTATGTTGATGCTGGCAAATTACCACCAGTTAATGAAAGAATGCCAAAAGAACCATGGATGGCAAAAACAGATCAAATGGTTGATGGTATTGGTGAATATGGTGGAACATTCCGTCATGTAATTGGTGGAAGACCAGAAGGTTTCAACTGGTTAGCTGGTCAAAGTCAAGGTTGGGGTGGAATTAACATTCAGTTAATGGAATCTTTAACAAGACTTGGTCCATTATGGCAAATTAAACCAGATGAAGCTAATCCACTTCCAAATTTAGCTAAAGATTGGGAATGGAGTTCTGATAGAAAATCATTAACAATGAATCTAATTGAAGGTGCAAGATGGTCTGATGGAGACATTTTTGATACTGAAGATATAGATTTTTGGTGGAACGATAATGTTCAAGATGCAAATGTTGCATCTAGATTACCAAAAGATGCATTAGGTGCTGGAACAACACTTGAAATTTTGGGACCATATTCATTCAAATTTAATTTTGATGAACCAAAAGGTAATGCAGTCTTAGCACAACTTGCATATATGGGAGGAGCGCCTGGACCATCACATGTGATGAAGCCACTTCACCCAGCTCATAATAGTGATGCTACATATGAGTCTTATGCAAATGGTATGCCGGCAAGTGTTTTACCAATAGTTACACTTGGTGCATATGTGCCTGTAGTTCATAAAGTTGATGAGCTAATGGTAATGAAACGTAATCCATACTATTGGAAAGTAGATGAGGAGTGTAATCAACTTCCTTACTACAATGAAACTATCTACAAGTTAACATCTTGGGATGATAGAACCACGCAAGCTTTAGCTGGAACTGGAGATTTTTCAAATATGGAAAACCCAGGAAATTATGTTGAAGCATTAAAACAGAATAAAGATCCGAACTCTCCAGTTAAATCAGTTTTTGGAACTAGATTAATTGCTTGGGACCTTATGATGAATTTATCATCAGATTTTGGTGTTAGTAGTGATTATGAAAGAGAGCTAAGACAATTATTCAGAAATGTGGAATTTAGAAAAGCAATTTCTCATGCAATGGACAGAGACACTATGGGTCAATCTGTTGCAAGAGGTCCTTTTTTCCATCCACATGCTGGTGGTTTTGTAGCTGGTTCACCATTTCATAATTTTGAAGACTCAATTTATTATGGATATAATGCTTCAGGAGCAAACAGTATCCTTGATGGTTTAGGTCTAAAAGATTCTGATGGTAATGGAATTAGAAACTTACCAAATGGTGGTGCTGATTTAGTAATTGATATACTTCACTCAAGTACTAGATCTACTGACATTAAGCTTGCTGATGCAGCTGTCAGTATGTTTGAAGCAATAGGTATTAAACCTGTTCTTAAACCAAGTGATAATACAGATGCCTTTACCGATAATGGTAATTGGAGTATGTTTATTGCTAGAGAGCACTGGGTTGTAGCAACAAAAAATATTGGTGATAGATTACCAACTACAACTCAAAACCCTGCTTGGCATAGGGACAATGGTGGAGATCTTCTACCTTTCGAAGAAACATTAGTAGAAAAAGCTAAAGGTATTTTAGCAACAAATGATCTTTCGGAAGTTGCAAGTCTTGCAAGAGATATCCAAAGAGTTCGAACTGAAAATGTTTATACAGTGGGTTTAATTCAAGCTCCTGCTGCACTTCTAATTAATAAAAGGATTAAAAATAATCATCCTGGTGCACCTGTATACATGTATGAGTGGGCTGAAGATGGTGTAATGAGAGAAAGACTTTACACACCAAAAGCAGATCAACTTGACGAATTCTTGCCTGGTGTACTGGCAGAATATAAATAATTTTAATTTATATGGCCCATTTTAATGGGCCATATTTTTTTTTGAAATGGGATTTCTAGTTTTTTTTATAAAAAGAGCATTAGCAACAATTCCTTTGCTATTTGCAATTACTGTAGTTGCTTTTACTCTTCTTCAAGCAATGCCTGGTGATTATGCAGATCAATGGAAAAATCAAACAATGATGTTGGGAGGTATTAGTGAAGAAGAAGCACAAATTCAAGCAGATGAATTACGAGTAAAGTTGGGATTAGATAAACCAGTTTACATTCAATATTTTAATTGGGTAAAAGATTTAACCCTGTATTGGGATCTAGGAGAATCTTTTATTCAAAAAAGATCAGTCAATGAAGTTGTTGGTGATAGAATTCCAAGAACCCTATTGTTAGCTTTTATATGTTATTTTAATGCTGTCACAATTGGAATATTAGCAGGTGTTTATGCAGCAACGCATCAATATCAAATTGGAGATCAAGTAGCTACAGTATTAACATTTTTAGCCTTTTCAATTCCAAAATTTATTATTGCAATTTTTATTTTATATTTTTGGGCTATAAAATTTCATTCTCCTTATTATGGCTCTTTATTTTCACAAGAATATGTTCTTCAAGAAGGTTGGTGGAGTTTAGCAAAGACATGGGATTTCTTTTTACATACATGGCCTATTATTGCTGTTGGCAGTTTTGTTGGTGCTGGCTATCAAATGAGAATGATGAGAGGAAATTTATTAGATGTTTTAAAAATGCAATTTATTGAAACAGCAAGAGCTAAAGGGTTAAAGGAAAGCAAAATAATTTGGAAGCACGGCGTTCCAAATGCGTTACATCCAATTATAATGAATCAAGGAAGAAGTGTCGGGTATTTAATTGAAGGAGAAATAGAAGTAGCAATAGTTTTAGCTATTCCAACAGTTGGGCCATTAATTTTAAGTTCGGTTTCATCAATGGATATTTATGTTGCGTCCTCTATTTTTATGATTTTATCTCTGATTTTAGTTATAGGTAATTTTGTTGCAGATTGTATTTTAGCATTACTTGATCCAAGAATAAGAGATATGGCTGGTGGGGCTGCATAATGAATAGCAATAAAGAAAATTTAACTTTAAATGCAGAAGCAAAAAATTATTCAAAAGTTAATTCACATTGGCATTTATCTTTTTTAAGATTAAAAAAAAACCGTTATGGTATGTTTGGATTTTACAGTGTAATTTTTATTTTTCTATTAGCTATATTTGCAGAATTCTTATCACCACATAGTTATAAAAAAACATATCCTGATAAACTATATTATCCACCTCAAGCTTTAAATTTTATAGACAATGAAGGTAATTTTCACTTAAGACCATTTGTTTATGATCTTGTTGAAGAAATGGATATGGAAACATTTGAGTTTACTTTCACAGAGTCTGAAGAAATGATCCCAGTTTATTTTTTTATTAAGGGTGATGAATATTCTTTTTTTGGCATTAAATCGAACATTCGTTTATTTGGAAACACAAATGGAATGATCCATATCTTAGGCACTGATAATATGGGTAGGGATATATTATCTAGGATGCTTATTGGAACACAGATTACATTGTTGTTTGCTATGATTGCAGTCTTTGCATCATTAATTCTTGGATTAATAGTTGGAATAAGTTCAGGATATTATGGGGGAACTTACGATTTAATTGCTCAACGTGTTACAGAATTTGCATTATCATTTCCTGCTTATCCCTTGTATTTTGCTTTAGTGGCATTATTGCCAAGGAGGGCAGACGAGACAGTAGTATTCGTACTTTTTGCAGGTATCATAGTACTATTAAACTGGGCATCAATAGCAAGAGAAATTAGAGGTAAGACTTTCTTAGTAAGAAACTTAGAGTTTGTAAGAGCGGCTAGAGCTCTTGGAGCCTCTAGATCTCGTATAATGATTCAACATATTTTTCCAAATACATTATCTCATGTTATTGTTTGGACATCCTTTACAATACCATCAATTATTTTAGTTGAAACTTTCCTTAGTTTTTTAGGAGTAGGTGTTCAACATCCGATGGTTTCTTGGGGTGTTATGCTGAACCAAGTTTTAGATATTCAAAGTTTTGCTTATGCGCCCTGGATGATGGCACCAGTTGGAATGATTATTTTCACAGTCTTAGCATTCAACGCTTTTGGAGACGGTATTAGAGACGCAGTTGACCCATATGCAGTCACAAAATAATCAAAAACTTTTAGAAATAAAAAATGCTGAAATTAAATTCAGTGTTGAAGGAGGAATAGTCAATGCAGTTAATGACATTTCTTTTGATATTATTAAAGGCGAAACTTTAGCAATAGTTGGTGAATCAGGTTCAGGGAAATCTGTTACAGCGAGAACAATTATGAAAATGCTTCCAAAAAATTCATTTGTAGGTTCAAATCTAAAAGTTTCATTTAAAGGATCAGACATCAGTAATTTTTCTCAAGAGCAAATGAGACAAATAAGGGGTGACACTATTACAATGATCTTTCAAGAACCTCTTACAAGTTTAAATCCTCTACATAAAATTGGAAGTCAAATTATCGAAGTTTTGCAAGAACATAATCAAATAAGTAAATCTGAAGCCAAGAAAAAAGCTTTAGAATTATTGAAAGAAGTTCAAATACCTCAGCCTGAAGAACGTTTAAATCAATATCCACATCAATTGTCTGGTGGGCAAAGACAAAGAATTATGATTGCTATGGCTATAGCAAATAGACCAGATCTTTTAATTGCTGACGAACCGACCACAGCACTAGATGTAACAATTCAATCTCAAATTTTAAAATTGTTAAAAGAATTACAAAAAAAATATGGAATGGCTATTATGCTTATAACTCATGATTTAACTGTTGTAAGAAAAACAAGTGATCGAATATGTGTAATGCGATATGGCAAAATTGTTGAAAGAGGAAATACAGAAGAAGTATTTACAAATCCTCAACACGAATACACCAAACATTTAATTAATTCAGAACCAAGTGGAGAACCTGATCCATTTGATGAAACTAAAAAAGATTTAATAATCGAAGGTCAAAAGTGTACGGTCAAATTTATTCTTAAAAAAGGTAATTTTCTTTCTCAAAAAAAATCAGAACTTATTGCTGTCAACAATGTTGATATAAAAACGAGATATGGTGAAACTATAGGCATAGTAGGGGAGAGTGGATCAGGTAAAAGTACTTTAGGTATGTCTTTAATTAAACTTCAAGAAATTAATTCTGGTAAAATTTTTTTTAAAAACCAAGAAATACAAAATTATAATACTCAAAAAATGAAAGAGCTTAGACAACATTTACAAATTGTTTTTCAAGATCCTTTCTCATCTTTAAATCCAAGACATACCGTTAAGCAAATTATTGGTGAAGGATTAGAGATTAACCGAAAAGATTTATCTAAAGAAGAAAAAGAAAATCTTGTTAAAAAAACACTAAACGAAGTCAATCTTGATGAAAGTACCTTACATAGATTTCCACACGAATTCTCAGGAGGGCAAAGACAAAGAATAGCTATAGCAAGAGCTATCATTATGAATCCAGAATTTATTTTGCTTGATGAACCAACTTCTGCCCTTGATCTTTCAATACAGGCACAAATTATAGATTTACTAAGATCTTTAAGAAGAAATCATAATTTATCTTATATATTTATTAGTCATAATCTTAAAGTAATCAGATCTTTGTGTCATTACACTTTAGTCATGAAAGATGGCAAAGTTATTGAAGAAGGAATAACAAAAGATGTTCTTGATAATCCAATTAATGAATACACAAAACAACTTGTTCAGTCTGCTTTTGAGGTAATTGGTGAGTAAAGAAGATTTTATAATAAAAAGTGATGATGGAAGAGAATATGCTATTCCAGATATAAATAAATTTATCAAACATCTTACAGATTTTCATACCGTTAATGGTGCTGGAAATAATTCTCTACATGAAGAAAATGGCTTTTATTTTACTGTAACAGATGAATTTTATCTTTCTGTAAAAAAAATGATCAATTCTAAAAAATAAATATTATTAAAATATTAATTATCATCTATAAGGGTTTTTAGGGCTCTTAGCTCAGTTGGTTAGAGCGCCCCGCTCATAACGGGGTGGTCCGGGGTTCAAGTCCCTGAGGGCCCACCATTTAATTTTGTTGAAAAGTTAAAAATAGTAAATATTAAAAAGAAAATTACACCAAATATAATTAAAAAATAATTGATATTAAAGCTTATTAAAGCACCAATGATAGTTGGACCAATAAAGGAACCAATATTTTCACTTATACTATAACTTGCTACTCCAAAAACAATTAAATGGCTTTTTAAATTAGTGTTAATTAAATTGAAATTAATAAGGAATAAACTTCCTATAGATAAATAAAAAATAAAAGTAAAGAAAATGATACTAAAATAATTTTCTGTAAAAAAGAAAATAATTAATCCAGCAATGGAAATTAAGCAGAATATATTTAAAATTAAAACTTTACTAATTTTATCTATTAATTTTCCTATTAATGGAAAAATTAATAACACTAACATTCCTGAAGTAAAATTAATTCTTCCAACATCTTTATCTGTAAACCCTTTTTCAATTAAGAATGATGGAAAGAGAGAACTCCAACCTGCATCACTAATTCCTAAAAAAAATACACAAATTAAAATAAATTTAATATTATTAATCACATTATAAGATAATGAAAACTCAACCTTTTCAACTTTTGTTAAGAGTATGCTCGATTTAGAAACAAAAACTGGTAAAAATTGAAATACAATAAGCAGTATAGCGATTACGTAACTTAAATAATTAACTCCATTAAATGCAATAATAAGAGAGCCCAGTATCGCTCCAAATCCCGCACTAGACCAAAACAAAGAAATATAAAAACCTGATTTATTTTTAAATTCTGAACTAATGTATGTTTCAATCGTCAAAAAATTGATATGATTTGTAAATCCCATTACAAATGTAATAATCACAATAGTGAAAATGCTGAATTGAAAAAATAAAAGTAAAAAAAATAATAATTGAATAAAAATAGAACAAACTAAAGTAAAAAATAAACTATACTTTTCTCTAATAATATTATGTAAAAATGAAGAAACAATAACTCCAAGCGCAAAAAAGGACAAAGAAAAGCCAATTAAAGATTCATTATAATTTTTTAATTTAAGATCTATTGCCAGAGTAGAAGATAGAAAACTTGCTGCAAGAGCAAAAGAAAATACGATTATTGAATAATTAATAATATTCCTCATTATTTTCTTGAATAATCATTTTATACAATTATTAAAGTCTTAATTACATGGCATTAATTTCACTTAGACAACTGTTGGATCACGCTGCTGAAAACAACTATGGTGTTCCTGCATTTAATGTAAATAACTTAGAGGCAATTAGAGCCATCATGGAAGGGGCTAAGGAATTAAATAGCCCGGTTATTTTACAAGCTTCTGGTGCAGCAAGAAAATATGCTGGGCCAGTATTTGTTAAAAAACTTGTAGAAGCAGCAATGGAAGAATTTTCTGAAATTCCAACTGTATTGCATCAAGATCATGGCGGATCTCCATCAGACTGTAAAAATTGTATCGAACTTGGATTTACCTCTGTCATGATGGATGGCTCCTTAATGGACGATCAAAAAACACCTTCAGACTTTGATTACAATGTTAGAGTTACCAAAGAAACTACTGATATGGCACATTCTTTAGGTGTTTCCGTTGAAGGAGAAATTGGATGCTTAGGTTCTTTGGAAACTGGAACTGGGGAAAAAGAAGATGGTGT
>ENA-OSEY01002062-OSEY01002062.1-marine-metagenome-genome-assembly--contig:-NODE-2062-length-13285-cov-3.754997_pt1 | contig 13285 bp, 34 predicted proteins | sample MGYA00248465_ERZ534230 | MGnify/ENA primary metagenome ERZ534230 (study PRJEB26409, sample SAMN06344110) | marine metagenome | isolation source: Sea water from surface | place: Atlantic Ocean:Southern... | reverse complement strand
TAGTCCTCTATGAATATTGATTTGTATATCTTTTCATCAGTAAACTGTATATTATTAGCACCAGTGATAGTAAAGTCAGATGGATCTACTGAGAACTTATGTTTGGTTGAGTTAAAGTATGTCTTGTATGGTCTACGTTCCCATGGGAAGTATCTAGCAATGCCTTTATATCCACTAGCAGTTTGACTAGGATCATTGACTGTAGGTATAGAATTATAATTAACATTGTTTAAGTTGAAGTCAGTCGTTGCTTCAACAAAGAATATAGTTTTACCTGATACTGTTGTGGGATCTTGTGGTACAGCATCAACATCTTCAGCAGTCAACCCATATATTTGATATTGTCTTGCTGCTAGAGGACCTTCATTAATCTCTAAGTATATAACATCATTAGTTTGTAGTTGTACATTATCATTACATATTACCTTAATGAATCTCCTACTAGGATCAGATAATATTGTTTGTAGCATAGACAAATATGAACCACCAGCAGAGAATGTGCCATTATTCTGTTCCCATGTAAGATCTACCTTACCATATTTGAACTCTGAATATGATGGATAATCAGGATGTTGAAACTTAAATACAGTCGAACCACTAGTTCTTAGGAAGAATCTAGCATAACCTGGTTGGGTTGCTTTAAACATACCTTGCCAGTTAACACCACCAAATAATGATATAAATGATGCTTGTACCTTATTACCATATACAAACTGACCTTGTTCCCAGAAGTTATCTCTTACAGTATCATCTTCTAATGTTAATGCATTAAGTGTTGGATTTAGATATGGTTCATATTCTTTATAATATCCTACAAATGTAAAACCATCAACAGCACCACTACTAGCAAGATGAGTTAGAGCACCTTGTGAAGCACTACGAACAGCACCATCAGATGTTCTGTACAAATTATTACCAGATTTAATTATTCTTATATCTTCATATGTTAGATCAAAGGTTAATCCTTCAGGATCTCTAACAATATTATTAGCATCATAATATGTTGCATCAGGACCATCACCACCAAAGAAGAATGGTTCACCTGTTGAGAAGTATGCTGTATCTAATCTATTCTTTATCTTAACTAATGGTAAAAAAGGTAAAGGGTTACTATCTTGTTTAACCTCAGGAGGATTTACTGAATCATCAATTATAGTAAACTCTAGTGTAACACCATCCAGTGTGGCAAATGTGGATGCTGTGATGTTTGTAATATAGATATTCTGTATTGGTGCAAGATCATCAACAGTGAAGGTCTCAGCAGTTATCAACATAGATGGTGTTGCTAAGATATTATTTAATGCTGTTCTAGGTGAGGGTAGATCTGATAAGTTCTTATCCCTTCTTAATCCTTCTCTTTGAAATGCCTTTAATGCCATGCCACTGGGGTTGCCTTTTTCTTGTATTTATGCTATCGTATAATCAAATAACCTATTTATATGGACTTCACTCGTTATAGAGATAATCTCACTAGTCAACTAGCGAAGATTAATAGTGATATAGTTGATCATGAGGATAACTTATCACAATTAAAAGAATTAAGAGCACGTGTACGTGGTGGATTAGAGGTGTTAGATCAATTAGAGAAAGATACACCAGAGGAGAAACCAACAGTAACACGTGGAACTGCTGCTACTATACAAGGACAGATACAGAGAGATATTGAGGAGTTAGTAGGTGCTAGTAAGAATGGTAGACATGGAAAGGACATGGACACCCTATAAACTGTCACACACAGTATTGAACAGTATGTTATCTTACACTATAATAAGTACATAACAAACAAAGCATTATGACTACTTCAGCACAACAACAAGCACTTGACCTCATCGAAGAGAACGTTACAGCATGGACTAACTCATTAGTCACATGGTTACAAGAAGACGTTAGATACAATGAGATCAAATCTGCAAAGAGACATCTCCAAGAATCATTACCTGATACATGGGAGCATACTTACTACACCACTAAACTACAAGAGATTGAGAACGGTACAATGATACCTTATGCAATCTTCTCTGTTGAGACAGGTCGTAAGTATCACAAGATCATCATGAGAACAGCATGTAATGCTGACCGTAGCAATGATCAGAAAAGTGTACATGCATTTGTTGATAGAAAAACAGGAGAGGTTTACAAACCTGCATCATGGAAAGGACCTGCCAAGCATGTTCGTTATGACTTGAGAAAGATCAGAGACAGACAAGTACTTGAGGTCAAGTGTGATTGGTCAGGAGGATACCTATACAAAGTATGAGGTCAAGAAATTTAGATAACATTCCAGACGGAGTATGCAGATGCTCCGTCTGTTTTATTACAAAACCAAACACAGAGTTTCCGTACTATGCAAATCAGTTCTATAACAAGGGTTTAGAGCATCCATGGACAGGTAAACGTAAGAGAGTGAACACTAATTGCTATGAATGTGCAAGCATCAAGGCAAAGGAGCGTACTGCCATACGGAAGAAGTTCAAAGGCATGAAACCACCATCATATGGAACACCTTGTCAATGCTGTAACAAACCTGTTTATGCATCCAAGGAGACCATTCCAGAGGGTGTTGACGGAACATGGGTGTGGCAGTTAGATCATTGCCATGAAACAGGAGATTTTCGTGGTTGGTTATGTAAACAATGTAACACAGGACTAGGTAACTTAGGAGATAATCTTGAGTCACTTGAACGTGCTGTCACATATCTACGTAATCAGACACATAAATAAAGAACATGGTTGCCAATCAACCTGTATTATGTTAGAATCAATTCAGTTATCAAGCACAAATCATGCACGACTCATCATTAGACCTGTTTTGTCAGAAAGCAGAAGAACAAGCGAATGACTTTGCTTTGACTATTGAAGCATTAGCAGCAGCACTAGAGGTTACTGTTGATTATTATTTGGAAGAGTTCCATGAAGTTGGATGAACACGAACTATTAGCAGTGTTAACTGGTCTTAACTCCCTCACAAGGGCAGACGAGACAGAGTTAGTTGCTAATGTGGACAAACTCTATCGTAAGGTAGAAGATGCTTACTTACGTGTGCATCGTGAACGACACTACGATTATAGGAGTGACGTATGAAACTTAACCCAAATAACAAACCGATTCAAATGTATAACCCTCGTCAAGAGATGAAGTACTTAAAAGAGGCACTCAAGAAAGATTACCTCTATTCAACCGATGAGATTAGAACTCTCAAGAGAAGGTTGACAGAATTAAGGAAAGAACGTGCAGAACCTAATTCAACAGGATTAGGATTCTTGGACGTATGACCCCTCAGAGACCCCCACGATCCCCTAGAACAATGGATTCACTCAATATCGACTATGAAGACCTTAAAAAGGAAATCAAGGCAGATGCAGAGTATTGGTATGGTGTACCAACACCGTATTGCAACCATAGTGACGATCAACAGGACTATGAGGAAGAACTCCTCTATGACGACTACTCAAACGAAACAGATGTCGAATGCTACTAAGGAATTATATCCATTATCACGTGAGCAAGCAAAATTAATTAACAACTTATTACACAGAGAACTGCTAGAATACAAGCATGTCAAAAACACAGGAGACGGATGCCTCTTCTCCCTCCTTAACTCCACACTCACCTCAATGGATAATCCCCAAAAGATTGAAAGATCTTCAGAAGGGAGTTAGAGTGTTATACGAGGGTCGTACCCTCGGCACAGTAGTTTTTTTTACAGAAGCATCCAAAGTAAAAACTCACAACAAGACCTTTCCTTCCTATGCAACCGTACAACTCGATGGATCACGCTATGGAGTTCTTATCTACGAACACCAACTCTCATGCATCAGATTGCTCTCAATATCTGAAGCAACTGGATGAGTGTGTGAAACTTATGATGGGAGGAATGATTGACCCCAAGTACCATGAATGTATAGTACAGCAAATTCTCGATGCTGACTATCATAAGACGAGATACCCTGAGATCGAGAAGTATTGTAATTATTTTGTACAAGAAGGATTCTGCTATTATGTCCCATCCTAACGAAACACCATCATACTATGTGACAGTATCAAATGGACGTGCACAGCTTCGTTCATCTGCTAGAACTGGAGTGATACAGACATTCGGTTCAAACATAGAAACTGCTATTGTCCAAGGTCAAGCAATTATAGCGACCAGTAGCAAGGGTGTAACATATGAGTATGCAATTCAGAATAATTATGCTATACTAAAGAGAACATTTTGGAGGTAAGAACCCAGTGACACTAAAGTATGCTGTACTATTCAGACGAGGAGACAGAACTCCGAATCTTGATGAAGTATTTGAAGACAAAGATCAAGCGGAACGTAGGTGTGAGGAACTACAACACATGTTTGATTGGATGGAACAACAATCAGGAAAACCATCAGATCATAAGGATGTCTATGTGGAAGAGAGGGACTTATAGGACTTTCCGTACAAATGTACTATTATTTAAAAAGGTTAAATTAAATATAGGTATGTTTTCCACAAACTTCGATAAAACTGTGGAAAAGTAGAGATTTGTTGTTGTCTTAGCACGCAAGCACCCATCTGTCAAGTTTTTCAGAGAACCCACACAAACTGCCAAACTGGGAGTTTTCCACAGAAATGGGAGAAATTGTGGAAAACTGTGAAAACCTGTGGAAAACGACAGAACTGTGAGAAAGTGCGGAAAACTCTAAATAGTGTTGAAAACTACAGTTTTGGAGGAAAATGTATTATATTCTAAAACTCGAAGGAAATCATTTAAAGTTGTGGAGTCCTGCAAAAAGATACTTTGTTGAAGAAAATGTACAACCTTACCATTCTTACCAATTAGTGTATAGAATATGGAAGAGGTTAACTGCGGATCAGAGGAGATATAATTCAAACTGGGTAAAAATTGTGAAAGTGGAAACTTTTGAACGTTTATGTGAAGATTTTATATTTCAGCCAAAAACTTCATATGGGAGAGGAATTATAAGAGGTGAGAATCATAACGATAAAGGTGAGATTCGTGGTGCCAATTATAATGATAAAGGTCACACAGAAGTTGGTGATATTGGTTGGATGAAGTATACAGATAAACTATACAATAATAATACCATAGACATAGAGGTCCGTCCATCCAGATAGTGACACCTGGCATTCTGTCCCTAGGGGTTGACAAGTCCTGGTAAATGTGTTATATTAATAATGTCATAAAAGTTGAATTGATTATGCAAATCACATTTGAAAAGTCATCAGCAGTTGTTTCACCAATTGTTGTTAATGATGACAATACTATGGACATCACATACACAACCAACAGAGACAAAGCATACCGCTTTGACATTGCTGAGAGTGAACTAGTTGCTAACCTATCAGGTGCAGCATCTAATGGTGAGTCAGTTGGTAAGTTTATTGCTCTTGCTCGTAAGAGAGGTGCATTAACACAACAGACAGTATAGTCCAGTTGGATTAGTGTCACAGGGGGTATTTACTACCCTCTTTTTTTATGCCATAATATAAGAGTAAAGATATTCATTTCTTATGGACTTCAAAGACACAGTAGAAATACGTCATCTAGATATGACTCGTCCCGAAGAGGAAGTCATTGTCCAAATGATGATGTTCTTTAATGATATGGGTTGGATCGACGAATCTACCCAAGATGCATACGACTCACTATGTGAGAAGATAAGCGAACCAGAACCATCTGATTATTCATTTTACGACAAGGAGGAGTATGGCAACTAAATCAAAGATCAAAGTTTCTGTCCTATTGGATAAACTTGCTGACCTAGGTTGGGAGTACACTTGTAACAGAATGTCAAGATCTGGTATGCAAGTGTATGATGAAATCATGCAATACCTAGGAGCATTAGAATCTGATGAGCATTGGAACGAAGACGCTTACCAAGACAAGAACTGTGACCACTAGCATGAAATTCTTAGTAACAGACATCGAATTTGATTTTGATGATGACTATCCCGAAGACATCACGGGAAACACTGAGCATATCTGCAACAATGACCTAGACACATATTTTATTGCTTCCAACTGGGACAGGCAAGAAATAGTGGACGGTCATTTAGGTGTATGGGAAGCAGACGACGAAGACGACCTCATAGAGGAATTAACAGCAGCATCTGGTTGGTGTATCAAAAAGATTGATTATCACATCCAGTTGAAATAGTGTCACATGGGGGGTTGAATACCCTCCTTTTTATTGTATAATAATAGTATGGGAGGCACGGGTGAGCGACCCCAGAGGAAAATGCTCTTTAAGACGAACCTCTCCCATTACACATTTACTAGGAGATTACCTTGGGAACAAGATCACGAATTGGACTTGAAATGCCAAACGGAAACATTCTTTCTGTTTATCACCATTGGGATGGTTATCCTGAGTGGTTAGGTAGAATCCTTAAACAGCACTACAACAAAAGATCCTTAATTGCTGATCTTATTATGGGTGGTGACATGTCCTCTTGTTATTCTGACACAGGTTGGGATTACGACGAGAAGAGAGAACCACAACCATGTTATTATAGTGAGAGAGGGGAAGATTGCCCTCCTCGAACTGATACAAACATTGATGAGTATTTCAAAAATGCTAACTCATGGGAGGAATACTGTTACATTTACACTACATTTGGTGAGTGGTTATGCTTTGAGATTACCCAGAAGTACAACGAGGACTATTCTGAAGTAATTGAAACAATTACTTTACCTCGTGAGATTCCCTCAGATCTAGAGAAAGCAACAGCAGGTGCAGTCAGTTCATAAACTGGCACAAAAGGGGTGGAACTCACCCCTTTTTTCATTTATAATAAAAGTGTTCAAAACCAGAGAAAAATGCCAAAACCATTAAATCGGGAAGAACTTACTGAACTTAAAGAGTTTCTAACAGAAAGAATGGTGGATAACATGTCCACAAAAGATTTAGAAGATTATGTTAGTAATGATTTGTTTACTTATTTTGATAAGTTAAGTGAGCATGAGTTCTTAGAAGAAGCACACAACTACTGGGATGATGGATTTGACGATGCAGTCGAATCAGTCCGAGAGTATATGACTGCCCAGAAATCTTTAAGAAAATGATTTATCATGTCAAATGCTACGAAACTGTAAATTTTACAGTTGCTATCGAAGCAGAATCACCATCAGAAGCAGAAGAATTAGCACTTGAGGATATTAACTCTCATGAGGTAATTTCTGAATCTGTTACTGATTGGAATATAGAAGAGATCATTCCCGAAAGTGAGGAGTGGTATGCCAGTTAAGAAACTGTCACAAATACTATTGATTAGTATCCTAATTAGTAGTAATATACAAATGTAATCAAAAGGGAATTATGCCTAATCATTGTTACAATAGAGTTGACATAGGTTGCAACTCTGATTCAGAAACTGCAAAGCAACAGTTTAAAACACTTCTTTCAATCTTTGAATCCAGTGACCCATTTAATAGGATTATTCCCGAACCGAACTGGGCATTATTACAAGACCCAAAACGTGGTGAATTTTCCAAAGTTGAACAAATGAAAGCACCTAATGGTGATGTAATTTGTGAATCTCGTAGATGGTCGGACGGAACTCAAGATGATCGCTGGTATGACTGGCGACTACAAAATTGGGACACTAAATGGGAAGCATACGACAAAGAACTTGCTCATGCTGACGAAGACACGTTCCAAGTAACATTTAATACAGCATGGAGTCCCCCCGAAGGGATATATGCTAGAATAAGAGACCGCTTCAATGAATTATATGTGACGTGGTTTTTTGATGAACCAGGAATGGAAATTGCAGGTTATTTCTAATGGACGATTATACCCCTAACGAACTAGCATACCTAGATCTCATTAACGACATCAGCAAAGCATTTTGCTTTGTTGGTGAAGAATGGGAACCTGCAATATGTGATGGTGACATGAAACTGCTAGACAAAGCAGTTAAGAAATTCAAACTACAAATTTCAACTAATCAAAAGGAGTGGTTGTTGTAATGGGTTGCAAATGTGATGTTTGTGGTAATTTTGATGAAACATACAGACAGGAAATGGAATACCCCAAAGAATCCGACCACTGTATTCAAGATTACCAACCCGATTGCTATTACTATTGGGATAGTCCACTAGATGAGGATTATGACTGGAGAGACAATTTTCCACACGTTGACTGTATGTGTGAAATTTGCTTTGACATAGCAAACGAAGAAGGGAAACTGGTTTGGGTGTGACAGTTGGCAAAGTGTCTACCAGGTGTTGACTTGGTAGGCATAGTGCCTTATTATATTATTAACAACAACAAAGCAAGTGACACTAACTAAAAACATTCTCTCAACATACTACAAGGCAAATCAACAAGACCTTATAGATGGTGAAGTATGGTACAGCAAGGGACATGAGATATGTTCAATGATTGCTAACCAATACGGGTTAAACGTTGAGACAGTTGCAGGCGTTGTATCTGCTCTATCACCTAACAATAAATGGGATAGAAACATCATAGATGCTGAAAACCTAATCAGAGCATACCTTTTTGAAATTGAATATCCTAAGGTTTGTACATTTGGGGGACAGAGAGACAAAGCAATTATGATGCTAGAAAACAACTATGATAACCCTAAGAATATTAAAAGGTTACTCAATGGTAACAAAACAATAGCATTTTATAGGGGACTTGCAACTGGTGGCAAGTGTGATGAAATTACAGTTGATGGTCACGCTTACAATATTTGGAATGGATATTATACACCTCTAAATAAGGTGCCTAATATCTCAGACAAACTATATGCTGAAGTATCCAAGGCATATAAAGAGTCAACAAACATTATAAATGCATCTCAAGATAAGCAATATTCACCTAACAATATTCAAGCAATTACATGGGTATGCCATAGGAGGATACACCTTGACAGCAATTAGTACAATTGTACTATTCTTATTAGTGGTGATGCTATGCCAAGGCATCACCGACTATACCGTCGGATTTATTCTTGCAATACAAGATAGGATCCACAAAAGGATCATAAGAAGACAACGACGATGGGCAGATCGAATTGTTAAGAAATTGTAACAAACTTACCATATGGTATATTATGCCCTATAATAGAGACATGAACAACAAACAACTAAAATCATTCTACAACGGACAGGTGCTAATGAACGAATCAGCATCGAATGATCCAGTTGTACGTCTAGCACTTGATGCTATGGCAAAGCGAAACTTTCAAGCATTAAAAGTTCCAACTGGTGGAACTTGGTATATCTCGGATAGGCACTAATCATGAGATATGCCCTAATCCTAGTTACTATCTTATGTGCTTATGTCTTAGGTGACACAGCAATTAAGAATATGAAAGAAGTAACCAACCAGCGTAATGCTCAAATATGCCAAATAGACCCCACACTGTGCCAATCCAAATAGTGGCACACAACCCCTTTACTAGGGGTCTTTTTTTGTCTATACTTAAATCAGATACAAAGAAAACAAAATGTCAACTCTACATCACGAATCTATCCTAGAAACACTCTTTGAAGAATGTCTAGAAGGAATAGAGAAAGCGGGTCTAGATGCAACATCAGATGCAGCACATGCAGTTGCAGCAATTCGAGCACAGCAAATGTTCGAGGATATGTGCCAATAAACAAAGTGGCACACAGGGGGTTGATTTCAATCCCCTTTTCCTTTATTATAAAATCAGTTAACAAAGAGGTCTTATGACTCCAACAACTAAAAACCAACTTCCTAACGAAGCGGAACTTTTAGAGATCGAGCAGGATCTCGATACCGAAGATTTTCTATTAGAAGATCTATATGAACTCTCAGGAACTGAGGACAGCGAGTGGTTAGAATCCGCTGGCATGGGAACCGACGAAGATTACAACTTCGCTTTCGGTATATGTGACGATTTTTAAAGTGGCACATAGGGGGTTTACTTATTACCCCCTCCTTACTATAATAAGTATGTAATCAAATTTAATTGAACTTTTTATCATGACACAGAAAGAAATCTTTCAAACCGCACGCAACGTATTAGTTGGCAACTGCCCTGAGGGACAACCTTATAAGGCATCAAGAAGAGTGCTACAGACAGCAGCACGTCAGACAGGCAGAAATGCCGAGCAAGTATATAAGGCATCTACAATGCGACTTGCACTATGGGCAACTAAAGGGAAATCTGCAATTTAAGATTCTCTTAATAAAGGGGGGGTTACTATAGACCCCCCTTATGCTATAATTCAAATATACAAAACACGCATTAAAAACCGCTATGGCAATTGCTCAATCAAGTTTTAATCTCTCAGACACACCTACACAGTATAATGGGTGGGCAGATTGGACTACATGGAATGTGGCACTATGGATTAACAACGATTCATGCTTCAACAGTATAGCAGCAGAGTGCGAGACATACAACGAATTTCTATATGAAATGCAATGTATGATAGGATCATTCTTTACCCCTGATGGTGCTGACTGGGGCGAAGCAAATCTCACAGAGTGTGACAACCTAATTAAGGAGATTAAGAAATGAAAACCATTTTCATTCTAGGTGCTATATTCTTTATAGCATCTAACAACTTTACTAGAATCCAAATCTCAAAAGGTTTGGACTTCACAAGTAATATAGTACACCCTTACAGGTCATACTAATTTAAGAGGGGGCGGGTCTTGCTTACATTCACAAGTGCTAAGGGATACCCTGACCCTAACCCCCTCACCCTTAACAGCAAATCGCAGTTCGTCGGGTTCGCCCGATTTTATGGGGTCGGGCCGTGCGATTAAAATGCAAAGGTACCATCTAACCTACAAAAGTATCCCAACGAGTGAGAAAAATTTCGCAGAGAAAAATTCCCCAGAAACCAAATTTTGATATATAAAAAAAATTCACAATATAAAATTATGGAAGATGACATTTATCCTGGTGATATAGATGCTGACAAGTTGCCTATAGAGTTTAACAGGTATATTGACAAATTCGTATTAGAAGCACCCAATGGCGAGACGTATTACTTTAGAGATTATGAAGGGGCAGAAGATTTCTTATTTTTAAACTTCAAAGACCACATCGAAGACCTAGCATTATCATGAACGATGTAACTGGTCACTTTGAAGTATTAGTAAATGGTAACTTAGAGACCTATAATCGTATAGGTGACATCCCTCTAATAATAGATAATGTTATAAAGTTTCTACCAGATATACCTGATGGTCCTCATACTGAGGAACAGCATGCTGAGTTTGCCAAGTATTCTTGGTATTTTACACAGATAATGGGTAGAGAGACAAATGGCAGTTAGTATAACATGTTCACCTGCTGGTGATATACCTGCTTCTCAGTTTGCTGAGAAGACAAGACCTGACTATACATTAAACCATACTGTCTCTGCTAGTACAAATACACAAACTGCGAATCAGAATTGGTCTGTTACAAGTACTAACTGTACTGCAGTAACATATTCTTATTATAATAACACTAATTCAGTAGTAGGTGGAGGAACTGACTTAACAAGTACGTTGACTATTACACCTGGTACTACTAGCGTTAATATCTCAGGAACTTTTAATGATCCGTTTTCCGATAGTTTTACCTATGTTGATAAGGGTGGTACTGATTTAGTAGACACTCCTACTGTTGTTATTGGTGTCAGTAATGTGCCACCGAACAAGGATTTCTATTTTCTCGATCAAGACACTCGGTGGTATGTTCTTGTAACCTTTACCATACAAGTAGTCGAAACTGCTCCTAGTCCGTATACAGGTAGTAACACTGCTACTTTTTACCCTACGCTAAGAGTAGAGAATGAATGGGAAGGAATACGATCATTTGTAGATACCTATTACGACACATGAACGGACGATTAGACAAAGTAGCAATGACCAACAGGTTAATGCAACTCAAAAGAGAACTACATTATAAATGTGAGATTGGAGAAAAGGGTGAATGGGAATGTAAAGGAGCGAATGAATATTTAAATAGATGCTTTGATGTTTTAGATGAGTATTGGCAATGACATATAAAGCAAACAAAAAATTACCTTACGACCAGTGGTTTGATGAGAACCCTCTTAAGGACACTAAATACATAGAGAAGGCAGAATATGAAAAGTGTGACATTTCGATACATAAGCAAATGTATGATTTTGCAACAGCAGCAATCAAAAAATTGGGAGGTTCTTCAGAATGGGTAAAGCAGTCACAAGAGTAGGAGATGCAGATTCAACCCATTGCTCAGGTATGGTACGAGCCGCTGGTAGCGGTAATGTATTTTGCAATGGTATCTCAGTGAGTAGACAAGGAGATAAAAATACGGTACACTTAAAACCAGGTTCACCCTGTCCACCACACTCCGCTTCTATATCAAGTGGCAGTTCTACTGTCAAAGTAAATGGGAAAGGATGTGGTAGAATAGGAGATGGACTATCAGGTTGCACATCAGTTGCAGCAGGATCGTCAAACGTATTTGCAGGAGGTTAAATGAAGTACTTTCACATTTACTTAAATGATAAGTGCCTATTCAAGAATCTAGTCCAAGAAGAATTTGATCTTATTTGGGATAAGATATACCGTTCTTACTTTAAAGACGAACTTACCTATGCTGAATGTATAGATGATGCGTGTTTAACAGGTAGAATCGAGGAACACAGTTATTAACAAACTCTTTTTGTAATGATTCAAGTTATTAATGATTATTTGGAACTAAAATATTTGAAGGTTATACAGGATTTAATGTATGAACCTGGTTTTTGGTCGTATGATCCCTTTAAAGTCCGCTATAACGATATAGAGGAGGATGATTTAAGGGACGGTCAGTTTAACCATGGGTTCTATAATAGTGCAACTCTGCACCAATCTGAGTATTTAGAGAAATTATTCCCTATTTTATGGCGAGCGAAGCCCTTAGCGATCTACAGAATTAAGGCAAACCTCGAAAAATACGCTGGAGAGAAGAAATATGAGAGCGAATGGCACTGGGATTGGCAGAATGATGAAAAAATCCCCTGTAAAAACATGCAAACTGCTATATTTTACGTAAATAGCAACAACGGATACACGCAATTTGAGACAGGAGAGAGTATAAGGAGTATGCCTAACCGTATGGTGACGTTTCCAAGCAACTTAAAACACAGAGGTGTAGCATCAACCAACTCAAAAGAGCGTTATGTGATCAATTTTAACTGGTTTATACCAGAGCTTGACAAACCATAGAGTGTTTGCTATACTATATACGTTGAGTTGACGAACTCGACATGGGAGTGACTGAATAAACTTACTGGCATTTTGCTAGTTAAGGTGATGAGACAGAGGTGGTGCTCGCTG
>ENA-OSEY01002060-OSEY01002060.1-marine-metagenome-genome-assembly--contig:-NODE-2060-length-13301-cov-2.507864_pt1 | contig 13301 bp, 16 predicted proteins | sample MGYA00248465_ERZ534230 | MGnify/ENA primary metagenome ERZ534230 (study PRJEB26409, sample SAMN06344110) | marine metagenome | isolation source: Sea water from surface | place: Atlantic Ocean:Southern... | reverse complement strand
TTTTATATCTTTCAAAGAACCTCCTAGGACAACTTTATTTGCATCATTACCAGAACATGAGAAATCTAGAGTGATTGATGTTTTAAGGTCTAATGGAATTGATGTTTCAATTGACAGAACTACTGGTGAAATTTTAGTTCCGTCACCAGAATATTATGAAGCAAAGATGAAACTTGCCGCAGAAGGTTTGCCGAGTTCAGTTCCTCAAGGTTATGATATTCTTGAAAAAATCCCAATGGGAACAAGTAGGTCAGTTGAATTTATGAAAATGAAACAGACGCAAGAAATAGAGCTTGCCAGATCGATAAATGAAATAGCTAACATTATTGGAGCAAGAGTACATCTAGCAATTCCTGAAAAATCTGTTTTTGTCAGAGACTCCTCTCCCCCCACTGCATCTGTATTTGTGAAACTAGCTGATGGAAGAGCTTTAGGATTAGAGCAAATTAGATCAATTGTTCATATAGTATCATCATCAATTCCTAATATGACTTCCGATAACGTAACAGTTGTAGATCAATATGGTTCGTTATTGTCGAAACCAGAAGATGACCCAAATTTAGCAATGACAGAAAAACAGTTAGCTCATAGAGTAAAAATTGAATCAATATACAGAGAAAGAATTTTATCATTAGTTTCTCCAATTGTTGGTGCAGGTAATTTAACGGCACAAGTAAATGTTGAAATGGATTTTACAAGCAATCAAACAACAGAAGAAATTTTTGATCCAGAGAGCATTTCGACTAGAAGTGAACAAAATAGTCAAGACGAATCCACTGATAGACCGGCAAGAGGTATTCCTGGTGCTGTAGCTAACCAAGCACCTCTAGCTGCTGATTTACAGGTTGCAGCTCCTGAAACTGGGGAACCTGCAGAATTCAAGCAAAGATCATCCAGTAATGTTAAAAACTATGAAGTTAGTAAAAAACTTAGTACAACCGTTGGTCAAATTGGAAAAATTAAGAAAGTTAAGACGGCTGTTTTAGTTAAAAACAAAATGATTGAAACTCCAGAAGGCACAGTTGTCTCTGAGCCTATAAGTGAAGAAGATAGAGAAAAAATTACTTCTCTTGTTAAAGAAGCGGTTGGTTTCAATGAGGATAGAGAAGACACAATTGTTGTAACCAGTGGAGATTTTATCCAAGAAATGGATGTTATTACAACCAAATGGTATGAACAATCATGGTTTCAAAATATGGTTGGTCAGTTATCGACTGTTCTAATTCTTGCAATCGTAACATTCGGTGCATTAAAGCCATTATTAAATAGAATTTTAGTTCCTTCTGCCGGAACAGCTGCAGGTCCAGGTGGAGCTTCTGAAGCTGATCTTGAGGCAGAAGAAGCAGAAGATGAAGTTCAAGTTCAAGAAGGTGAATCTCTTGAAGACATAAAAGCTAAGCTCAAACCAAAGAAATCAACTATCTCAGCAGACATGCTTGATACAGCCAATACATACGATGATAAAGTTGCTGTAATTAGAATGATTGTTGGTGATGAAGCTGGAAAAGTTTCAAATGTATTCAGACAACTTATGAAAAAAGATGTATAATATAAATTAATAAGGAGTACTCAAATGGCTGAAAAAGCTAAGGAAGAAAATAAAGAAGAAGAAGAAAAGTCGCAATATGAACAATTAACAAGCACTCAAAAATGTGCTATTTTGATGATGCTTTTAGGCGAGGAAGAGGCTTCAGAAATTTTAAAAAATTTGGGTCCAAAAGAAGTGCAGCAACTCGGTAAAGAGATGTACAATGTTCAAGGTTTAGATCAGGAAACTGTGAATAGAGTTTTAGACGAATTTTTAGCCATCATAAAAACACAAACTGACTTGGGAATGGGTTCTACAAACTACATTAGAAATGTAATGACAAAAGCCTTAGGTGAAAATAAAGCTCAGTCTGTTCTTGGAAGAATTACTCCTACTGAAAGTGACAAACCAATAGAAATTTTAGATTGGATGGATGCCAGATCAGTTGCAGAATTAATTTCTGATGAACATCCTCAAATAATGGCATTGATAATTTCGTATTTAGAGCCTGGTGTTGCAGCAGATGTTTTAACTTTGCTACCCGAAGAAACTCAATCTGATATTATTCATCGTATTGCAACTCTAGAAACAGTTCAACCAGACGCTTTGGCAGAATTGGAAAGAGTTATGCAACTTAAATTTAAAACAAACACTTCATTGCGAGCCTCCTCAGTCGGTGGAATAAAAGATGCTGCATCAATAATGAATTTTACAAAGCAAAATATGGAACAAAGAATCATGAAAACGTTAGGTGAAAAGGATAGAAATTTAGCTAAAGAAATTCAGGAAAGTATGTTTACCTTTGATACATTAATTTTAATGGATGATAGAAGCATGCAAACTTTATTAAGAAATGTTGATCAAGAAATTCTTATAATTGCCCTTAAAGGAACAGAAGACGAATTAAAAGATAAGATTTTCTCGTGTATGTCTCAAAGAGCTTCGGCAAACATCAGAGATGAAATGGAAGTACTTGGCCCACTGAGACTTACAGAAGTTCAAGAGGCTCAGAAGGCTATCATTAATGTAGCAAGAACTATGTCAGACGAAGGAACAATTGTACTTGCTGGAAGAGGTGGAGATGACTTCGTATGATGCCACTCACAGATAAAACTGTAGCTCAGGAAAAAAGTGATGAAAAAATTTCCGGAGCACTAAGCACCGAAGAAATTGTTAGTTTATTAAATAAAAGTAATAAAGACTTCGTAAAAGAGTCAGATATCACTTCTAACATTACTAATTTGTTTAAAAAAGTTACTCCGTTATCCCTTGCACAAAAAAATCAAGAAATAACATCTGAAAAAAAAGAAGAAGTAACAAAAGATTTAAATGAGGTTTCTGAAAGTAACGACAAGCAACAAACAAGTGATGTTATCGATGAAAAAAAACCAGAAAATAAAAAAATATATACAGAAGCAGAAGCAAAAAAATTAGCCAATGACTTAGCAAAACAATATTACAATAATGGTTATAAACTTGGAGTAAAAAAAACTACAGAAGAGCTTCAAAAAGGAGAAAAATCTCTTGCTGTGACACTTAAAAATACAACTGATAATATTTTTAAAATGACGCCAGAATTTGTTAATGAATTAAACAAATCAATAACTAATTTACTTTCAAATTTATCAAAAGAAGTTTTAGGTTACGAGATAGATAATAACAATAAATTATTTCAAGAAAAAATTAAGCAAGTTGTTAATTCAGTTGAAAACTCAATTGAAAATATTGTAGTTTTTTTAAATCCAAAAGATTTTGAAGCTATAAAAGTTTACAACAGTAAAAATAATTTAAGTTTGTCATTTGAAATCAATCAAGATGCAAAACTTGAACGAGGTGATATGAGAATAAAATCAGGATCAATAGAGATGAGTGACATTGTTTCTAAAAAAATAAAATTTTCAATACCTGATGAAATTGAGAAAGATCTTGAAGATGCCAAATTAAATTCTCAAAAATAAACTTTTATTTAGAATTAAATATAAATGGTTATAGCAAAAAAAATACTTCAGACTATAGATTCACATACTATATCTCAAAACAGGATCTATAAGAGTAAAACATCAAAATATGATGGTAAAGTTGTCGAATGTGAAGCATTTCCCTCACCAATCGGCACAACATGTGAAATAGAATGTAATGACAAATCTATAGTCACGGGAGAAATCATTGGTTTCAAAGAAAATAAAAATATTATTGCCGTTCATGAAAATAATGCAAACATAATTTTAGGATCTGAAATAAGAGTCTTAAATTCATCAAATGATGTAATTGTGGGTTCTCATTTACTTGGAAGGGTTTTAGATGCTTTTGGGAATCCGATAGATGGAGGCGCAAAAATAAACGACTATGCAGAAACATGGCCAATTAATGGAAAACCCAATAATCCAATGTCAAAAAAACCGATAAATGAAGTGCTAGATGTTGGTATTAGAGCAATCAATTCACTTTTTACTGTAGGAAGAGGCCAAAGGCTTGGAATTATTGCAGGTTCTGGAGTTGGAAAATCTATTTTACTTGGAATGATGACTAAGTTTACTGACGCAGATGTTGTTGTTGTAGCACTAATCGGAGAAAGAGGAAGAGAGTTAGGTAATTTTGTATCAGAGATATTGAATGACGAATCAAGAAAAAGGACTGTCACCGTAGCTGTACCAGCAGACAAATCGCCATTATTAAGAATTAAAGGAGCAGAAAGAGCAACTTCAATCGCAGAATATTTTAGGTCTAAAGGAAAAAACGTTTTGCTTATCATGGACTCTCTTACAAGAATAGCTCATGCTAAAAGAGAGGTGGGGTTGGCATTGGGTGAACAACCTACTTCAAAAGGATACCCAACATCTGTAATTTCAATGATTCCAAATCTAATCGAAAGAACTGGAGCCGGTTCAACAAATGAAGGAACTATAACAAGTTTCTATACAATACTGGCAGATTCTGATGATACGAACGATCCTGTAGTAGACACTGCCAGGGCAATATTAGATGGACATATTGTATTATCTAGAGAACTTGCACAACTTGGAATTTTTCCCGCAATTGATTTAAATCAATCATTAAGTAGAGTGATGAATTCTATTGTTACCGAGGAACATCAAAATCAGTCTGAATTAGTAAAAAAATTATACTCCATATACCAGGAAAACAAAGATCTCATTCTTATGGGGGGATATGCCCAAGGGCAAAACCCTGAAATTGATAGTGCATTAAATAATTGGAATAAAATTTGCAGCCATATAAAACAACACTTTAAAAAAAAATCGAGTTTTGAAGACAGCATAACAAGTTTGAAAAAGATTAACTGATGACATGAAAAAAAATAAATATGATATTTTTTTAACTCTCAAAAAATTGAAGAAAAATAAGCTACTTAACAATTTATCTACACTAAATGATGAAAAAAAAAGGTTAGATTTTGTAAAAGAAACGTTAAATGAAATGATAAATCAAAGCACCGTAGAGGAATCCGGTGAACTTTCAGGTTCAGATTTAAAATTTAGATCTTCTTTTACTAGCGATTTAATAAATAAACTTGAGGTTTCAAAAAATAGGGAAAATCATGTGTTAGATGAAATTAGTCATAATCTAAAAGAAATAGTAAAAATTGAAAAACAAAAAGAAAAAATAAGTGAAAAAAAGAAATTTATTAAAATACAAGAAGATAAAGTAAAAGAATTAAAAAAAGAAAATTATTTCAAACCAAAAAATTCAGTTTCTCTTTAATAGTGGCATTATAATTGCACATTTGCTTTAACAAGGGGCAGTTATGGTTGCAATAAAAAATGATACAAGCAAAAACATAAATTTCGTAAACTCAACTTTACATTCTGAAAAAACAAATGAGCTATTTGCTGAACTCTTTGCACTAATAAATACTAATAGTTTAGACCCTGAAAATAAAAATTTGCTGAAAGATGTAGTCTTACAAAAAACTGATACCGAAGAATTTTTGGATGTAAATAAAAATATCTCTGAAAATAGTTTGTTAAAAGTAACTTCCGAGCAGAAAAATAAATTAGAGGTCACAGATTCTGAATACGAGACTGCAAAATCACTTATACAGGTATTTTATAAAGAAATTGGTATTGTCGAACCTTTGAATCAAACAAAACATGCTAATCCAAACAGTTTAAATCAAAATCCAAAATCATTATTAAATAAAAATTTTACAACGGGAGAAACAAAAATAGCTTTAGAGAATACATTGGATTCTCAGGAATCTGATTTAGCGTTTAAAAATGATAATTCAAAAAAAATTGTTATAAATATAATTAAAGATCCTTCATCTTCAAAAAAAATTAAGAAAAATGAACACGATCCAAAACATTTTACAGAAAATAAAAGTCAAATTGATAGTAAAGTACTAAAGCAGCAAAATGAATTTAATTACAAAGCCAAGAATTCAAACTTTGAAACTGCGATTATTAACAAAAAAATAAACAAAAAGAATAAACAATTTAAAGTTTCAGCAAAAGATAAAATCGAAATTAACGACCTTGTTACACAACAAGTCAAAATCGAAAATAGAAAAAATACTAATTTTTCTCAAATTATAAAAAAAACAGCAGAAAATCAAATAGGTCAGAAAAGAGAAATCAGCAATAAAGATTTTTCAAAAACTCTGGAAACTAAAGACAATCAGATGCAAAATAAAGGACAAATCTTTTTAGATTTATTAGAGAGTAGCTGGGGCGAAAAATTCTCTAGAATTGTAAAAAATGCCGTTAATAATGGTGTAAACAAATTAGAAATTCAGGTTAAACCCAAAAATTTAGGCAAATTAAACCTCGAGGTTTCTGTAAAAAATAGTGTAACAGCCATTAATATTGGTTCAGAGAATCAAGATGTTGTAAGTCTTCTTAATGACAACCTTCCAAAACTTTTAGAATCAATTGATAAAGAAAGCAAAAGTTTCTCAGGTAATATGAATAATGAAAACAATAACAGTAATTATTTCAACCAAAGAAATGAGAGAGAAAATTTTTTGTCGAGCAATGAGATTTCTAAAAAGAATAAAAAAGATGTTGAAAATAAAAATCAAAAATTTAGTAATCATAATATTGATGTGAATGCCTAATTAATTTAAAATATTAAGGAGAGAATAATGGCAGAAGAGAATAATCAAGAAAATGAAAAGAAGTCACCCTTAAAATTAATTTTGATGATTGTAGGTGGCATAGTTCTTCTGGGAACTGGTATTGGAGTTGGAATTTTTATGGGTGGAGGAGAAGATACAGATCCTTCAGCTGAGATATCTCAGATTATTGAAAAAAAAGAGAATCCTGAACCATCAAAAAATGAAGACGAAGAAAATATTGATGAGGTCGCTGCTGAATGCACGGAAGAAGAAAAAGACGAAGAAGGTAATTGTCCTACAGGTCCAAAGAAGATTCCAAAAATCACACCTGAAGAAGAAATCTTTACAACAACGTATTATGAATTTCCTGGAAATTTCACAGCGAATTTAAAGGGCTCAAAAAAGTTTCTTCAACTCTCAGTTGGAGTTTCAACTCAATATGACGAACAAGTAATGGTAAATGTAGAGAGTCATCAACTTGCTCTGAGATCTGAAATATTAACCATCATGTCCGAATTTTCTTCTGAAGATATTGCTGGTAAAGAGGGTAAAAATAATTTGGCTGAATCATTGAGAGATGGAATTAATGAGGTTCTTGTAAAAGTTGAAGGCTTTGGTGGAATCGAAAATGTACATTTTACCTCATTTGTAGTACAATAGGAAAGTAAAATTATGTCTGAACCATCAAGGAAATTATCAACCGAAGAAGTCAACGCTTTAATGGACGGACTTAAATCAGGCGATTTAAGTGCATCAACTTCAGTTAAAGATGGGACTGCTGTTGAATACAAAAAATTTAATTTCGGCTCAGATGATCTTTCACTTTTAGGAGATTATTACGCTTTAAGACTTATAAATGAGAGATTCGCAAGAACGGTAAGAGGAGTCTTTCTCCCTTTGCTAAGAGTTCAACCTAGAATAAGTTCGTTTCCCCCAGAAGTAAAATCTTTCGAAGAATACAGTTCTGGTTTAGATGCATTTATGAGTTTAACAAACAGTAGAATTGACGAGTTAAGAGGTTCCATGCTGACCGTTCTGCCACCATCTTTTGTTAGTCTTTGTACTAGTAGTAGATATGGAGGAAAATTAGAGGTTAATGATGCTTCGAGAACTGAATTTACTGCAACCGAAGAAAAAATAATCGAAGTTATAAATAATGGAATCTCACAGGTTCTTGAACAATGTTGGAAAGATTTAACGCCTATTTCAATCAAATTTCAAAGTAGAGAGCAAAATCCACAGTTTGCTGCTTTTGTAGAATCTACAGATTTAGTTATAGTATGTTCATTTGTAATGCAGTTACCTAACATTGACTCAATGTCTTTTGATGTGGTTTACCCACTTCAAACACTTAAACCAGTTTCATCTTTACTGAGATCTAGAGTTCAATCTGATGTAGTCGAATCTAACATGACGTGGAGAGATAAGTTAGAAAAAGCAATATTAGAAATTCCCTTATTAGTCAAAAGTAATCTTAGCGAACCGGTTGTCTCAATGTCTAAATTGCTGAGAATGAAGGCAGGAGATACATTAAATGTAAATTTAGAAGATACGGTCGATTTTTATGTTGAAAATCAAAAATACTTTAAAGCTGAAATGGGAGAACTTAACGGCAATGCTTCAGTAAAGCTTGCTACACGAAATAACTAAGGAGAAAAATTATGAATGCAGAAACAGCAGAAAAAGACAAAAATCAGACCGAACAAGCTCAGGAAGAAACTAAGGCACCTGAAGCCTCAGCTGAAAATCAAGCTAATAAATCTGAGACAGAATCCTCAAAGACTTCAGACAAAAATACTGCAGCGGTTAGTAATTTAAGACTTCTGGAAAACATCGAAGTAAAACTTACTGTTGAAGTTGGAAATACAGAAATTAAAATCAAAGATTTACTAAGATTAAATGAAGGATCTGTTGTTGAATTAGACAGATTAGCTGGAGACGCTTTAGATATTTTAGCAAATGGGACAAAAATTGCTAAAGGCGAAGTTGTGATGGTTGGTGAAAAATTTGGCATAAGGTTTACTGAAGTTGCAACCCCAGAGGAACTAATTGAAAACTTATAATTGTCAGCAAATTGACATCTTTTTCTCCAGTTATTAATTTATCAATAAAATCAATTACTTATAACGACTAATATTGTTTCGGCAAGGTTTTTGCATCCTTCTTGTATTAACTAATCAAGAGGGGAAAAATGCCAGAATATGTAGGTCCAAGTTTATCAAACTATTTACTAGTGTTAGGATTTTTAGCTCTGCTTTTTGTAGGCTTGTATTATATAAAGAAGAACAAACACATAATCTCAAGAACCATTAATTCAAAGAAAAGAATGAAAGTATCTGAAGTTACCCTACTGGGACAGGGTGATAGAGCTTTGATCTTAAATTTAGATAATAAAGATTATCTTTTTATTTCTGGGAAAAATTCTGGTTCTTTATTGACAGAAATAAAAAATAACAGTCCTAAAGGTAATCATCTTGAGAAAGTATTTGAAAATAGGCTAAGAAATGAAAAAAATTAATTTTTTGTTTTTAATTATTATTCTTTTTCCATTTTTTGGGTTTTCTCAAATGGCTCCTGAAGGATTAGAAGCATTAACTATTACTGAGTCAGAAAATGGCACAAAAACATATTCTGTTTCGCTAAAAATTTTAGCGTTGATGACAGCTTTAACAATTCTGCCTTCACTCGTTTTAGGAATGACTGCTTTTACAAGAATTATTATTGTTATGTCTATTTTAAGACAAGCTCTTGGCACACAGCAAACACCGCCTAACCAAATTTTAGTTGCTATATCCTTATTTCTTACTTTTTTTGTAATGGCTCCCACCTTTAATAAAATTTACTCTGATGTTTCCGAACCTTATAATAATGGAGAAATGAATTTATCTGAGGCAGTTGAAAGTGGCGGCGGTGAGTTAAAAAAATTCATGGTTAAAAATACACGAAAGAATGATTTATTAATGTTTGCAGAAATGGCAAATGAGGGAAAGTTTGAAAATAGTTCTCAAATTCCTTTTTACATTGTTTTGCCAGCATATATTACGAGTGAATTAAAAACTGCATTTCAGATTGGCTTTTTACTTTTTTTACCTTTTTTGGTAATTGATATGGTCGTAGCTTCTGTTTTGATGTCACTTGGTATGATGATGTTATCTCCAATGTTAATTGCCCTACCCTTTAAACTACTCCTATTTGTTTTGGTTGATGGTTGGTCAATGACTGTGGGGTCTCTGGTTGGGACGTTTTCGTGAATTTAGTGTTTTAGGAGTAAGCGGTAATGGGATTTGATCAAAATGTTGAAATGATAAGATTAGCTTTTTACCAAGTTTTGATTTCTAGTGGTCCATTTCTAGGTGCGGCTCTTGCTATTGGCTTGGTTATTGGAATTATACAAGCAGCTACTTCAATCCAGGAAATGACACTTAGTTTTGTTCCAAAAATTGTCATAGTTATCTTTGCAATAGGATTCTTAGCTAATTTTCTTTTAGTAAGTTTAACTGATTATTTTCAATTTATTTTTGATACAATTTCAGGAATAAATTAATGTTTATTCCATTACCTTTTTACAGTCCTATGGATGCCTTACCAGGACTCGAATTAAACTCTCTTATTGAGTACTTATTTAAATTCTTTTTATGTTCGATAAGATTATCAGCATTTTTCATTTCAAGTCCTTTTTTTGGTTCAAGAGTTATTCCTTTAAATGTAAAAATAATTTTTTCTTTAGTGATTTCATTTTTTTATTTTGGGTATCTCTCTGATATTCAAATATCAGAACAAATTCTTGATAACCTTGTTATTGTAGTAATTGCAGAAGCTTTGATTGGATTATCATTGGGTTTAACACTAACAATATGGTTTGCGGCAGCAAGTTTGGCTGGAGAGAAAATAGCAGCTACTACTGGGTTAGGTTTTTCCCAAATGGTTGATCCAGATACAGGCGGACAAACACCAGTAATTAGTCTATTGTTAGACTTATTCTTAATTACTATTTTTTTATCGTTAAATGGACATTTAATCGCGATTGAATTTTTATTTAAAAGCTTTGAAATTTTTAATATTAATGACGGAATACCACCTTTTGGTCTTGTCGGTTTGGGCATAGAAGCTGCTGGTGCAATGTTTTATACAGGAGGATTAATAATGCTTCCAGTTGTTGGAGCACTTTTACTAACAAACATTGCAATAGGAATTATAACAAGAGCAGCTCCTCAATTAAATATGTTTTCGTTTGCATTCCCTGTAACTATGATTCTAGCTTTCTTCATAATGTATTTAGCTTCTCAATCTATAGGAAATGCATTTGCAGAGCTTACCAAAAGTTCTTTAGAATCGATAGAAAATATACTCATTAATTAAAAGGGAAATAATTTAATGGCGGAAGATAAAGACGAAAGTCAAGAAAAAACCCAGGAACCCACAGCCCGAAGGCTTGAAAAAGCAAAAGAGGATGGGAAAGTTCTGTCTTCAAAAGAAGCTTTTGTTTTTAGTTCAATGTTCATGGGAGTATTGCTATTTTATCTTGCACCAATGCTATTAGACGATTTTTTAAAAATTTGTAAATCTCTATTTTCTTTTGGTCCGGAACTAGCCTCTGGAAAGTCTCCTCTGGAATCTGTTGCTGTAGTTGTAAAATTTTTCATTCAAGTATTTTTAATTTTTTCAATACCACTATTGGTAGTAAGTGTACTAACGCAGTTTTTAATCGGTGGAATAAACTTCTCCTTAAAGTCAATTTACTGGAAGTTTGAAAAAATGAATCCTATTAAAGGATTAAAAAGAATATTTTCACTTAAGGGATTAGTAGAATTAGTAAAAGCTATATTAAAGGTCAGTCTACTTGGTCTCGTAGCATTTTTTCTGATTGAAAATAATTTATCTGATTTAGTCAACTTAACAACCGCTAATATTTTTTCCGCTGTAAATAGACTTTTCTCTTTTTTTCCAGAAATAATTGCCTATCTTCTTGTCGTTCTCGCATTTATAGCTTTTATAGATGTGGTTTACCAAAAGTATGATTATATTAAGCAACTTAGAATGTCTCATCAAGATCTCAAAGACGAATACAAAGAGACTGACGGACAACCTGAAGTCAAACAAAAAATAAGAAAACTTCAAGCCGAAGCTGCAACAAAAAGTAGAAAAGAAGCATCGTCTGTTGATAACCTTGAAGAAGCTACTGCAATAATTACAAACCCAACACACTTTGCTGTAGCTCTTAAATATGAGGTTGGGGACGCAAAAGCTCCTATAATTATATCCAAAGGAAGAGGTAAAATTGCTGAATCCATAATTAAGAAAGGAAAAGAACTTAAAATTGGTACTATGCAAAGTCCTAAACTGGCAAGAGCAATATACTATACATCTGAAATTGGTGATGAAATTATGAGTAAGCTTTACAATGCTGTTGCAATTGCCTTAGCATATATTTATAAAATAGATAATGGAGAAGAGATTGAGAAACCAGAGATAGAGATACCTGAAGATATGATTTTTGATGAGTTCGGAAGAAAAAATGATCAATAGAAATATTTCACAACTAATTGTTACTCTTGCTTTTTTTTACAGCTCATTAATATGCCACTTTAAGGCCATTGAAGTATTCGAAGAAAAAAATTTTTTGCTTGCTTTATTTCTTTGGTTTTGTGCTTTTACTTCTTTTTGTGGTGCGTTGAGATTCCAAATTGCAAAACTATATTATAAAATAAGAGATCTAAAGAAAAATGAATCAAAATAATTGTAATAACTGCGCGCATTTTTATGTGACCTATAAGAAAAACTTTCCATATGGTTGTAAAGCATTTGGTGTAATTTCAAAAAATAACCCATATTTAGAAATAAAGAAAGTTTCTGGCACAGATTGTGCACTATTTCAAAAAAAACAAAAAAGTGTTAAAACATTTAATAAAGGAAGAATTGCATGACTCAACAACTTAATGCAATGCAAGAAAGCATAAAAATAGCTTTGGATGCGGCCGACGCAGCCACTGATGTGACCTCAGAATATAAAAGAATTAAAAACGAATATTTAAAGACGGAGCAAAAAATGAAAGAAATTCACAAATATACAACAATCATTTTTTCAAGTTCAATTGCCACAGCTGTAATAGCAATCATTTTAACAGGATTATTATATTTTAAATCACTATCAGAACTTGAAGATATGACAAGTACTAGTCGAGAAGCTTTAGTTGTATTTGCTGAAAATGTTGAAAATGTTAACAAAGCCGTAGATAATATGAACCAAAGTTTGGCTAGACATACTGATCTATTAAATGCCAGTGACGAGATGAAAGTTAAGCTTGAAGAACTTTCCAGCGCAATTAATTCAAATGATAAAAAACTTATGCTTAATCTATCAAAAGAAATAACTAACTTATCATCGGGGCTCTCTAAATCAATAAAAAACGAGGCAGACAAATTAAATAAGTCAATTCAAGAGTCAGGTGTAGTCACGTCCGCGAGTGTTAATAAAGAAATCGATAAGCTGTTGAAAGATAATAAAAATAACCAAAATGTTAAACTTTTAAAAGAACTTTCTAATAGTACTTCTTCGTTAAATGCAGCACTCGAAGCGATTTCAAACCAAAATAAGCAGTTAGTTAAGGAAATAACAGATCAAAAAGAAAGTATAACTTTCCCATAATAATATTATGTCTGAAACAAAAGAAGGAAACTTTCTCTTAAAAATTAATAAAA
>ENA-OSEY01002059-OSEY01002059.1-marine-metagenome-genome-assembly--contig:-NODE-2059-length-13302-cov-3.815425_pt1 | contig 13302 bp, 8 predicted proteins | sample MGYA00248465_ERZ534230 | MGnify/ENA primary metagenome ERZ534230 (study PRJEB26409, sample SAMN06344110) | marine metagenome | isolation source: Sea water from surface | place: Atlantic Ocean:Southern... | reverse complement strand
TTACCGCCTGATCAAAAAGAGTTAGAACAGGAATATAAAAAAGCAATGATGGAGCATTTTTCTATAAGATTTAACAATCTTTATTGTATTACAAATATGCCAATCTCTCGATTCGCCAGTTGGTTAAAGCGCAACAATAAGTTTAACGATTATCTTTTACTTCTAAGAAATTCTTTCAACCCACAAACAGTCAATAGTCTCATGTGTAGAGACACCATTAGTGTCAATTGGCTTGGTGAAGTTTTTGATTGCGATTTTAATCAAATGCTGAACTTACCAACTTACAAAAATAATAAAAGTGTTAAGGTTTAGGATATTGATCCCAAAGAGTTTCAAAATACGACGATTAGAACACAGTCACATTGTTTTGGTTGTACTGCTGGTACTGGCAGTTCGTGTGGCGGTGCTCTTGTAGAATAAATTATATCTACGCTATAATTTTGTGGGCTACATTTCCATACACGTCCGTCAGACGAAAGTCCCTACCATTATGATGATAAGTCAGTTCAGTATGATTTATGCCCATCATATATAAAATGGTCGCATGCAAATCATGAATAGTCATTCTATCTTTGACAGCATGGTATCCAAATTCATCAGTGGCACCGTAAGTTAATCCGGCACGAACGCCACCGCCTGCCATCCACATTGTAAAAGCCTCTCCTTGATGGTCCCTGCCAACTAATGTGTTTTGAACCCCAGCACGATTTTCCCACATTGGTGTTCTTCCAAATTCACCTCCCCAAACTACAAGGGTTTCGTCTAAAAGTCCTCTTTGCTTTAAGTCCAAAATAAGCGCTGCAATTGGTCTATCAGAGTCTTTACATTTCCTTAAAAAACCTTTTCTTAATGATTCTGCTTCACCATTACCGTGTGAGTCCCATCCCCAATCATAAAGTTGAACAAAGCGTACTCCTTTCTCAACCATTTTTCTTGCTAATAAGCAATTGTTTGCAAAGGATTCTTTTCCAGGTTGAACGCCATACATGTCTCTGATATATTTGGGCTCATCATTTATATTCATAACTTCAGGAACAGAGCTTTGCATTCTAAATGCCATTTCATATTGACTTATCCGAGTCAGCACCTCAGGATCATTAAATTTCTTGTATTCATTAAAATTAATCTGATTAATTGATCCAATAATATTCTTTTTAAGTTCCTGTGAAACACCTTTTGGATTTTTAAGGTAAAGTACAGGATCACCTTTTGATCTACATTGAACACCTTGATAAATAGAAGGTAAAAAACCATTACCCCAAAGGCTTTTTCCTCCATCTGGAGTTCCACCTGAAGTAAGTACTATAAAACCAGGAAGATCATTACTTTCAGATCCAAGACCGTAGGTCACCCATGAACCAATAGAAGGTCTTCCTAGTCTTGGACTGCCAGTATGCATTAATAGTTGAGCTGGGCCATGATTAAATTGATCTGTGTGAACAGCCTTTAAAAAAGTTACTTCATCAATGATATTTTTAAAGTGTGGAATATGGTTTGAAATCCAATTTCCAGACTCTCCTTCTCTTGAAAAAGTAGCTTGAGGGCCTAACATGTTAGGTATTCCTTCGATAAAAGCAAACTGCTTTCCTGTAATTAAAGATTCAGGGCAAGGTTTATTGTGTAACTTTTCTAGTTCAGGTTTATAATCAAACAATTCTAATTGTGATGGAGCACCTACCATGTGAAGGTATATCACGCTTTTAACTTTAGGACTGAAGGGAGGTGCTATTGGTGCTAGAGGATTTAAACTTCTGTCAGCATTATAGTTAAAAGAAATATTTTTAGTAGAGCATGAGTTTAAAAATGAACCTAAGGCAATTCCTCCAAGGCCTAAGGTACAATCTTTGAGAAAATGCCTTCTTGTATTAAATCTTGCATTTGTTTTTTTGAATTCGTTATGTAGTTTTTTTATATCATCCATGGGTTAAAAATTCATCAAGATTCATTATAGCATTAGCAACGATAGCTAGGGAAGCTAATTTTATATCAATTTTATTTCCTAAATCAAAAAAGTTATCTAGTTTCAAATTGTCTTCCTCAAATTCTTGTTGAGCAATCCTATATAGGCTTATTAAGTTATTTAAAATCTTTGGTTCGATTTCTTTGTACACTGCAGATTTATACATTTTCTTTATTGATGATTCAATAGATTCTGTCTTATTTGATTTAGCGAGATGAAAAGCTGCTTCAGTGTAAACAGGGTCATTCATTGTTACAAGTGCTTGAAGGGGAGTATTGCTAGGTAGTCTTCTTACCAAACAAATTTCTCTACTACTAGCGTCAAATGAAATAAATGAAGGATACGGACTTGTTCTTTTTAAGTAAGTATAGATTGCTCTTCTATGTTTATCTTCACCTTTACTTTCTTTCCACAGGTTACCTAGATAGGGATGTTCCCATACGCCATCTGGTTGTGGAGGCATTACACCAGGGCCATATTTCTTAGGACTCAAAAGCCCAGAAACAAAAAGTGCCTGATCTCGAACAGATTCAGCACTCAAGCGAAGTTTGGGACCCCATGAATAATATAAATTATTTGGATCTAGTTTAAATTTATTTTCGTCAATATTTGAGCTTTGTTTATATGTAGATGACAGAACTATCTTCTTAATTAACGATTTTAGACTCCAATTCATATCATTCATGAAATTAAAGGCCAACCAGTCAATAAGTGCAGGATGACTTGGAGGATCAGATTGCGTTCCCATATCCTCTATCGATGAAACCAAACCTTTACCAAAAATTTGGTACCATACTCTATTTACAAGTGTTCTAGCTGTTAGCGGATTTTCCTTACTAATTATCCATTTTGAAAATCCTAACCTGTTCTTTTCCCACTCTAAATCCCATTTGTTTAAAATTGATGGAACCTGGGGATTCACTTCTTCTTTTTTATTTAACCAATTACCTCTATCAAAAAGATATGTCTTACGTTTCATGAAATCTTCATTTTCAACCATAATTGGAGTAAGATTTTTGGGTGTATTCAAAATCGTATTTATATCTCTATCTAATTTTAAGAGTTCAGTACTATTTGAAACAGGGATATTTGGTAAAAACGAAATCCAATCTATTTGAGCAGCTAAATCCTTGTAATCATATGAAACAGAATTATTTGTATATAAATCACGATTTATTGCCTCTATATATAGATCGAATGGCTTTAATTCTTTTTTAATTTTTATTTTAAAATATGAGTTATTTTTACCATGAAACCAGTATTTATTTTGGTTTAAGTTTATTGATGCAATCACCTTTCCATCAGGTGAATTCTTACGAAAAATTAATTTTGTATTTTTTCTACCACCTCCATGTTTAAAATAAAGATTTTCAAACCCCCTTGTGTTTATATTTTTATAAACAGCTATTCCTTTATTTCTTAAGTTTAAAGTTTCACCACTGATAAACCCATTTTCAGAATTTAGAACGATTGAATTGTGTAAAGCATATTTAGGTTCTAAATACTTGAAAAAGTTCCTATAGATATTAAGTGTTTGTTTATCCGTTTTTTCTGAAATAAATCCTAAAACTTTATCAATCTTATTTTCAACTTTTTTAGAATAAGACCTTAAATTCGGTGATTCCCCCATTAAATCCTCGTCTCTTGTATTGTTAAAAAAGGACATCAATTGGTAGTATTCTTTATGACGTATTGGATCATAAGGATGATCATGACACTGAACACATCCCATTGTTGTACTTTGCCAGACATCAAAAGTAGTATTTACTCTGTCTATAACAGCAGCTACTCTGTATTCTTCATCATTTGTTCCACCCTCATCGTTGTTCATCGTATTTCTATGGAATGCTGTCGCTAATAATTGATCATAAGAGGGATTTGGTAAAAGATCTCCGGCTATTTGTTGAATAGTAAATTCATCGAATGGGAGGTCTTTGTTTAGAGATTTAATTACCCAATCTCTATATTCCCAAATATTTCTACCTCTATCAGTTTCATAACCTTTTGAATCTGAATATCTAGCTAGATCTAACCACCAACTAGCCCATTTCTCACCATAATAGTCTCTTGAAAAAAGCGAGTCAACGTAAGTTTCATAATCTATTTTGTTTTCAATAAACAATTCAAAAAGTTTTTTTTCAGGTGGTAAACCAGTTATGTCAAAAGAAACTTTTCTTGCCAAAATACTTTTCTTAGATTCAGGATTTGGAGATAAGTTTTTTTCTAACATTTTAACTGCAATAAATTTGTCTATATTGTTGTTGAAAAATTTTTCACTGAAAATATTTGTATTCAATTCAGGTATTTTTTCATTTTTCGGTTGTATATATGCCCAATGAGTTCCCCAATTTGCTCCTTGATCGATCCATTTAGTAAAGAGTTCAATTTCGGATTCACTAAGTTTAGGTTTGTGGTATGGCATTCTAAGTTCAAGATCTGTTTCATGGAGTCTTTGAATCAGTCTGCTATTCTTAGAATCTCCAGGTATAATAGCCGGTGAACCTTCATCAGTATTGGCTAGTGCTTCCTTTTCAAATAAAAGACTGAACCCTGCAGTCTTTTTTACTCCCCCATGGCATGAGATACATTTTTTATTAATTATTGGCTTGATCTGAGCATTGAAATCAATTTTTTTCTCAGATTCACAAGAGATAAGTATCGTTATTAAAACAAAAAATTTTATGTTTTGTTTTATTCTAGATAATTTAATTGTGTCTTTAATATCTTTAGTGTTCAATTTGATCTACTTTGGTTTACAAAATATTTAAAAACATTTCTTTACAACATCAAATTATGAATAATTTTAAAATTATCATATTTATAATTTTGTTCATCTGGATAAATATTTCTTGTAAATCCGAACAAGAAAAAAAATATTCTAATTTCCCTGTTTCTGTTGAGAAAACTTTTTATGGAGTAACTAAAGATAACGAAGACGTTTATCAATTTTCATTACACAATAAAAATGGAATGGAAATTAACATAATCACGTATGGTGGAATTATTACTAAATGGACAGCTAAAGATAGATTTAATCATTTCAATGATATCGTATTAGGATATAATAATCTTAAACAATATGAGTCAAGCAGCCCTTATTTTGGTGCAATAGTTGGGAGATATGGTAACAGAATCTCTAAGGGAAAATTTGCACTAAATAACCAAGCTTATTTTCTGACTACAAACGATAACGAAAACCACCTTCATGGAGGTTTCAAAGGATTTGATAAAGTCATATGGGAAGCACAAATAATAAGGCATGATTCTATAGCATCATTAGAACTTAAGTATTTAAGTAAAGATATGGAAGAGGGTTATCCTGGAAATCTTGATATAACCGTAATTTATACATTAAATAATAAGGATGAATTAATCATTAATTATGAAGCTAAAACAGATAAAACTACAATAGTAAACTTAACTCAACATTCGTATTTTAATTTGTCAGGTAATTTCAACAATAATATTTTGAATCACGAATTAGTTATAAATGCAGACTCATTTATTCCTGTTGATACCTCTCTTATCCCTTTTGGTGAGATCAGAAAAGTCAGAGGAACTCCTTTCGACTTTACAAAAAGGAAAAAAATTGGTAAAGAAATTAATAATGATGATCAACAAATTAAAAATGGTAAAGGTTATGACCACTGTTGGGTATTAAATGATCAGGGAAAGGATATGAAATTTGTAGGGTCAGTTTATGAAGAAAAATCTGGAAGATTTCTGGAAATTTTTTCCACTGAACCTGGTGTTCAATTTTACTCTGGAAACTTTTTAGACGGAACGCTAAAAAGTAAAACAAATGGCACTTATGATTTTAGATCAGGATTTTGTTTAGAAACACAGCACTATCCAGACTCTCCAAACCACCCTACATTCCCCTCTGTAGTTCTTTTACCAGGGGATATTTATAAATCAAAAACAATCTACAGGCTCTCGAGTAAATAGTTATTATTTATTAATAGTTTTAAATAATATGATTCAGAAAATTATTTACCTGTTCTTCTCAATTTTAATTTTTTCTTTCTCTTTTTTAGGCTGTAAATATGAAAGAGAAGATAATAAAAAACAATTACCGAATATAGTTTGGCTAGTGGCAGAAGATCAATCTCCAGAATTTTTTCCAATCTATGGTGATTCGACAGTTAAGCTACCTATTATTGAAAGTTTAGCTAAAGATGCTATCGTATTTAATAATGCTTATACCCCTGCACCTGTTTGTGCACCTGCAAGAAGTGCAATTATCACTGGACTATATCCTACTACACTAGGTACTCATAATATGAGAACATATAATTCATATAAAAAAGAAAATGAGCCAACTATAGGGATTCCTAGCTATTCACCAATTGTTCCAAAAGGAGTCAAAATGTTTCCACAATACCTTAGGAAAATTGGCTATTACACATCAAACAATTCAAAAGAGGATTATAATTTTAAAAAAACAGATGGGGTTTGGGATGATAGCAGTTCAAATGCACATTGGAAAAATCGTGCAGCAGGCCAACCCTTTTTTGCTGTATTTAATTTTGGAATTTCACATGAATCTCAAATCTGGGAGCAAGGTGATAATGATATTTTAGTAGATCAAAAACTAGTTCAAATTCCACCGTATTTTCCAGACACTCATGAAATAAGAAAAGATATAGCTGTGAACTACAGTAACTTAATAAGACTGGATAAAAAAATTGGTAAAATTATTAATGAACTTAAACAGGAAGGACTGTATGAAAAAAGTATTATTTTTTTCTATAGTGATCACGGGGGACCATTTCCTAGACACAAAAGGTCTTTGTATGAAACGGGTATAAAAGTACCTTTAGTGATAAAATTTCCTTATTCCAAATACGGGGGGACTGAGAATAATAACTTTATTAGTTTTATTGATTACGCACCTTCAATTTTGTCTTTAGTTGGTATAAAACCTCCTAATGTTATGCAGGGTAAAGCTCAATTCGGTAAGTTCAAGGTTAATGACAAAGTTTCTTATATATTCGCTGCCTCAGATAGATTTGATGAAAAAGTAGATAGACTTAGGGCAGTCAGATACAATAATTTTAAGTACATAAGAAACTTCAATCCAAAAATTAGCAATGCCATTCCGGTTTCATATCGTGAGCAGATGCCAATGATGAGGGAACTAAATAAACTGTGGAAGGAAAATCTTTTGAAAAGGGATCACTCGCTGTGGTTTAAAACACCAAAACCAAAAGAGGAGCTTTATGATCTGAATAAAGATCCCTATGAGTTAAAAAATTTGGCAGGTGAGGCTAGTTTGAAGGACACCCTACTTTTTTTAAGAGAGGTTTTAGATCAATGGATAATAAATACTAATGACTTAGGAGAATATTCTGAAATAGAATTAATAGAAAAATGGGTTAAGGGAATAAAGTCAAAAAAATTAAAATCAGTTTCCTTTAAAAAGGAATATGGGAAAATCATTTTAAAGCATTTTGATAGTGGATCTACAATACTTTGGAAAGGGAAAAATGATTCTGTTTGGAATATATATTCAAAGCCAATAAGTTATTCTAAACAAGTCATTACAAAAGCAGTAAGAATAGGATATGAAGACAGCGATCAAATAACAATTAACTAAAATTATTGCTATATTTAATGAAATTGTTAACTATAATATTATCCTATGAATTCAGATAGAAGAAAATTTTTTACATCCATAGCTCTTGGTGTAGGAGCTACTGCATTTCCCAATTTTGTTGAGGATTTTGAAAATCTAGAACCAGTAAATTCTAATTCAAGAATAAATCCTGATGAATTGTCTAATTGGTTCAAGAAAATAAAAGGAGAACATAGAGTTGTTTATGATGGGAGCCAACCGCATAATACTTTACCTATAACATGGAATTGGGCTTTTCTTGAGTCAAATAACTCCGTAGGAGTAAAAGATTCTAACATAACCGCGATAACAGTTCTAAGACATACTGGAATTGTTTTTGCTTTTAAGTCTGAGATATGGGAAAAGTTTAAACTGGGAGAAATTGTAGGATTTAATGATAATCAAACTGGAAAACCTGCATTAAGAAATACTGTATATGAGCCTAAAGAGGGTGATATGCCACTACCTCCAATTCAGGGGATAAAAGATTTACAAGCTAGAGGTTCTCTTTTTTGTGTTTGTGATTTGGCTACAAAAGTTTATGGGTCTGTTATTGCAAAAAAAATGAGTCTTAATCCTGACGATGTTTATGCGGAGATGGTAGCGGGTATCCTGCCAGGTGTTCAATTGGTGCCATCAGGGGTATGGGCACTAGGTAGAGTTCAGAACAACAAATGTGCGTATATATTCGCGGGATAATTACTAAAGTATTTTTAAAAGAAAATTAATTATTCAGTTCATTTATTTTAGAATGGATAAGGGTAAAAATGGTATCATCTTATTGATTCTTTTGATCTCTGCTTTTAGCAAAGCTCAAAACTTTAATGTAGTTGATTTTGGGGCCGTATCAGGAGCTAAGGCTATAAATACGGTTGCTATAAATAAAGCTATTTTAAATTGTAGTAATAGTGGTGGAGGCAGGGTAGTAATTCCAGCAGGTGAATTTCTAACAGGCACTATTTATCTAAAATCAAATGTTAATCTTCATTTAGAACGAGGAGCAAAGTTGATAGGCAGTTTGAATATCAATGATTATGACTTAATGCCTGAAGGATATTATTATTCGGGGAAAAATTATATGGGTATCTTGTTCGGTAATGATATTAAAAATATCTCCATAACAGGGAATGGTATTATAGATGGGAGAGGCACCTCATTTATGATCCAAAATACAAGATTTGCCCCATCGGTTGAAGAAAGAAAATTTACCCGTCAGAAAGAGGATTATCGAGATAACAAATCTCTTGAAGATGGGCCACTTAAATTTCATGAAAGACCAGGCCACATTTTAACTGTAAGTAATGCAGAAAATTTATCGATTAAGGGAATAGAATTTATTGATTCACCAAAGTGGACAATTCGTATAGGGGGAAGTGAACATGTAAAAATATCTGATATAACTATCAAAAATAATTTACTTATCCCCAATAGTGATGGTATTCATGTTACGTCCTCAAGCTACGTGAATGTTTCTAATTCAACTGTAATTGCAGGTGACGATGCTTTAATTGTAACAGGATTTATTTCGGGTAATGAAACGTATTCATTTGGCAATAATTCTAAGGAAGCAAAGAATATAATTTTTGACAATTGTGTTGTGTCTTCAAAGTCTGCAGGTATTAGGGTTGGCTATGGGGAAAAACCAATCAAAAATGTAATATTCAGTAATATTATTATCAATGATTCAAATAGAGGAATTGGCGTATTTTCTAGGGACAACAGTAATATTAGTGATATATATTTCTCAAACATAATGATAGATACAAGACTTCATTCTGATGGTTGGTGGGGTAGAAGTGAACCAATTCATATTTCTGCAATTCCTTCATCAAAAAAGGGAAACCCTGGAAATATTAAAAACATAGTCTTTAAAAATATAAATGCAAAATCAGAAAGCGGGATTTTAATTTTCGGACACGAAGAAGGAAAGATTGAAGATATCAATATAGACGGTCTTACACTAAAAATGTTGGAAGGTAAGTACACATCAAAGTATGGAGGGAATTTTGATTTAAGACCTGCTTTTTCGACTAGCAAATCAATTTTTAAAAACGATATTCCAGCTCTTTATGCAAAAGGAGTGAATGGATTAAGAATAAATGATATAATCTTAGGCTGGGAGAATCCAAAATCTAATTTTTTCACTAATGGAATTGAAATTGAAAATTTTGAAAATATTCTTATTACAAATTATAATGTATCAGCTGCTTTTGAAAAGAAAAGTTTGTACGACATTAAATTATCGAAAGGTGAAAATTATAAACTTGTAAATGATCTTTCACTAAGTCGTAAAACCAAAATTTTGTACCCTTAATTCATTTTAATTATCCAATTATTCTAATGATATGGGCTGACCATAATCTGAACCAAACTTTTGAGGAAGGTTCATTAGTTTTCTTATAAGAGGAGCTATTTGATTGTTATATATCTGATTATTTGCTACTTCTCCTCTAGCTTTTACACCTTTTCCAAAAATTATTAACCAAGTTTCATCAGAACCTGTAACTTCTTTACCATGACTTTTCCAACTATCAATTGGATTTGTACCTCTTCCATGATCAGTGGTAATTATAAAAGTTGTTTTGTCTTTATAATAATTGTTACCTTGATAAAATTCCCATAGGTCCTTAATTAAAGCATCCGTATTTTTTGTTGACTTTAAATAGGATTCATAATCTCCGTCATGCGCAAAATCATCTGTTTCTCCATATGAAATGAATATTAAATTGGGTTTATGTTTATTAATATATGCTTTAGCAAACTGGTGTGTAAATCCGTCTAAACGAACAGTTCCCCAAGGACTTGGTATTTGTTTTTGTAGTTGGTTTAACAATTTTTCATCTGAGTTTAAAGGAAAGTCAGACGAAGGTTCAAATCCGCAATTAGTATAAACTTTTGATCTTTCTTCGTTTATTATGTAATCAAAAACGTCCCAACTTCCAAAAGCAGCGACTTTTATAGGATTATAATTCATGGCATATTGCTCTAAAACTGTCTCATTAGGATTTGGAATTTTATCATTTGAATTTATAGATCTGTCGTCAGCTTTCCCTGTTAATATTTCATTATATCCAGGGTAAGAAAAAAGCAGTTTATTGGTTAAATTAACTTTACTTCCCAGATTTCTATTTCCAAAAATTTGCCCGATTTTTACTATTTCGTTCCAAACAAAAGGCATTAAAAGTGATCTTCTTTTTTCCAGTTTATTTTCCCAAGCCCAGTCATAAAGATCATCTGGATGTTTTACAAAGTTTTCGTTTTTAATAATTAGTGGATCAGCTCCTGTGAACAATTCTTGCCATCTAAGTCCATCAAGAGTAATTAAAACAACTTTTTGGTCACTAATCTTGTTTTGAGCAAAACTTAAATGGGTAAGTAGAAAAGTAAAATAACAAAGGACAATACTTCGCATTTATTCTTCTGAGCTTTTCTAATTTAATTTTGGAATATACCAAAGGTTGTTTTCAAGATCAACACCACCACCAAGTTCTTCTTGAACTACACGGTCAGTTATGAATACTCCAATATTGGCCATGTTAGTAAAATTATCTATGCCATTTGGGAAGTTTTGCCTTGTTCTATGAATATTGTATTCTTCAGAAAACTCTCTATCGAATGCTTTTTCTACCTCGTCTTGACCAATCATAAATCCTATAAGCCCACCCCATGTTGCAGTTGGATTATCCGAGTCCCATCCCATGAGAGATCCTAACTTTATTGTTTCTTTTAAATCACCCTCGCCAGCAAAAAGACTTATTATACTTGCCGCAAAGTTTATTCCTGCTGCTGCACAACCGTTGCAATGTAAATTCCTAGAAGTGATATCATAACCATCCATTTGCTCAACCTGATATCTTTGGTAAACATTATCTCTTATAGTTTCCCACGGTATTCCTTCATTATATTGTTTTTTTACAAAATCATACATTTTTGAAGCATACGAATCATCTGGTAGTTGATTCCTTGATTTTTCAGCAATAACTATAAGGTTTTCTTTTATATCCAAACTTGGATCAGGATTTGCGGCTAAAGAATACATTGAAACATAAAATTTAGAAATCCATTCGGCATTAAACCTAGCAGTCGTCCTTATTGGTAAGTCAGCCATTTTAACAGCAAAATCTGGTCGTCCAGGAGAATAGAAACCAAAAATTTCAGTAGTTAATTGAGCATCTATCATATCAAAATCAGGATTGTTTTTAGGATCACTTGTAGCTGGTGGAACAACTCCACTTATCATTAAATCTAAAGCCTTTTGATTTGAAACCCACAAAAAATTTTCTTCCTCTTCTTTAATATGTTTCAGCCAGCCGTCTCTTATTTGTTTTCCATTTAGCATCGATGTTTTATTTGTGTAAAGCAAATGTTGATATATATATTCTATGTCAGTATCATCGTCTGCTCTCCAAATCCCATCTTCACTTTCGAATACAAAATCGATATTAGGTGCAAAATCTTGTTTACTTCCATTGTATCTTGGTAGGTCTTTTTTACCCCAATCATCTCTCGTGTAAAAATCACCTGTTTTAAATTCACCTATGTTACCTATTTTATCCATCTCGGTAACTATACCAGTCCAGTTTGCAATGCACTGAGCAAGCCAAAATCCTTTTAACTTTTTAGAATAAAGGCTTCTTGAAAGAACAATTTCATTTCCGCTAGGTTTATAACTCTTATATTCAAAGTTTTTGTCTTTTATAACTGACTCATTTGATTCTGCCTTCTCTGAACAGGAACTAAAAGAGATTAAAAATGCTATTAATAATAATTTTTTCATTGTTTGTTTAAATTTTGTTAATTGTAAATGGCTTATATTAAAGTTTGATTATATTTTAATATAAGAATCCCATTAAATTTAAATTTAAATTTTTAAAAATGCGATTTTTTTTAGGTGAACTGGAATTATCAATTAAATACTGAAAAATGAATAGTAATATATATGTAGTTGGAAGTTCAAATACTGATATGGTGATAAAGTCAGATTCTATTCCTAGTCCTGGAGAAACAGTGATAGGTGGGAATTTTTATACTTTTCAAGGAGGAAAAGGAGCTAATCAAGCAGTTGCTGCTGCGAAACTAGGTGGTAGAGTAACTTTTGTTTGTAGGGTCGGCGATGATTCGTTGGGTAAAAACTCTATAAGAGAGTATGAAGCTCAGGGCATAAACACAGAATTTATTGGAGTAGAAGAAAAGGAGCATACTGGGGTTGCATTAATTATGGTTGACAAAGAAGGTGAAAATTTAATATCCGTTTCTTCAGGGGCAAATTCAAAAATTAAAATTGAAGATGTATCTTTTCTAGAAAATAAATTAACAAATGATGACATTGTATTAACTCAGCTTGAAATTCCTATAGATGTGGTCAAATATTTAATTGATATCTGTAGTAAAAAAAATGTGAAATTAATATTAAACCCTGCACCTTTTCAAAGACTTGAAGATAAATATTTGAAAAAAGTACATACCATAACACCAAATATCTCAGAGACTAAATATCTCACGGAAATAGAAGTAAATGACATTGATTCGTCCAAATTAGCAGCGCAGAAGCTTCTTGATAAGGGAATAAAAAATGTTATAATAACGATGGGCTCAAATGGAGTTTTTTTTATGTCAGAAAAACAAATGACTCACATAGAAGCAGAAAAAGTTAAAGCTTTAGATACAACTGCAGCTGGAGATACCTTTAACGGTGCTTTAGCCACAGCATTTTCTTTTGGTGTAG
>ENA-OSEY01002058-OSEY01002058.1-marine-metagenome-genome-assembly--contig:-NODE-2058-length-13316-cov-4.134376_pt1 | contig 13316 bp, 10 predicted proteins | sample MGYA00248465_ERZ534230 | MGnify/ENA primary metagenome ERZ534230 (study PRJEB26409, sample SAMN06344110) | marine metagenome | isolation source: Sea water from surface | place: Atlantic Ocean:Southern... | reverse complement strand
CGTTCGTCGGCAAGCTCTTCCTTGAGGCGGAGCCATATATGCTGGCCGGCACAGGCGATGTTGATGAAGCCGTCCGAAGTGGCGAAGACGCCGGTCGGGATCGAGGTCGGGTGATCATTGCCGGCCTGCTTCGGCACATTGCCGTCCATCAGCCAGCGTGCGGCCTGAAAATCCAGCATCGCGATCTGCGCCTGCAGCAGCGATGTCTGCACCCATTGCCCCTTGCCGGTCTTTTCGCGCCCGAGAAGTGCCAGCAACACACCCTGCGCGGCAAAACCGCCGGCTGTCAGGTCGGCAATCGGAATGCCGACCCGCATCGGGCCTTCGCCCGGCGCACCGGTGATCGACATCAGCCCGCCCATGCCCTGGGCGATCTGGTCAAAGCCCGGGCGCCCCGCCAGCGGGCCGTCCTGCCCGAAACCGGAAATCGAGGCATAGACAAGCCGCGGGTTCGCGGCGCTGAGGGTCTCGTAATCAATGCCGAGGCGGAATTTCACATCGGGGCGGTAGTTCTCGACCACCACATCGGCTGTCTCGGCCATTTTCCTGAAGATCGCGACACCGTCCGGATCCTTGAGGTTCAGCACCATCGAGCGCTTGTTTCTATGCAGATTCTGGAAGTCGGACCCCTCGCGCGAGCCGCCCATGTCGGATCCGGCCTTGTCGGGATTCTCGATCTTGATGACATTCGCCCCCCAGTCCGCAAGCTGGCGGACACAGGTGGGGCCGGAGCGCACCCGTGTCAGGTCTAGAACGGTGTAATCGGAGAGAATATCGCTGGCTGGCTCAAACGGCATGATCGACCTTACTGCGCTGGCTGCCGACAGCTTGCCGGCGCCCTCGACTTGGGCAAAAAAATTGTATACCAAATTAAAGGACGATCGGTTTTTTGAAGTCAATTCAAAAATCAGGTCGGACGGCCAACCGGACTCAACGCTGATGAAAACGCTTTTTATTCTCTTCGACAGCCTCAACCGGTCAGCCCTCGGCGCCTATGGCGGGCACATCCCGACACCAAATTTCGACAGGTTGGCATCGCGCTCGGCCGTGTTCGAGAATCATTATGCAGGCTCGCTTCCCTGCATGCCGGCACGGCGCGACATGCAGACGGGCCGGCTGAACTTTCTGCACCGAAGCTGGGGCCCGCTCGAGCCATTCGACGACAGCTTCGCCGCACAGCTGAAATCGTCGGGAACCTACTGTCACCTTGTATCCGACCATTACCATTATTTCGAGGATGGCGGCGCCACCTACCACACCCGCTATTCCAGCTGGGATTTCATCCGCGGCCAGGAATCAGACCCGTGGGCGGCGATGGTGCAGCCACCGATCGACCGCTTCCGCCAGCAATATCACCCGCTGCAGTTTGAGGATCACCGGAACGGCCACCGCCTGCAAGGCATGATCAACCGCACGAGGGTGAAGGGCGAGGGTGATTTCCCGGTGGTGCGATGTGTCGATTCCGCCCTGCAGTTCATGACCGAGAATGCCGGCACAGACGGCTGGATGCTGCAGATGGAAACCTTCGACCCGCATGAGCCTTTTCATGCACCGGACGGCTACCGTGACGGCGACACCGGCTATGAGGGGCCAGTGCTGGACTGGCCACGCTACAAGACCGTCGACGAGACGCCCGAGGAAGTGGCCGAGCTTCGCGCCAATTATGCCGCGCTGGTGCGGCTGTGCGATGCGCAGCTCGGGCGCATCCTCGACCACCTGGACGAGCATGATGGCTGGGACGACACGGCCATCGTGATGACGACGGATCACGGGTTCCTGCTCTCGGAACATGACTGGTGGGCGAAGAACCGCATGCCCTTCTATAACGAGGTGGCGCAGATCCCGCTGATGATCTGGCATCCGGAACTGACTGCCGGTGGCGGCCAGCGGGTTTCGGCACTGACCCAGACGACAGACCTGATGCCGACCCTGCTGGCACTTCACGGCGAGGTGCCGGGACCGCATGTCCTCGGCAAGTCGCTTCTGCCGCTTCTCGACGGGCGGGCCGACAAGGTGCGGGACATCGCGCTCTACGGCATTTTCGGCGGTGCCATCAACGCCACGGACGGGCGGTATAGCTATTTCCGCTATCCGGCCGATATGGAAGGTACGGCACTGTTCGAATATACGCTGATGCCGGCCCATAACCGCAGCCTGTTCACCATCGAGGAACTGGCGCCCGCCACATTGCATCGCGGCTTCGACTTTACCCGCGGGGCGCCGGTGCTGCGCCTGCCTGCACGGGCCGATGCCAAGCGCTCACCGCGTCAGGGCGGCTTTGCGGATGCGCACACCGTGCTGTATGATCTGCACGCCGACCCGCGGCAGATGTCGCCGTGCGAAAACCCCGAAGCCGAAGCCGCCATCTGCGAGGCGATCCGCGCGGAGATGGCATTGCACGAGGCGCCCGCCGAGCTGTATGACCGTTTCGACCTGAGCTGAATTTCTGACATATCTGGACCTGTATCTCCTATGAGCAACCACCTCTATGACGGCGTGTTCGCCCCTCACGCCGACAGCACCAAGACCTTCCTCTACACAGCGGACAGGGACATCAGCTTCGCCGACTTCACGGCACTGACCGACAGGATTGCCACAATGCTCGTGGCGCAGGGGCTTGCCCCGGGCGACCGTGTGGCGGTGCAGGCCGACAAGTCGGTGCTGCTGTTCGCCCTCTATGCGGCAACGGTCAAGGCGGGCGGTGTCTATCTGCCGCTCAATACCGGCTATACCCCGGCCGAGCTGGACTATTTCCTTGGGGACGCAAAGCCGCGCATTGTCGTGACATCAAACGCGGCGGCAGAGGCCATCACCCCCATCGCCGCAAGGATCGGCGCTGTCCTGATGACGCTTGACGGCGACGAGAGCGGCAGCCTTGCAGAGGCCGCGATGCAGCATGAGGGCCCGTTCACAGCGGTGCCACGCGGATCGGAAGACCTTGCCGCCATTCTCTATACCTCCGGCACCACCGGCCGGTCCAAGGGCGCCAAGCTGTGCCACCGGAACCTGCGCTCGAACGCCGAGGTGCTGCGTGAATACTGGCGCTTCACCGCCGATGACACGCTGCTCCACATGCTGCCGATCTATCACACGCACGGGCTGTTCGTGGCAGGCAACCTGCTGGCGATGGTCGGCGGCTCGATGATCTTCCTGCCGAAATTCTCGGCCGATGTCGCGCTGGAATGGATGCCGAAAGCCACCTCGATGATGGGTGTGCCGACCTTCTACACCCGGCTTCTGGACCATGAGGGCTTCACCGCCGAAGCCTCGTCGCATATGCGGCTGTTCATTTCCGGGTCGGCGCCGCTGCTGGCAGAGACGCATCGCCAGTTCGAGGAACTGACAGGCAAGGCGATCCTCGAGCGCTACGGCATGACCGAAACCAATATGAGCACCTCGAACCCGTTCGAGGGCGACCGCCGCGCCGGCACTGTCGGGTTTGCGCTTCCCGGCGTGGAAATCCGGATTGCCGATGCGAAGACCGGCGCGCCGCTGCCGGATGGCGAGATCGGCATTATCGAGCAGCGCGGCGACAATGTCTTCCTCGGCTATTGGGAAATGCCGGAAAAAACCGCCGAGTCCTTCCGCGAGGACGGCTTCTTCATTACCGGCGACATGGCGGTGCGTGATGCCGACGGCTATATCAGCATCGTCGGCCGCGACAAGGACCTGATCATTTCCGGCGGGCTGAATGTCTACCCGAAGGAAGTGGAAGGCATGATCGACGATATCGAGGGAGTCCTGGAAAGCGCCGTCATCGGCGTGCCGCATCGTGATTTCGGCGAGGCCGTGGTGGCCGTCGTGGTGCGCGAGGACCAGGGGCTGGAAGCCGCCACGGTCGAGACCGCGCTTGCCGGGCAGCTGGCGAAATTCAAGCAGCCGAAAGCCGTTCTCTTCACCGACGCCCTGCCGCGCAACAGCATGGGCAAGGTTCAGAAGGCCGAGCTTCGCAAGACACACACGGACCTGTTCGCCTGATCAGGAGCCGGCGGCAGCACGAATTTGCCGCTCACGCCTGAGAATGAAGATCGAGGAGGCGATGATGATCGCGCTTCCGATGATGATCTCGGCCGTCAGCACTTCGCCAAACAGCCAGATCCCGGCGGCAATCCCCATCGGGATCGACAGGTAATGCAGCGGCGCCAGGATGCTGGCCGGCACCAGCTTGTGGCTGAGGGCGAGGCCGAACTGCTGGAAGCTCGACAGCACGCCGACAGCGACCAGTATGGCAAGGTCGGTGCCGGTCGACGGCAGCCGCGCGCCGGTCACCACCACGATGCCGGCAAAGATCAGCGCGCCGCAGCCATTGTGCCAGACGGCGGTGGTTGCCGGGCTGTCCCGCCGGCCGAGCTTGCGAAGCGAGATCATCATCATCGCCCCGAAAAAGGGTGAGCCGAGCCCGAACAGCAGCCCGGCCATCGTCCATCCCGCGGCGGACGGGTTCAGCAGCAGCATGGTCCCGCCAAACCCGAAGATGACGGCCGACCAGCGGCGCCAGCCCACCCTCTCGCCAAGAAGCAGCGGCGCAAGGAAGGTGACGAACAGCGTGAGCGTCTGGAACAGCACGGTCACAAGCGACAGCGCCATCAGGTCGAGCGCGGCATAGAAACAGGCAAGGCTGATCAGCCCGGTGACGATCCGGATGGCCAGTGTTTTCGGCGCTGTGACGGAAAGCGCCTCGCCGCCGCGCTGCCAGATTGCCGTCGCCACCAGCAAGGGCAGGCACAGCAGATATCTGAACAGCAGGACGGTGACGGTGTCGATATCGGCGGAGACCAGCTTCACCAGCACCGAGACCGCGACCATGATCGCGATCTCTCCGATGGCGACGCTGACGCCGACCGGCAGGTTGACCTGGCCGTCCTCGGCCGCATTCCCGCCGGCGCCGCTCACCGCAATGTTCCTCGCGGCGCGGCCGGCATCCGCCTATTCCTCGATCTCGAAATGTTCGAGATGCTTGTCGGAGATGGTGATGCCGAGGCCCGGCAGATTGTCATCAAGCTGCAGGAAGCCGTCATCATCGGCATCCGGGTCACCTTCGAAGATGTAATAGAACAGCTCGTTCCCGACCTCGACATCGAAGACCGGGAAATATTCCGAGATCGGGCAATTCATATTGGCCATGGTCAGATGATAGTTGTGCATCTGGCCGGCATGCGGGATCACCGGTATCTGGTGCGCCTCGGCGACCGCGTTGATCTTCTGCGCGGCGGTGATGCCGCCGACCCGGTTGGTGTCATATTGCAGGACCGAGACGGCCTTTTCCTGGAGAAGCTGCGCACAGCCGAGAAGCGAATATTCATGCTCGCCGCCGGAAATCGGAATCGGCCCGCGGTTCAGCTCGGCATAGCCGCGAAGGTCATCGGCGATCACCGGCTCTTCCAGCCAGCGCGGCTCGAACTTCTCCAGCTTCGGGATCATCCGTTTGGTGTAATCGAGGTTCCAGCCCATATAGGCTTCGAGCATCAGGTCACGCTCCCAGCCGATGGCCTCGCGCACCGCCTCGACCCGCTTCAGGTTCTCGCGCATGCCGGCCATGCCGTCGCGCGGCCCGTATCCGAAGCGCGTCTTGAACCCGACATAGCCCTTCTTCATGGCTTCTTCGGCCTCGGCCTGCATGCTGTCGATCGGGCCGGCATAGAGCTTGGAATAATAGCAGGGGATCTTTTCCTTGGTGCGCCCGCCGAGGAGCTTGAAGACGGGCTTGCCGGCGAGTTTGCCCATCAGGTCCCAGATGGCGATGTCGATGGCGGAGATCGCCGTCATGCCGACGCCCTTGCGCCCCCAGGCATGGGTGCGGCGGTACATCTTCTCCCAGATCCAGGCATAATCGAACGGATCCTCGCCGATCACCATCGGCGCGTAATATTCATCAATGGCCTTTTTCACAAGCGAGGGCGCGAGCGCCGCGTTGCCGATGCCGATGGTGCCGTCGGTGGCCTCCACCTCGCAGGTCAGCCACTGATGGAACCGGAATGACTGCATCGCGTCGCCGCGCATGCCCAGCGCGTCGGACGCATTCGTGCAGAAATTGCCGGTCGGCGGGACGGTCGGCCCCTTCCAGTTCCAGACGCGTGTGCGGATGGATTTGATCGTGATCATGTGACGCCCCCCGATACCCGAACTCTCTATTCAGTATTTGGTATACCGCTTTCAGACGCAAGCCTTCAAGAGCCGAGGCGTGTTGGGCGTGGCGGGAGATTGAGGATCTACTGGAAATGGTGATCCCGGAGGGACTCGAACCCCCTACCTACAGATTAGGAATCTGTCGCTCTATCCTGATGAGCTACGGGACCACACGGGGGTCTTTATGACCCATTTTAACGGCGATTGCCAGATGCCGCGTCGGCGGGGCGGTCTTTCCAGCGCGCGTAGTCATCGCGAAGGCAATCGCCACCGTTACGAAGCGCACGGCGAGCGTGGTCGAGGCTGAGATAGCGGGCGAAGGTCTTGGGGCTGACGCCGGCCCAGGCGGTGAACATGCGCTGGAAGTGGAACGGGCTGACATGCGCCGCCGCCGCCACATCCTCGAGCGCCGGCCCCTCGCGGAAATGCGCGGCGATGTAGGCGATGCCGCGCTCGACGCGGCGATAGTCGATCTGGTGCTGCTGGTGCATGACGGCCTCCGATATCTGTTTATCGGCCTCCATCCTATGCGCCGTCAATTTCCGCCGGCGACCCGTTTCTTGCGGAGTTTCCCGCTATCCCTCGTTCGCGCGCTGGCGCAGCACGAATTTCTGGATCTTGCCGGTCGAGGTCTTGGGCAGCTCGCCGAACACCACATGTTTCGGCCGCTTGAACCCGGCCATCTGGCCGCGGCACCAGTCGAGGAACTCTTCCGTGCCGACATCCTCGCCGGGCTTCAGCTCGACAAAGGCGCAGGGCACCTCGCCCCATGTCTCGTCCGGCTTGGCGACCACGGCCGCCGCCGCCACCGCCGGGTGACGGTAGAGATAGCCCTCGACCTCGACCGAGGAGATGTTCTCGCCGCCCGAAATGATCACGTCCTTCAGCCTGTCCTTGATCTGGATGTAGCCGTTCTCGTGCCAGACGGCGGCATCGCCGGAGAAGAACCAGCCGTCATGAAGCGCCGCGCCGGTCGCCGCCTCGTCCTTGTAATAGCCCTTCATCACCGCGTTGCCGCGCAGCACGATCTCGCCCTGGGTTTCGCCGTCGCGCGGGACAAGCTCGCCGGTCTCGGTGTTCATCACCGCCGCGCCCTCATGCATCGGGAAGGCCACGCCCTGGCGGCTCTGCAGGTCGGCAAGCGCGTCGAATTCGAGATCGTCCCATTCCTCGCGCCAGACACATTGGGTGACATGGCCATAGGTTTCGGTCAGGCCGTAGACATGCGTCACCTCGAAATTCATCTCGGCCATCTTCTGCAGGATGGCGGCCGGCGGCGGGGCGCCGGCGGTGAAAGCCTTGACCTTGTAGTCGAGCATTGGATGCATCTCTTCCGGCGCGTTCACCAGTAGGCTGAGAACGATGGGCGCGCCGCCGAAATGCGTCACCCGGTGGGTGTCGATGGCGCCGAGAATGTTCGCCGCGCTGATCTCGCGGATCAGCACCAGCGTGCCGGCCATCATCGTCATCGTCCAGGCATGGCACCAGCCGTTGCAGTGGAACATCGGCACGATATAGAGATATGTCGGATGCTGCGGCAGCGGCCAGCCGGTGGCGGTCCCCATGCTCATCAGATAGGCGCCGCGATGGTGATAGACGACGCCCTTGGGGCGGCCCGAGGTGCCGGAGGTGTAGCCAAGCGCCAGCGCCTGCCACTCGTCGGCCGGCATCTGCCAGTCATAGTCCGGATCGCCTGCCCCGATGAAGCTTTCGTAATCCTCGTCGCCGACCGGCGCCAGATCACCCATCGCCGCATCGCGGATATCGACCACGCGGATGTTCTTGCGAACGTCGGCGGGCAGCGATTCCAGCGCCGGCACCACGGCCGGGGCAAAGGCGGTGTCGACGATCAGCACGCGGCAGTCGCTGTTCTCGAGGATATAGGAGATGGTCTCCGCCTCGAGCCTTGTATTGATGGTGTTCAGCACACAACCCGCCATCGGCACGCCGAAATGCGCCTCGAACATCTCGGGCGTGTTGGCGGCAATCACCGACACCGTGTCGCCGATGCCGAGCCCGGCCCCGGTCAGCGCCGAGGCCAGCCGCCGCATGCGTGCATAGCTCTCGGCCCATGTGTAGCGGCGCTCGCCGTAAATCACGGCGGTACGGTCCGGAAACAGATCGGCGGTGCGGGTGATGAAACTGAGCGGCGACAGCGGCACGAAATTGGCGTCGTTCCGCGGCATGGCCTCGTAATGCTGCCTCATGGATTTATCCCTCTGCCCGGCTGTTGGTCAGGAAAGGCGGCACCGGGCCGGCCGCGTCTCTAAGATCCGGCTGGTATGATGACGGCTGGACGATGGCTGTCAAGAAGGGCCTGCCGTGCGAGGCCACTCTTGACGGCGCTCTCAAAGGCAGGTGGCAATCGCCCCAGCAAGCGCCGCATTGTCGATGATCAGCTGCTTGTTGGCGGCAAGGCTTCGCCCGCCGGAACGGCGCGCGATCTCGGCAAGAAGCCACGGGGTCGCGGCTGCCCCGGCCGGAGCGTCGTCGATGCAGGAGGCGATCCACCCCTCGATCTCGTCAATGTCGATGGCAAGGTCGGTTGTGACCGGGTTGCAGACAAGAATCGACCCGCCGACGCCAAGCTCGGTACGCGCCCGCGCTATGACGGCGATATCCTGCGGGCTGTCAGCACGCATATCGACGGCGAGGCCGCTTTGACGGGCCCAGAAGGCCGGCATGTCGTCGGTCCGGTATCCGACAAGGGTGACACCCATTGTCTCGAGCGCCTCGCGTGTGCGCGGCAGGTCGAGAATGACCTTCGGGCCGGAGCAGACAACAATCATCTGTGTATGCGCCAGTTCGAACAGGTCGGCGGAGACATCCATGCTGGCCTCGAACCCGCGATGCACACCGCCGATGCCGCCGGTGGCAAATATCTCGATCCCGGCAAGACGTGCCAGGATCATGGTTGCCGACACCGTGGTCGCGCCGAGCGCCGGCGCGCCGGCCGCCCCAGACAGCGCCACCGGCAGGTCGCGGCGCGACAGTTTCTTCACGCCACTTTCCGTTGCCAGCCTTTCCATTGCGGCATCATCAAGACCGGCATGCGGCCTGCCATCAATCACCGCCATGGTCGCCGGCTCGGCCCCGGCGGCGCGCACCGCCACCTCGGCTCCACGCGCGACCTCGATATTCTCGGGATGGGGCAGGCCATGGCTGATCAGGGTGGATTCCAGCGCCACAAGCGCAGATCCGCCAGCGCGTGCAGCGGCGACCGGGGCAGGGCACACAAAGTCGATCTGGCTGTCTTTCATCAATTCTGCTCCGCCTGCCGGCCTGCCGCGAAATCCGCACCTGCTTCAAGGGCCGCTTCGAGATGCGCCGCAAGCCCAGCGTCCGGGGTTGCTGCCAACCCCCAGAATAACGCTGCCGCCATGGCGTCGCCAGCGCCGTTTGCCCGGACAAGATCCAGCGGCGGCGGTGATGCCTTCACGCAGTCATCGCCCGTTGCGAGCGCCGCCTGATTGCCGCCGTCACTGACCAGGACCGCGCCACCCGGGCGCAGACGTGCCGCCAGCGCACAGGCCATTCCGGCAACCGGTGCCTCGCCGGCGAGAACCGCGGCCTCGCTGCGGTTCAGGACAAGCGCGTCAAGCCGTGCGAGGCAGCCTGCCAGACGCCCGACCTTTGCCACAGAGGTCGCCGCGGCGAACACAGGACGTGTCTGCGGCTGTGCCTGGCAGATTGCCTGCAGCACGGCTTCAGGAAAATTCGCGTCAATGACCAGCGGCCCGTCACCGATGATGCCTTCGAGCACCATGTCGGGCGTTACCTCGTCATAAAGCGCCATCGAGGCCGCCCCGACAACAAGCTCGCCATCGGCAGCGACAATCGCCGTATAGCCAGGCACTTCGCCCTCAAGCGGGATCATGTTCGGATCCACACCGGCGGCACGAAGCCGCGTTCCAAGCGCGGATATTTCGTCAGCCGGCTGAACGCCGGTGAAATGCGCCTGGCCTCCACGCGCCGCCAGATGGCGCGCGATGTTGGCAGCCACGCCCCCGATCCCGATCCGCTGCGAGGCGGGATTGGTACGCCCCGGGACAGCTTCACCCTGAAGATAAAGGTGCCTGTCGAGATGACAGCCGCCGCAAATATGGAAGACAGGCATCTTCATAGACCTACACCGCGAATCCGTGACGCCGCCAGGCCCGCCACTGGATCAGCGCGACGAGCGCCGAACCAAGGCCCATGATCAGCAGCGCGCCGCTCCAGGCATCCAGCCTGTCGCCGCCACCGCCAAGGTCGAGCATCATTCCCACCGCCGGTGCGCCGAGAGACCCGCCGGCAAAACCGACCATCGAATGGACCGCAAGAAGAGCGCCGCGGTCGCCCTCGCCGGCCACCGACACCACCCCGGCCGTCAGGGCACCGGAATCAAGCATGATACAGACATTATAGATGAACAGGCAGCCAAGCGCGATCCAGACCGGCGCGCCCAGCACAAGGGACGAGACAGCCGCCACGATCACCGATGCCATCCCGACAAGACTGATGATCCGGTGCCTGCCATTGCCGAGACACAAGCGGGCGCCGATGATCGACGCCGCCATGCCGGCCAGCGTCAGCGCGCTCACCAGTCCGGTGACAAGCCCCAGTGACAGGCCGTGACGCGCACCGATCAGGGCAAACAGCGCAAAGCTCCAGCTCCGGAAGGCGAACAGCTCGTAGGTATGGGCCCCGTAGGCGAGGATGTAGCTGAATGCCACCCTGTTGCGGATGGCGGGACGCAGGTCAAGCGGGTGGCGGGCCTCGGACGCCGGACGGCGTTGCGGGGCTCTCGACCGGACAAGAACCAGAACCGCCATTGCCGCCGCAAAGGCGCCGCCGGCCCCGACCCATGCGGCGACCTTATGGTCGACATAGGCAAGCAGCGTGCCGTTCACTAGGAAAGACACGCCGGTGCCAAGGCTGAAACAGGAGGTGTAGAACGGCACAGCCCGGATACGCATGTCATCCGACAGGCGGGCGTTCAGAATCTGCAGTCCCGGCATATATGTGCCGGCAAGCCCGGCGCCGACGATGCTCCATGCCAGCGCCGCGCTCCAGAACCCGTCGGCGAACAGCGCGAACCCGGCCGAACCGGTGGCTGTCGCGAGTGATCCGCCGATGAAGATGCGTTTGGCGTCGATGCTGTCCGTCAGCCCGACAAGGATGGGGGTAGCGACGACATAGCCAATGAAATAGGCGCCGCCGACCCAGCCGATCTCGACATTGCTGAGATTCCATTCACCGCCAAGGGTGACGAGAAAGACCGGCCAGATCGCGAAGCTGACCATCGATATGATGGCCGCAAGGCAGGTGATGACCATCAGGACCAGCGGTCGGGTGCTGCCGGACACGTCCCGGTCAGCCGTCAGCCGCCGAGGAACAGCCGTCCGACATCGGGGTTCTCGAGCAACCCGTCACCATCGCCGGCAATCGCCGTCTCGCCCGACACAAGGACATAGCCGATATCGGCGAAGGCGAGGCCCTTCTTGGCGTTCTGCTCGACCATGATGATGGTCTTGCCGTCCCTGCGCTGGAGGTCGTCGAGAATCTCGAACACCATATCGATGAACCGCGGCTCGAGACCGATCGACGGCTCGTCGACCAGCAGGACCTTTGGCCGCATCACAAGTGCCCGAGAGATTTCGAGAAGGCGACGCTCGCCGCCAGAGAGAACACCGGCAGGCTTGTCACGCCGGTCCGCAAGGCGACTGTATTTGTCGAACACCTCTTCGGCCGCGATCTTCGCCTCGGCAGGCTTGTTCTTTAGAAAACCGCCCATCAGCAGATTTTCCTCGACCGTCATCTGCGGGAACACCGACTTGTCCTGAAGGATATAGGCAATGCCGGCCTTCGCCAGCTTCTGGGACGGCGTCAGCTTGGTGACGTCCTCTCCCTCGATGACAATGCTGCCGGAAAAGATGTTGGTGAAACCGAAGATCGAGTGCAGCACGGTCGACTTGCCGGCACCGTTCGGGCCGATCAGGCACAGCGACTGGCCCTTGCCAATCCGCAGGCTGAAATCATGCAGGATTTCCATCTTTCCGTAGCCGGCGCGCAGATTGTTGATCGACAGAAACGCACCGCCATCAGCCAGCGCATCCAGTTCCGATACCTTGGGAGCATTGGCAGCGATCGAGGCGGCTTCCTTGGCCACCTGATCGACAGACATCACCACTTTGACGGAACCGCCGCCATAGCCGCTGACGCCCTTCTTAGCAGCAGCCTTTTTGGCCGGTGCCTTCTTCACAACGGATTTTTTCGCCGCGGTCTTCGTCGCCGCAGCTTTTTTCGCGGATGACTTCTTCGCCGCCGCCCTCTTTTTCGCCTCGGCCATCAATGTCCTCCAAGATAGGCGTCGATGACGCGTTGGTCGTTCTGCAGTTCCTCAGGTGCACCGCTGGCCAGCATGCGGCCATTGGCAAGGCAGTAGATATCCGAAGCCAGGTTCATGATCACACGCATATTATGCTCGATCACGCACAGGGTGATTCCTAGTTCCTCGTTTGCCCGCTGCAGCCTGTCGATCAGGCCGTTGATCAGTGTCGGGTTGATACCGGCTGTCGGCTCGTCGAGAAGCAGCGCCTTCGGTTCGTTCATAAGTGCCATGGCGAATTCCAGCAGCTTTTGCTGACCAAAAGACAGATCGCCCGAGATAAGGTTGCGCTTAGAATAAAGCCCGACAAACTCGAGAAGATGCTCGGCCCGGTCGCGAATCTCGCCCTTGCGGTTGGCGAACATCGATGACTTTGATTCCGCCCGGTGCGAGACTGAGATCTGCATGTTGTCGACGCAGTTCATTTTGCTGTAGATGCGGGTCTGCTGGAAGGTCCGCAACATGCCGAGACGGGCGATGTCACCTACCAGCAGATGCGAGATTTCCTTGCCGTCGAACTTGATCGAGCCCTTGTCGATTGGGTGATAGCCAACGATCGAGTTGAACAAAGTGGTCTTGCCACAACCGTTCGGGCCGATGATGCCCGTAATCGAGCCTCGCTTAACTTGAAGCGAGATATCGACATTCGCCTTCACGCCGCCATAGGATTTGGAAACATCGTCGACCTGGATAATTGCCTCACTCATCGAGCCGCCTCCTTCTCATCGTCATCGGCAATGTTCGATGTATCGACGACGATGCCGAACAGCTCGGGATATTTGTTCTGCAGCCAGCCCATGATCCCCTGCTGGAAATACAC
>ENA-OSEY01002054-OSEY01002054.1-marine-metagenome-genome-assembly--contig:-NODE-2054-length-13327-cov-10.812377_pt1 | contig 13327 bp, 13 predicted proteins | sample MGYA00248465_ERZ534230 | MGnify/ENA primary metagenome ERZ534230 (study PRJEB26409, sample SAMN06344110) | marine metagenome | isolation source: Sea water from surface | place: Atlantic Ocean:Southern... | reverse complement strand
ATAAAATATAAGTTACTATCGGCAAACCCAGAGTTATCTGTTGTAGTTGCCCAGTATCCATCTACAGTTTTAAATAAGCTTGTTACAGTTCCGCCAAATGGTCCATTTACTTGATTCCATTTAGAAGAACTTAGTGCTGGATCTGGTAAATCTGGTAATTCAGGAGGTATAAATTCTGTAACTTCATCATCATTTTCTTCTCCATCATCATTTTCTTCTTCATCATCATTTTCTTCTTCAAAATCTTCACTTTCGTCATCGGAAGATATCTCAACCAATGTAGGACCAGAGGAATCACTACTTGAACAGGCAGAAACAACTAAAAAAAACAAGAATAAGACGATTAATTTATTACTTATTTTTAACATTTACCGAAATATTAGTATTAAAAACTATACGTTGCTTGAATATTTTATGGAACACTCAGTACAAATAAAGCTTGCAATGTTAATGCCACTGTTATAAATAAGAAAATATATTGTGTTTTATCGCTTTTTTGATGCCCAAATATTTTAACCGATAAATCATGAGCTAAAACCACACTAAGCATATGTCCTGCAAGGGTAACGATGACCATAACTGTCCATAAAACAATTGGCTCCAAAAAATAATCAACAGTAGTTTCTTGTGCGTTAAATAGGTTCCACCCAAAACCTAGAGGATCGTTAAGTCTGTATAACAACGTTTGAGACTCAAACAAGAGTAGCCCTAGGTAATGAGTTACATGATATGCAAAAGCAATTGGCAGCATAGTGTGGCCAAATTTAAGCGAGATTTCATTAAGATCATAATTTTCTCCGCTAACGCGTATCGCAAAATAACAAGCAAACCTATAAAAAATTATGACAATCAAATTCATTGAGAGAAAAGCCATTGTTGAAAAAGATGTTTCATAGCTTCTAGTTCCAAACAAGTTAAACCAAAATGTTGTCTCTCTCAGCCCATCGTAAGTAACTGTTCCAATCATTAGAAGAATAAAGTATTCCATTCCTTTTAGCTGAGCTAGGTTTGAGAGATTGTTTAAAAGACTTCTAAAAACAGGAGCCTTATGAGTAACTCTCATCTTGCTATAAAGATGATGTAGGACAAGTAAAGGATCAACTTCGATAATAGTTTTTTTGTAAAACTTTTGAATAAGCGATACAACGACAATCAACAGTACAAACACGATACCTATATGTCTTGGATTGCCAGGTTTCGTCCAAACTAATTCAAACCAAGTTAAACAAATAAACAAGAAGGATGCAACATATACATTTTTAGAATCTCCTTCTTGATTCACAATTATTGATAAAGGATTAAACTTTGCGTACAGATCACCAAACAGAAGGCCAAGGACAGGAACTCCAATCCATAAGAAAACCCACAACATCAAAGGAGTAATTGAAACCTTAGCTGCTTCATTGTTCACCAAACCAGGAACAGTTAATAAAACCAGTACCAATAGACCTAGAAGCTTCCCACTCGGGGATTGCTTTGTAGAAAAAAGCCTCTCTTCAGATGTTAAAATTGATTCCTTCCAAGAAACTTTTAGAAATACAAAAGTAAGAACTACAGTTAAAACCGCTGCATTCAGAACCATATTAAATGGAATAGGCAAGTCACCTACGTTTATAATTCCGTGACTTAAGCTGTGTTCAATAAACATGGGATAACTTTATTATATGTTTTTCAATCATCAAATTCACACTACAATTAATATGGATTAAACAGGGAAAAAATTATGTGTATAGTTTGTAACATTACTCAAAACGAATTTATTGAAACAGCTTTAGCCGTAGAAAATGTCTTTGATGGTGAATACATGACAATACCACTCACAACAACACCGGAGCAAATTCATTCTTTTGAGGTCATTCAGTCCATGCTATTAAACGCTAACTTGATAGCTTTGATATTTTAAATTTATTTGCAATTAGAACACTGATCAGTGCATGTACCAAACATTTCGACCCTATGGTCATTTATTTTAAAATTAAACTTTCTTTCAATCTTTTTAATTTCTGCAGACAAAAGTTGTTCAAACTCATTACTTAAACCAACATCAATAATCTCACCACAATCGCTACAGAATAGGTGATGATGATGATCAGAGTCATGAAGTAGTAACTCAACAACTGTTGTGTTGTCAGGAGAAGTAAATTCGTGCAGTACATTTATTTTCTTTAGGTCTCCCAAAACTCTATACAATGTTGACTTTGCCACTTTATTTCCTAACCTATTTTGAAGTTCGTCAATCGTCTGAGGATTTTGACTCTCCATGAGTGCTTCTAGAACAAGAATTCTCGGATTAGTTATTGAAACATTGTTATCTGATAAAATTTTTCTTGAGCTCTCTGACATGATTTAAGTATACTTAACTACTTCTAAAAAAATGAGATAAATTCTCATTTATACTTGACATTAAAATAAATGAGACTTATTCTCATTTATTGTAATTATTTAAAGGAGAGTTTTGAAAGAAAAACGTTTATTTAAATTTGGCATACTAGCACTATCAATTGTGTTAATTGCCTGTACTGGAGGCAGCGCAGAAGCTGGTTGTCCAGAAATTGATGGAAGAGAAATCAACGTAGTAGCGACTACACCAATGATTGGTGAGTTCGTAAGTCAAGTTGGTGGTGACAATATCAATCTTACAGTTTTAATGCCTGCTGAAGCAGATCCACATACTTATGATCCAGCTCCACAGGACGCAGGGACAATAGCAGATGCAGACTTAGTATTTTATACAGGATTGAAATATGAACCCGCTGCATTAATAAAGCTTCTCGAAAACTCAGCTTGTAGTGCAGAAGTTTTAGCAGAAGTTGGTGAAAGTGTATTTCCTATTGAGTTTAAAGAAGGTGGTCATGATGATCATCATGATGACCACGACGAAGAAGGACATGATGACCACGACGAAGAAGGACATGATGACCACGACGAAGAAGGACATGATGACGACGAAGAAGGACATGATGACCATGCGGGACATGACCACGGAGCTTATGACCCTCACTTTTGGTTTGATCCAAATAGAGTTGCCTATGCAGCTGAATATATTGAGAGCAAATTAGTTGAGTTTGATCCAAGTAATGCTTCTGAATACGAGGCAGCTGGAAAAGCTTACGTTACTGAGCTAAAAGGTTTAGTTGGTCAGGTATCTGAATTAATTTCTACAATACCTTCTCAAAACAGGAAACTCATAACAACACATGAGTCTCTAGGTTATCTTGAAGCCAAATTTGGACTTGAAGTATTATCAACAATAATTCCAAGCCTTGATTCAGCGAATGAAATATCCCCATCACAACTTGTTGGTGTCATTGATGTAATTGAAGACAACAATGTAAAAGTTATCTTTATTGAAGCAGAGGCACCTTCTGTGTATGCGGAAACAATTGTCGCAGAAACTGGAATAAAAGCAGTAGAAGGATTATGGGTTGAAACCTTAAAAGAAGGTCAATCCTATTCTGAGTTTTTATTCGATGCTGTTGAATTAATTGTGGAGAACCTAAGAAATACTGACTAGGTTGATTATAGATAACTTTCGATGGCTTTAAGAGAGGTATCTAAATGGATACTAAAGAAGTAAATAGCGTAAACACCCCTCTGATTGTATCAGATGGGTGTTGCGTGCATTTTGGAAATGCCCCAGCTCTAGAAGGTGTCAACTTTTCTATAAATAGAGGTAGGAAAGTTGCAGTTGTTGGACCAAATGGTGGCGGTAAATCCACATTATTCAACGCACTGGCTGGACTAATTCCTCTTACTGAAGGCTCTCTAAAAATAGACGGAAAGAGTCCCAATGAAGCAAAGGGCAAAGTTAGTTATGTTCCACAAAAAGATTTAATTAATTGGAATTTTCCACTTTCAGTAAAACAGGTTGTTGAAATGGGGGTAACTACCAATAAAGTTTCTAGTTTATTTAACAGAAAGAAAATTAACGACAAAATCAAAAAAGCATTACAAGATGTTGGCCTAGAAGAAAAAATTAACGACAATATCAAAAGCTTATCTGGAGGACAGCTTCAGAGAGTTTTAATAGCTAGAGCGTTAGCGCAGGATTCTGAAATTCTATTACTCGACGAAGCTTTTAGCGCTGTTGATATAGGCGCTCAAGAAGACATAATGCAATTAATAAACAGCATTAATTTAGACGGTAAAACTATCTTGATTGCAACTCATGATGTAAACAATCTTGAAGAAAAATTTGATGAGGTCCTATGTTTGAATAAGCACTGTTGTGCTTATGGAGATCCATCAGAAGTATTAACCCCTGAAGTTATTGAAGAGATGTATGGTTCGCATACCGAACTATTTATGAATAAATCTCATTTTAAAACAGAGGGAAACAATAGTAATGATTGAACTGATTCTAGATCCTTTCAAATATGATTTTATGATTAGGTCACTGATTACTGCGTTTGCTTCAGGAGCTATGCTTTCGATTCTAGGGCCTTTTGCAATCAATAGAAATATGGGTTTTATGGCTGATGCTATGGCGCACGCTACACTTCCAATAATTGCTGTTGGAGTATTTTTAGGATTTAGTATATCTGAGTTAGGAGTACCAGCAGCAATCTTAATTGCAATCTTTCTTGGCATAATTATCAAAAATACAAATGTCGGAGAAGACACAGCGATTGGAATAATTTTCTCCTCTTTTTTTGCACTAGGCTTTGTTCTGATTTCATTATTAAATGTAACAATAAACTTAGAAGACTTGTTGTTTGGCCAAATACTTGCTGTAAGTACATCTGATGTATACATTGTTGTTAGCTTGCTAACAATAGTGTTTTTAATAGTAATTGTTTATTTCAAACAACTGTTGTTTTACTCTTTTGATCCAATTGGTGCTGAAGTAAAAGGACTTAACACAACATTTTTAAACTATTTGTTTTTAATTCTTCTATCAATAGCTATTGTTGGTTCGCTGCAGACAGTTGGAATTATTTTGGTACTTAGCATGCTTATTATTCCTGCAGCTGCTGCAAAGCTTGTAACTGATACGTTTGTTACCTCTATAAAGGTAAGCGTACTTTTTGGTGTCGTTTCTTCTATTACAGGACTTTACCTTTCCTATTTTCTGAATCTTCCTTCAGGTCCTTCAATGTCATTAGTTGCAACAACAATATTTGTTCTAGCTTTTTTATCAAATAAAATTAGAAAAAAAGGATCTCTGGCAACAGTAACTATTTCTTAATAACATAAAGGAATGACTAAAGAAACTTACTCTATTTGGCTTCAAAATTCAGTACACAATAAAAAGATTTATGATCTTATCAAAAGATATGCAAGCGAAGAAAACAAAGACTCTTTCTCTCCCCACGTAACACTTGTTTCCAATATAAATTCAGAAGAAAAAGCACTGAAAATTTTGCAAAAACTATCAGACAACAAGTCTTCAGTTGTTTTTGATAAAGTTTCTACAGGGGATACTTACTTTCAAAAGTTGTATCTCGAATCATCGGACAATACTTATTTTTTTGAATGTGTTTCAAAAATAGAAGGTTGGCCAAGCCTTTGGGTACCTCATCTTTCTTTAAGTTACGGGGATGAGTTACCCAAATCTTTTGACTTGGGGGAGCTTAATGAACTCATCCCTATAACTATTTCTTTTGATACACTATCTCTTTACAAGACAGGACCAAAGGTTTCAGAGTGGAAGGAGATAACCACTCTAAGACTTAATTGACTCCTTTGCTATTTTTACTTTTTCAGCAGGAAATTCGTAATCTACCATTTCTCCTGATAGGAAATTACTATAAGCCTGCATATCAAAGTGTCCGTGACCACACATAGCAGTCAATACTGCAATTGATTCAGAGTTTGTATCTGCATTTTTCGCTGCTCGTATTGCCGACGCTATTGCATGAGTAGCTTCTGGAGCTGGAACTATACCTTCAGTTTTCGCAAACAATTGACCTGCTTCAAAACACTCTTTCTGTCCAATTGCTTCTGCTTCAATCAACTTCTCTTCGTACATTGCACTTACCAAAGGTGCCATTCCGTGATACCTTAAACCTCCCGCATGGATAGGATCAGGTACAAAAGAATGACCAAGGGTATGCATTTTGACTACAGGAGCCATTCCTACTGAGTCTCCAAAATCATATGCATACGTTCCCTTAGTCAAAGATGGACAAGCCTCAGGTTCAACAGCTCTAATAACAGTAGATTTATTATTTTGCATATTTTCTCTTGCAAAAGGTGTAAACAGACCGGCGAAATTTGAACCTCCACCAGTACATCCAACTATTACATCCGGATAGTCTCCAGCTAAATCAATTTGTTTTAGAGCCTCTTCCCCAATAATGGTTTGATGCATTAGTACATGATTTAAAACACTTCCTAGTGCATATCGAGTTTTCTCATCCTTAGCTGCAACCTCTATTGCTTCTGAAATAGCAATACCTAAGCTTCCAGGAGTTTCTGGGTCCTCAGACAAAAACTTTTTACCTATATCTGTTCTCTCTGAAGGACTTGAATGTACAGTAGCACCATAGATTTCCATCATTGTTTTTCTATAAGGTTTAGCCAGATAAGATGCAGCAACCTGAAAAACTTCAAGTTCAATATCAAAAGCCTGACAAGCAAATGCTAAAGCAGAACCCCACTGACCCGCACCAGTTTCTGTAACCATTTTTTTAACACCTTCTTCCGCGTTGTAAAACGCTTGGGGGATTGCAGTGTTTGGCTTATGCGAGCCAGATGGGGAACCACCTTCGTATTTGTAATATATTCTCGAATTTGTTCCGAGAGCTTTTTCGAGCCTAACCGCTCTAAACAAAGGGGAAGGCCTATATAGCTTATATAGGTCAAGAACTGGTTGAGGTATGTCTATATATGAATCCTGAGACACTTCTTGTAGTATTAATCCCATTGGAAATAAAGGTGCAAGATCTTCAGGCCCAATTGGCTCCATAGTTTGAGGGTTTAACGGTGGAGGTAAAGGACTTGGTAAATCAGGCACAATGTTGTACCACCTTTTTGGCATCTCAGATTCTGATAGTAAAAATTTATATTGCTCTGTCATTTTTCCTCCTAAATAAAAAAAACCGGGCTGTGCCCGGCTTAAGAAAACAACATAGAACTAGGCACCTACATATGTAGAATCCACCAGTTCCAGTTTGTTACTTTATACATTGTTATAAATGTAGAGGTAAATTGAAAATTTTCAAAATTTTATTTGTAAATTTTTTGTTAACAGAAAATACGAAAATATCATATATCTACCTGCAACCTAGTATTGGACTCATGAATAAAATAATTCACTCAGTAGACTTAACAAAAATTTATGGTGAGAAAGAAACAAGCGTCACAGCACTTGATAACATTAACGTTGAATTTAAAGAAAACGAATTCACAGCAATTATGGGTCCTTCTGGCTCAGGTAAATCAACACTTCTCCATTGTTTAGCAGGATTAGACAGACCCACATCAGGACAAATATTTTTAAAAGAAGAAGATATTTCAACTTTAAACGATAAGCAACTAACAAAAATAAGGAGAGATAGTTTTGGATTTGTATTTCAGGCTTTTAACTTAATTCCAACTCTAACCGCTGAAGAAAACATTACACTACCAGCATCAATTGCCGGACGAAAGCCAGATATGGATTGGGTAAAGCAAGTTGTTGAAACAGTAGATATTGGTGATAGATTATCACATCGACCTAATGAGCTTTCAGGGGGACAACAGCAACGAGTAGCGGCAGCCAGGGCTATGGCAACAAAACCAGAAGTAATATTTGCAGATGAACCTTCAGGAAATTTAGATTCTAAGTCAAGTAAAGAGCTTTTAAGCTTTATGAAGTCTGTTGTTGAAGAGCTTAACCAAACAATCATAATGGTTACTCATGATCCTTATGCTGCTTCTTATGCCGACAGAGTAATAATGTTGAAAGATGGAAGAATTGCTAGCGATTTAGACCAACCAACACAAGAAGAAATTGTTGCAGAGGTTACGGCTTTAACTAACATCTAATGTTTGGATTTACAAAACGCCCTCTATTTCTGATAGCCTGGAAAAATTTAAAAACCTATCCAGTCAGAATATTTTTAACAACTTCATCAATCATTCTTGGCGTCGCAGTCATTATTGCTTCAAATATTTTTTCAGAAAGTAATAAATCCGCATTCGATAACTTATTCTCAGGTATTTATGAGGGAGTCGACTTAGTAGTACAGCCAATACAGGAAGATTTTGCTGAGGGTTTTAGTGGCGACGGTGGACAAGGACCAATCTCTTTTGAAGTTAAAAAAATACCCGATGAAAGAATTGAGGAGATTTCAAATTTACCAAGTGTAAAAGCTGCTTGGGGTGAAGTACTAGGATTTGCACAATTTATTAAAATTGTTGATGGAGAAACAGTATTAATCTCTAACGGATTTGCTCCTACATTTGGTGCCGCTTGGGATACCAACCCTTATGCACAGCAATGGTCTTTAGTAGAAGGAGAACCTCCAACTAATACAAAAGAAGTTGTTATGGATGTTGTGACTGCTGAAAATCATGACTTTACAGTTGGAGATAGAGTAACAGTTTTGGCTGGTGCAACTCCTGCGTCATTTACGATTGTTGGAATTGCAGAATTTGCTAATGTAGGTGCTCCAGGAGGTGCAACCTTTGCTCTATTCGAATTTAGAACTGCTCAAAAATTATTAGATTCAAGAGGAGAAGTAGATCTAATTAATGTAGTAATTGAAAATAATTTTGATATTAATGATGTAAAAAATGAAATAACAAATTTAGATTCAGAAAATTTAAATGTTATAAACGCACAAGAAGCTGCAGCAGAACAAGCTGATTCTATAAAACAAGGTCTTGATTTTTTTAATACGATACTCAATGTTTTTGCAGGAATTGCAATATTTGTTGGTGCTTTTATTATTCAAAACACATTCAGAATCCTTTTACTTCAAAGAACAAAAGAGCTTTCGTTACTTAGGGCACTAGGAACATCAAAGAGACAAATTTATAGATTAGTAATTTCTGAATCTTTGTTTATGTCTGTCATTGGGTCTGGTCTAGGAATTGCTCTCGGAATAGGTTTAGCTGTAGCAGTTAAAGAAGGGCTCCAGTATTTTGAGTTTGGACTACCAGATGGACCGTTAGTCTTAACTACAGAAGCAGCAATAACTGGTTTAATTATTGGAATAACGGTTACTATATTATCTTCTTTACTACCAGCAAGAAAAGCTTCTCAAGTAAGTCCGATGGAGGCAATTAGAGACAGTGTTTCAACTCCTAGGAGAAAATCATTATTTATGCGTTTGGTTTTTGGTTCTCTTATATCTGTCATTGGGTTTGGTATGTTGTTTGGTGTCTTATACGACTTTTTAGATCTTCCAACATTATCTTCCTTACAGCAAGTCGGGTTTGGAGCAGGCGTAATATTTATTGGAATTTCTGTAATTACTCCATCGATTACAAAGCCTTTTGTTTTTCTTTTTGATAAAGCATACAACATAGTTTTTGGGATTCTTGGAAAATTGGCTACAGAGAATTCAAAAAGAACTCCGAGAAGAACAGCTTCAACAGCATCAGCATTAATGATTGGGTTAACATTAATATCTTTAGCAAATGTTATAACCACATCGTTTAAGGCACAGGCAGAGTCATTAATTAGTGAAGTAATACTTGCCGATTATCAGGTAAGTGCTTCCAATGTATTTGTCTCTCCAGGAATTCCTACAGGTCTGTCAGAAGAACTTTTAGAGTTAGATGAAGTTACAAAACTTTCTAGAACAAGAGCGACTGTTGTTGGGTACAATCAAAGACCACTTATTCTTGGCGCTGTTGATGAAACAGTGTTTGACCTAGTAAAAACAGATGATATATCTGGAAACAGAAATGATTTCCTTAAAAAAGATGCAATAGGAATACTTAAACAAACTGCGGAGAGAGAAGAACTTTTTGTGGGAGATGAGGTTGTATTAACAATTCCTGAAGAAGGAGAGAGAACGTTTACCGTTGCTTATATCTTTGACTGGACTACTCAACCTCCAGCTGAATTTTTTGTACTTCTTGAAAACAATACTTTTTTCGCTGATGAATCACTGGATACAGAACTGTATTTCAATGTGAATAAAAAAACTCCAGAATTAGAAGAAAAAATAAATGCAATTGTTGACGAATATCCCGGTGTTGAGGTAAGAGATGAAGATGGTCTTGTTGAAGAAGCAAACAATCAAATCCAGTTACTTTTAAATGTAATATATGGATTTTTATCAATCTCTATTTTTGTAGCATTATTCGGAATTACCAATACGTTGTCACTTTCTGTTTACGAAAGAACAAGAGAGATAGGCCTTATGAGAGCAATAGGTACATACAGAAAACAAATTAGAAGAATGATTTTCATAGAGTCATCGATAATTGCAATTTTTGGAGCAGCATTAGGGACAGGCTTAGGAATATTTTTTGCGTGGAGTCTTATTCAAACACTTGCTGACGAAGGATTTACAGTCTTTGCAGTCTCTATTCCTCAAACAGCATTATGGATTGGGATTTCAATTATCGCTGGAGTAATAGCTGCAATCCTTCCAGCAATAAGAGCATCTAGACAAAATATCCTTGAAGCGATCTCTTATGAGTAAAACCTTATAAGGCGTAAAATACATATATGTCTCAACAAGAAATAATTAACTTACTATCAGAGATGGTAAAAATTCCATCCATAAGTTCTGATAAAGATCACAGAGATGATGTAGATGCCTCTGCTCAATTTGTTGAAAATTTATTTGCAGACCTTGGTCTCAATACCCAAGTAGTCAAAGTTGCTGGAGGAATGCCAGCAGTAGTAGCACATACTGAAATTGATCCGGATAAGAAAACAGTTCTTTTATATGCTCATCATGATGTACAGCCTGTAGGAGATATTAATCTTTGGAAAACAGACCCATTTACACCCGAAATCATTGATGGAAGATTATTCGGTAGAGGGTCGGGAGACAATAAGTCTGGAGTAGTAGTTCATTACAATGTTATCAAACAATTAATTGATGAGCTACCTGTAAACATCAAAGTATTTATAGAAGGTGAAGAGGAAATAGGTTCACCCACAATGTCTTTATTCATAGAACAAAACAGAGAAGCATTAGAGGCCGATGTTATCGTTATAGCTGACTCAGGAAATGTAAAAATAGGTGTCCCAACTGTTACGACTACACTTCGAGGATTAGTTGATGGAATAATTGAAGTAGATCAGCCAATGAGGCCTATCCATTCTGGAGTTGGTGGAGGGGTTGTACCAGATGCTTTCATGGTTCTAAGTAGAATCATCTCTTCATTCCATGATGAAAAAGGCAATCTCATGATTGAAGGACTAACCCCAACAGATATGCAAGTAACAGAACTTGAAGAATCATTTCTTAAAAAAATGCTTGGTTCAGATGAAATTAATTTGTTCGATACTGAAAGCATCTCAAAGAGACTCTGGTTAGAACCAGCTTTAGATGTACTAGCTATTGATGCTCCACCAGTAAAAGACGCAGTTAATTTAGTTATTCCAAAAGCGCAAGCGAAAATAAGCTTAAGACTTCCCCCAACAGAAGACCCAGAACACGCAATGAAAATGCTTGAAGAACATGTAATGAAAAATGTCCCCTGGAATGCTTCAGTTAAATTTATTCCAAACTCTAAAGGATCCGGTGTTGTAGCTGATCCAAATAAACCTTTCACAACAGAATTGGTTAAGAGCTTTAATTCAACTTGGGAAAATGATACTGCTTATATTGGTGTGGGTGGCTCCATACCTTTTGCTAATGATTTTGTCAGAGAATTTCCAAACGCAGAGCTCGTATTAATCGGTGCTGCAGATGAAGAACTAGGAAATGCCCATGCTCCAAACGAAAGCGTCCAGATAGATCATATTGAAATGCTTGTTGAAAGTCTCGTTAAGACGTTAAAAAATATCTAAATTCAACACTTATATAACTTACTTACCTTTAATTTACATAAATTTAACAAAATCCAATACAAGCTATATAAAATTTTTGTAGAATAATCTTGTAATTTAAGGAAGTTAAATTACATTAACAATTCAATAAGAGGGAGCTTATGGAAGGTAGGTTAACTTATGAAAAAATTCTTTACACAACCAATTGGTGAACTGGCTAGGCAGAATGCGCTATTCTTTTTGGTCATCAATATAGTATTTATTGGAGCAGAGCTTTCAGGAACAACAGCATTAGACGCTGTTGATGATTTGCTAAATTTCTTCTGGGGATTCTCGCTCTTGTCTATAGTTATTGCTGGATATTATTTAGCTGAAGGCCATGTTCCTGAATATTGGAAAATGGCTTCATCAGGACTGGCAACAGTTATTATTATTGGTACATTTCTTGAACTCACCATAGTTGAAGAAGGTTTTTTACCAATGTACTTTTTTTGGGCATTTAATACATTGATCTATTCACTAACTTTGAGAGGCACTGGTATTTTTCGTCCAGTATATGAAATCTTGACAATCATCGGTGCGTTGATTATAACCATCGGAACCTCTGCAGATCTATTTTTCGGCTACGAGCTTCCAGAATCAGTCCAAATAGTAGGGCTCGTTGGATGGTTGTCTTTAGTAGTTGGAACAAGTTTAGGAAACTATTTTGCCTGGGGTGATAAAACTACCTCAAGTGCAGAGTAACAAAGGAGATTAAATGAAAAAATTCTTTTTACAAGATGTTAAAGAAGGCTCAATCCAAGCAGGATATTTATTCATAATAATTAATGTCGTTTGGTTGATAGGAGGAATAGCAGAACTAGATTATGGAAACTTTGATAATGTATTGCAATTATTTTGGTCTTTTTCAATTGTAGGCATAATTTTAGGACTGAAAGACCTGCATGGCGATGCAGTTCCTGAAGATTGGAGACAAGGTTACACAATGATAGCCGCGGCAGTTTTTGTTGCTTCACTATTAGGTGTAAATGAAGACCTTAACACTTCTGGAATTTGGACTCTTTTTGGATTTGCAATATTGGCTCTAGGGGTAACCTCAGAAGGCATAATCGATAACATTTGGAGATATGCAGCAATTGTTGCAGGTATATTTGGAATTGTAGGAGCTGGAAGTCAGTTTATTACTGGAACCGATATCATAGGTGATTCCCCCATTCAGTTTGTTGCATTCTTAACATTTATAGCTGGAGTAGGAGTAGGACCATTACTTGCATGGAGAAAGAAATAAAACGAAAGGATAAAAATGACTACATTATCAGATCATGAAAAAAGAATAGGAAGTCTCATGGCTCGTATATCTGCGGCATGTATATTTCTATCTTTTGGCGTACAAGTTGCTTTAGGAGACCCGGGAAGTGCTGGTTATGATTCAGCAACGGG
>ENA-OSEY01002052-OSEY01002052.1-marine-metagenome-genome-assembly--contig:-NODE-2052-length-13341-cov-10.814762_pt1 | contig 13341 bp, 15 predicted proteins | sample MGYA00248465_ERZ534230 | MGnify/ENA primary metagenome ERZ534230 (study PRJEB26409, sample SAMN06344110) | marine metagenome | isolation source: Sea water from surface | place: Atlantic Ocean:Southern... | reverse complement strand
ATGATCATGATGACCACGACCATGGTAAGGAGAAACATGACGATCACGATGATCATGATGACCACGACCATGGTAAGGAGAAACATGACGATCACGATGATCATGATGACCACGACCATGGTAAGGAGAAACATGACGATCACGATGATCATGATGACCACGACCATGGTAAGAAGAAACATGACGACCACGATGATCATGATGACCACGAAGGTCATGCTCACGGAGAGCACGATCCCCATGCCTGGCTGTCGCCGCAAATCGCGAAGGTATGGTTAAACGTTATTGCCGCCAAGTTATCTGAAGTGGATCCAGATAATGCTGCAAAATATTTCTCGAATGCAAAGTCGGCTAGAGATAATGTTGATTCGTTGGTATCTGAGGTAAATTCCATACTAGATCCAATGAGAGAGAAGAAATTTGTCGTTTTTCATGATGCTTACCAATATTTTGAAAGAGATTTTGGTATAAGTGCCTCTGGAGCAATTTCATTGGGAGATGCTTCTGATCCAAGCCCCGCTCGCCTAGCTGAAATACGCAAAAGAGTGGTAGATGAAGCTGTGGAGTGTGTGCTTGCAGAGCCACAATATAATCAGGGTACAGTAAAAGCTGTTATTGAAGGGACTAAGGCAAACACTACTGTCATTGATCCACTAGGAGTTAAATTAGAGCCTGGCCCAAGTCTATATGAAAACCTCATTCGAAACTTGGCAACCAACTTGGCTAAGTGCTTCTAAAGAAAAAAGTACCAACCCACTTTTAAGTGGGTTGGTTAATACCTATTCTTACTCATTAAAGCTTAACTTGATTAATGTATTGATCTTTGTTACCGTCGGGTATGCAAAATGAACTTATATTGGAGCGGATTGAAAACCTTCGTGGGCGAAAACCGTATGAAGAAAAGAAAGCGGCAAAGCTAGGGTTTGCGTCACTTTATGAGTATTTTGAAGACAAAATTTCAAAAGAAGCAAAGGCGTTAGAAGCGGATCAGGCTCATAAAACTAAAGTAAAAAAAGCAATAAAGACGAAAGCGGTAGCAAAAAAGCAGGCTGGGTCTTGTAGCTGTTGCTAGGTCTTTGCTATATTTCTAAAGATTAATATATTCCAATTTTAATCGAAGAATTTATTTTGAAAGCTCGTCCAGAATGGGGCACGATGGTCTATCATCTCCATTACAACAATTAACTAAGTGACTTAATTCGTCTCTTAGAGAATGGAACTCCTTAAGCTTTTCATCGATAGAAGCAATTTTGGCTAGGGTCAGTTTTTTTACCTCTTTGCTAGATCTATTTTTATCCTGATATAAAGAAAGAAGCTCTCTACATTCTTCAATGCTGAAATTAAAGCGTCGCGCTTTTCCAATGAAGTTTAATTTTGCCACATCATCATTGGAGTAGCTTCTATAACCTGATTGAATGTTTCTAGCGGGTTCAACCATCTTTATATCCGCGTAATACCTGACTGTTTTAACAGATAGTCCCGATAATTTTGCCGCCTGACTAATATTCATAAATAAACTCTTTACATTCCAGTAACTGGAGACTTTATATTGAAAATAAAAAGAGGTCAAGATGTCAGAACTAGCCCAAAAAATCGATATAAACTGGTATTGTAAGCATACGTGGAGAAGGGCGTCTTATAATACAATGTGGTGCCTTTTAGGCTGTTCTATTGGGGATTTTGGGACAATAGCATATTTTCAATTTATGGGTATTGCTTGGCCGGTTTTAGCAATTATGACGCTAGCTATCATTAATGGCTTAATCACATCCATTTTACTTGAAACGTTTATTCTGTTTCGACAAATGCCTTTAAAGGCGGCTTTTCAAACAGCTATAGGTATGTCCTTAATTTCGATGATATCGATGGAGGCTGCCATGAACTTGACTGATTTTATTGCCACTGGAGGCGCAAAATTGACGTGGTGGGTGATACCATTAATGCTTATAGTTGGTTTTATAACGCCTCTTCCCTATAACTACTGGCGACTTAAAGCTTTAGGAAAAGCATGTCATTAGAATGAAAAAATTTGCTGTGTCGATCATATTTGTATTTTTTGTTTTAGGGAGTGTTTTTTATTTTGCACCAAGCCTATTTTTTGATGAGGCTCTCAGGGCTGACATTTCTCTGAAGCCAGATGATCAGGATTTGGTAGATCTGGGCAAGGTGGTTTATAAAAATAATTGTGCGTCATGCCATGGCGTTAATCTAGAGGGTCAAGAGCAATGGAGACAACCAGACGCCGACGGATACATGCCGGCACCTCCGCATGATGAAAGTGGTCACACATGGCATCACCCAGATGATTATCTTTTCTTAATGACCAAATATGGTTTGGAGGAAATTATCGGGCAAGAATATCCAAATAATATGCCCGCATATAATAACCTTTTGTCCGACCAAGAAATTGTTGCAGCTCTATCATATATCAAAAGCACATGGAGTTTAAAGGTAAGACTACAACACGATAAAATCAATACAATGAGTAAAGAACAGAGGTAGGTATGTTAAAAAAAATCATATTAGTTTTTATACTATTCAGCTTGCCAACAACGGTGTTTCCACATTCGCCTCTAAAGCTAGCAAATCCAATGGATGGGGCTTTATTAACAGAGGCTCCAACCGAATATAAGATGCTATTTAAATCTCCTGCTAAACTAATAAAGTTTGAGATTTTCCAAAAAGTACAAAATAACAATAAAAAGTCATCATCATTAAAAGGTCTTTTTAAAAAATCAGATGGGAAATTGATAGAAATAAATTATAAACCTTCGTTGGTTTTGTCCGAAAGTCACTTAATAAAGTTACCTAAGATTAATTTTGGCTCTTACGAAGTTCGTTGGCGAGCTATGGGGGAGGACGGCCACGTTTTAAAAGGCATCCTCACTTTCGAAGTTAAAGGTAAATAAAAAAATGGAAATTTGGGCTATACTTGCGCCTCTTGTTAAAGTTTTACTCTATGTTCTTTCTTTTCTTGCGGTAGGGACAGGCCTATTCATTTTCCATTTTAGATCTTTTCTTTCACAACCGACACTTGCTTACTGTTGCAAGTTAGTACGTAAATCATCGCTTATTGGGTCTATCATAGCACCACTACTATTGTTAATGACAGCGGGAAATATAGGTGGAGATTTACAAAGCGCGTTTGATCCTTTGATGATTAATATAGCTTTGTCGTCGAAGGCTGGTCAGTCCGTTTTAGTACTATTTTTTGGGTTCTTATTTGTATTATTATGGATATCTCTTTTTCAAAATCAAAGACCTATCCCAGGGATATTAGGCTTTGCTCTCATACTTTCATCATTCTCATTATATGGGCACTCCACAATAAATGGATTTAGCTCTCAGCTACTGATCGTCTTACACTTGGGTGCTGTTTCTTTTTGGGTAGGCTCGTTTTTACCGCTCCGCTACTCTACTCAGGGAAAAATCGAAGAGGAAAACCTGTTTCAAATAGCACATCAATTTGGCGTTTATGCTGTCTACTACATAGGGGTCTTGCTAATAACTGGATTAATGCTGGGGACAATTTTAGTTGGTGGTATAGAGCAGCTGGTGACTTCTGATTATGGAAAAGCCTTTTTATTTAAATTGTTTTTTGCAACAACTTTGCTAGGTATTGGTGCCTTAAATAAGTTCCGGTTAGTACCACAACTTAAAAACAATAATTTATCGCACGCAATTAAATTGAGAAAATCAATCAATGTAGAGATTTCTATATTATTTATAATTTTGGTAATATCTAGTTTACTAACAACTTCCATAGAGCTACCTTTAAAGTAGCGCAACAAAGTAAGGTTAGAATGGCTTCCGGGGAAAATATAAAAACATATTTTAATGGCACATGGCATGACGGAGATAAGTATATTCTACGTGCTGCTGATCATGGGGCATGGTTAGGATCAAGTGTCTTCGATGGAGCTCGCTTTTTTGAAGGTGCTACACCTGACCTACTTTTACATTGTGAGAGAGTAAATAATTCAGCAAAGGCAATGATGCTTGATCCCTCTGTTACACCTGAAGAGATGGTGGAAATAATTAAAGAGGGGCTTAGCTCTTTCGATAAATCAACATCCGTTTATATAAGGCCAATGTATTGGGCGCTTGATGGGGCCGAGTCTTTAGTTTTGCCAAAAGAAAATAGTACCGCTTTTTCAATATGTCTTGAGCAAATTCCAATGGCTTCAGCAACCGTTTCTGCGACGCTCAGCAGAACTAAATTTAGAAGACCTGTTCTAGAGGATAATGTAGTGAATGCAAAAGCGGGATGTTTATATCCCAATAATGCAAGAATGTTAGCCGAAGCACGATCAAAAGGATTTACAAATGCCTTAGTTGCTGATGCAGCGGGCAATGTTGCTGAGACAGCAACAGCCAATATCTTTATGGTAAAAGACGGTGAAGTATTAACACCGATCCCAAATGGTACCTTTTTGGCTGGTATTACTAGGGCAAGACATATAAAAAATTTAAGAGAATATGGAAAATCAGTTTCAGAAACTGTTCTTTCTTTCAAAGACTTTGAAGAAGCTGATGAAGTATTCATGACAGGAAATATGACAAAGATAATGCCCGTAACTGCTTTTGAAGATAAAAACTACCAAGTTGGTTCAATAGCAAAGCTGGCTAGAGAATTATACTGGGATTGGTCACGCTCTCAGACGCTTTGATCACGTGACTGTACTCTTTCTCGATACCAAGTATAAATTCCAGCACCAACAATGAACATAGCCCCAAGTATCAAACTTTGACTTGGATACTCTGTAAAAAATATAATGCCAAGGCAAGCGGAGAAGACTAAATCAAAATACGAAAATGGAGCAAGTAGAGATGCTTCAGATTTTCTGAGTGCTAAAATTAGACAGTAATGACCAAAGCCACCAAGAGTACCTAATAGGGTGAAATAAATAATATCCAATAGCTCTATTTTTTGGAAATATGGAAATAAAATTAGTGTGGAAACAATAGTTCCTACTAAGCCAGTATAAAAGAAATTTGTTCTAGGATCCTCATCTGTACCGAGGTGACGCGTGGAAACTGCATAACCTGCGTAGCATAAAGCTGATAGAAGTGGAAAAATGCTAGCGATTAAAAAGGTATCTGTTCCTGGTTGTATAATAATTAATGCTCCGACAAATCCAACAAAAACCCCTAACCATCTCTTAAACCCAACTATTTCGCCTAGAAAAATTACTGATAGAATAACAACCAATAATGGCGCGGTTTGAAAAATCGCCATAGTTGCAGCCAAAGATAAGTTAGCAAAACCGGCAAAAATAAAAATGGTCGCTCCAAAAAGTAGAGCCGATCTGAAAAGGTGAATTTTTAACCTCTGTGTTTTCACAATTGTTTTCAAACTTTTATTGAATACCAATATTGTTAGCACTGTTTGGCTGAGGTATCGCGCCCAAACCACCTCAATTATGGGATATTGAAGAGCCATTCCCTTGGCAAGGGCATTCATGCACACAAATGATAATATGGCACACAAAAAAAGAGGTATGCCTCCAAGATTTAATTTCAATGATATTCCTTCTTAGGGTTAAACCAATTGATTGGTAATTTGACTGAAAATATCAGACATCTGCTCAATATTATTCTTCATAATAGGTTTAGGCTCTGAACTCAGGCACACAAAAGAAAGCTCTTTATCAAAATCGATCCAAATCCACTGGCCATGAATTCCGAGTCCAAAAAGAACGTTTCTTGAAGTGTAGGGCCTATACCATTTTGATCTATAAAGCCCTTCAGGAAAAATATCATAATGTCCATCAAGACTGAATTTTTTATTAGAATCTGAATTTAGTATATCTTTGATCCAGTTTTCAGGAAATACTTGCTCGCCGTGACTATTTTTTCCATAGCATCGAACCATTTCACATATACTCATTATATCGCTTGCCGATATGCATACCCCTCCAGCGGATCTTGACGTACCCATTCTGTCCAGTGTCACATAAGCATCGTCTTGCGCACCTAGAGGTCTCATAAGTTTTTCAAAAAAGTACTGTGCGTATTTTTTGCCAGTGCATTTTTCTATTATAATTCCGAGCATGTCGGTGTTTGTTGAATGATATTCAAATTTTTCACCGTGTTTGTGCGTATTTTTGTTCAAGCTAAAAAGAAATGATTTTAAATGTGATGTATCATCTATGTCTTGTGGGTTCCAACCGGTTGATTGCCGATAATCGAGAAAAATACCGGATGTTGCTTCATAGTCTTCTATGAAATTAGAAGAAACGCTCATGTCCAATAAATTGCGCACTGAGGCATCTTCGAAAGCACTTCCCTTTGTCTCGGGAATAATCTGGGAGACCAAAGTCTCTTCACTTAATAACCCTTCATCTATTACGCAGCCGATAAGTAACGCGGTTAGTGACTTTGACACAGAAAAGATAATATGTGGAGTTGTGGAGGAACAATAATCAGAATGCCACGTATATATAGTTTTACCTTTATGAGATATGTGAAAAGCGTCTACTGTTGTTTGACTTAAAAACTCGTCCAACAATGTTTCCTCGTTTTCTCTTATTTTTACGGTAAGCTCTTTATTTTTAAACTCACTGACTTTTTTATCTGGTCCTTTGGTCCAATTTATCGAAGCCGTAGGGATTATTTCCCTTACTTTAGAAAATGCTTCTCTATTAAATGGGGGTAGCCTCCAGTTGGCTAATGTGGGTTGAGAATCTTCCAATTTAATTCCTTTGATGATAAATAAACTCTATGATCTAATTACAGGACAATGTCTGGTACAACAAGAGATAAAATGTAATCACTGAACTCAAGAGAGGGAATTATTTACATATAATGATAACGGTTTACAGAAACTCAGTCCAATCTTGGGAAATAGATCAAATGGGCCATATGAATGTTCAATTCTATTTTGAAAAAGCACTTCAAGGATGTGTTGTGCTTTGGAACAAGTTAGGGATTAACGAGAAACCAGTCGAGTTGGGAAATACATATCTTTCTCTTGCCCGCGCCCACATTCGTTTTCTTAAGGAACAAAAACCAGGAGCTCCATTTTTTTTTAAACTGGGAATAGTTCAACTTGGAGATACTGAAGCAAAACTATATTTAGAAATGGTAGAAACGATTACACAGCAACCCTGCGCTGCCTTTAACTTCCAATTTGTATGGACCAGTAAACCCCCAGAGGAAGTAAAAAAGAATTTTTCTAAAGTGTTTGAGGAATTGAGGGTAGATATTCCAAGCTATGGTCAACCAAGAGGATTATCTTTACAAAAGGAAAATGTAATGTCTCTCTCACAAGCCTCTCAGAAAGATATGATTGATTCATTTGAGTCAGTAATTTTGCTAAGGCAATGCGATAATATGGATAAGATTAAGCCCTCCGCTTATATGGGTGTGGTATCAGACTCAACGCCTCACTTGTTAGCGTATACTGGCACAATAGATGAAAATGGTATGACCAATGTCGGAAGCGCTGCTTTAGAATATAAGTTTGATTTTTTTGAATATGTTCCCTTAGGTACGCACTTAAAAACGAAGTCAGGAGTTCAATCTATGTCTAATAAGACTTTTGTATGGAAGCACTGGATATTTAATGTTGAGACTGGAAAGCCAGTCGCTATTGCAAGTGCTGTTGCCGTTACTATGGATCTCAAGGCCAGGAAGTCGATTCCCATACCACCGGAAATGGCTAAGGCCTTGGCTAAACTGATATTGTGAGAGGTTTTAAAAATGAAATTATATTACCATTCATCCAGTAGTGCTTCTTTACGCGTTCTTATTTTTTTAAGTTGCAGGGGTGTTCCTGAAAATAAAGTTAAACTAATTGAGACTGGAATAGATTTTGATACTCGTGGAATACCTGTTTGGACGATCCCCAGTGATGACGAACAATACAATAAGTTAAAAACCAATGATTATAAAGCTCTAAACCCTGAAGGAAGAGTGCCTCTACTTTTGCTTGAGGATGGTAAAAAAATGACTCAGACAGGAGCTATCATAGATTTGATAGACGATCTTTTGGGTGAACCCTCTCCATTAATTCCAGAGGACCCCTATTTAAAAGCCGAGATGAGAAGAATTCAGTGGATTGTAGCCGCTGACACCCAACCCTATCAAAACATTCCTTTTATTATCCAAGCGATGGGTGAGTGGGGAATGAAAAAAGCACAGCCGATTAAGCATCCCCTGAGGAAGCATTTTATCAATCGCGAGTTTTCTGCCATAGAAGAAATTTTGAAAAATGTTTCAGGAAAATATTGTGTTGGAGATAATGTCTCTTATGCGGATTGTTTTTTAATTCCCCAAATAAGAAATGCACTTGCATCAGATATTCCTTTGGAACAAGATTTTCCAAATCTAAATAAGGTGTGGGAAAATATGCTGGCTTTGCCAAACGTACTTGATATTTTTGAAAGGGCTGGAGGCATCATCCAACCTATAGTTGTTGACGAAAAAAAACTAAAAGAATATGTGGAGTAGGAACAAATGGAAAAAACTGAAAAGCATGTGATATGGCAGCCAAATGAAGAGATTTACAAGGCAGGGGATAACCCAGAAGGTGCGTATCTGATTAAGTCTGGATACGTTTATATTTACACATCAGGTGGACTAAAACTTAATAGGCTGGGTGTGAATGAAATATTTGGTGATGCCTCGCTTGTTTTAAAAAAGCCACGTTCGGTAACGGCAATTGCCGGTGAGCATGAAGTTCATGCCTTATTTCTTCCGGCAAGATCGATAGACAGTTTTTTACAACAAAACAAAGTTATTTCTGCGTTGATAAGAAAAACACATTTGAGACTCATTGATTCAAACGCGCAAAGTGAAGAATTATCTAAGGATTTGGAGAAACTGATGGCGATGGTAAAAAAAACTGAAACAATATCCGAAGATATCACCAAATTAGTCGAGCAGATGAGGAAGAAAGTAAATAAGACTCTTTCAGAAGATTGATTTTATTGTCCGAATAAAGGGAAAAAAAAGTATAAGGTATAGGCCATTACAAAAGCTGGTATAGCCGAATAAATCGTTGCGAGTATGGCAGCTTTAGGTGCGATCGCTATAGCAGGAAACAAAGCATCACCATCGTTTGATATAGCATTCCCTAAAAGAGCACTAAAAGGTATCATTCCATTTATAAAAAGAGTTGTGACCAATATTTGGGGTCCGCATCCAGGAATAAACCCTATAATTATAGCAAGTAAAGGAATCAGCATTCCTATCGTCTTAAACATCACGTTCAAGTCCAACGGAGTTAGATAAACGAGATAATCGTATGCTAAATAAGCAGCTAAAACCCAGATGGCAATAAAACTTGTTTCTTCAGCTACGCGAACAAGTGGTTTGTCTCTCGGGTTAGTCATGGTTTTGATTTGTGAGTTAGACCATATAAAAATGCTTGTCACCATTCCAACTATTGCAATAATCTGTGGGAAAATACCAAAGAGCTCTTCAAGATCGTACTGAAGTATTTGGAGAATCCCCAGACCGAAACCCGGTATTATCAGACAAGTAAATATGATGTCACGCTTCCTATTTTTGCCAATTATGGGAACGTCACTTTTTAGATTAACTGCCTTCTCCTGATGTGAAAAAGTAAGAAAATTATCAGCGATATATCCTGTGATAATTCCAGCGAGTAGCGTAAGAGGAAGCACTAATATTGCAATGTCCGGTCTGACCGCGATTAATAAAAATGCGGCGTCTCCCATAGTGGCGGTTAGGGTTGCTATAACCGCTCCAAACGACACGTTGCCAGAAGTATAGGCCGCAACCACAACAACGGCACCGCCGCACCCTGGCGTTGCACCAAGAATAGCAGCTATTGGTATTTGAAAGGCTGAAGATTCTCGAAGAATATTCCCTACATTAAAATTAAACCTATGCTCTGATAAATAGAAGATAGATAGAGTAATGGCTACGAAAGCACTTACCTGAACATATGCGTCAGTAACCAAGGCTCTTGTAAGGTCGCCCAACTCCCCTGGCAGTGCTGTTAGAGCAAGCAGTAAAAGGGCAATGAAATACTTTTTTCTGATAGAATAAATCAACTTAAAACTTTCTCTAAAATGTCTACTTGATAATGATTATCATTTGCAAGAAAAAAATAGTTCTTAAACTAGATAATTCCAATTTTTTTCAATCATTACTTTTTTAGTCAGAATAGTTATTGACAAAGGCGAGTAAATTAGTCATCTTTAATCCTGACTGGGATCGTCGGAATTAAAATTGAAGGATTATATAATGAAAAAACTTATCGTTATGATTGTTGCGGTATTTGTGGTGACAGAGGTAGCAGCACATCATTTTTATTCAAAGTTTCCAATTACACTGAAAGGTTATACTGGAGACAAGACCAACTCAGTCTCTTACTCAGGGCAGATAGCAAGACATGTTTTACATGATTCTCTAAAAAAACTAGCCGGTAAAGGTGATGGAGGGTCTAACGCTGCTGAAATTGAAGCTCAGATGATGAAGTATTTCAAGGGAAGTAAAGAGGACCTTGATATTATTGCACCCAAAACAAAAGGTGATTTTAAAATAAAGCAAACAACGCTAAACCAAATCAGCAAAGGTAAAAATCTGTCTGGTAAGACTTATAAGGGCGTTATAAACGGATGGCCTGGTCAAATGACTGGACCAGAAGTCATCGAGTTTATGATTAAGAAAGCCGCTCAGACAAAAGGTGGTTTTGACCCTGCTACTGGTTATAACTATCCTCAATTGATTTCAAAGTTTGCAATGGGCGCTGTGTTTTATAACCAAGCAGTTGACAACTATCTAGATGAAAAGATGGCTCCTGGCTCAAAGACGAACGATAAGCCATATAAGGATGGAGCTTATTATACCTATAAAGAGCATGCTTGGGATGAAGCATTTGGGTATTGGGGTGCCGTCTCACATGGGCTCGGTCTTAGTGCAAAGCAAAACTACGATATCACTAAAATGAAGGATATGGCTGCCGCAGACCAAAACAAAGACGGTGTAGTAGATCTCAAGAGCGAGTACAATTTTGCGCACGCGTACTATGCATCAAGCTTTGATAAAGGTGGTAAGACAAATTATTATAATACAGTTACTCAGGCTTTTTTAGACGGTAGAAAGATAATTGCAGGAGCAAAAGGTGAAAAGCTTTCATCATCTGAAAAAGCTGCACTGCAAGGTCACATTGCTGTAATTAATGCAAATTGGGAAAAGGTTATTGCCGAGTCTGTTTTTAAGTATGCGGGCTCCGTTTATAAGGATATCGTAAAGCTTGAAGAAAATTACTCAGATAAAGCCTTCTCCACCTATGCGAAGCATTGGGGAGAATTGAAAGGTTTTGCACTAGCTCTTCAGACGGGCAAATCAAACTTGGGTGAAACAGCCGTGAAGCTAAACAGGCTTACAGGTATGGGGCCAGTTCTAATGAATGCTTCTCAAGTAACAGGTGTAGATTCTGCGGGAAATTACATCAAGGAAGAAGCTCAGTCTTGGGGTGAGTTTAAGCTACACATGCTTAAGATCCAAAAGCTGATGGTCGAAAAGTTTGGTGTCAAAGCAAAAGGAAACGACATGTTAGCAGATATGTCCTCTTTGGCGTCAAAGGTAGGAAGCTCCGATAGCGCGGAAAACGACTAAAAGAGCTTTCCTTCTCCAGCTTTCCCCCGGATTTCCCAGTCACGGGGGAAGGCTCCTAAATACCTTAAAAGGGCCTTATATAAGTTAGGAATAAAATGTTAGAATATATTGGCGATATTTTCCATCACTTTGTTGATCCAAAGAAAAGAGTTTTCCTTGGGTACATTGCATTATCCGTCTTAATAGCGCTTTTATGGCTTGTATTTATAAGGAAAAAGGGGTTGAAATCAGCAATTTTTAAAGTGTTTGATAAGAAAATTCTCTTATCAGGTTCTGCAATCTCGGATTACAAAATGTTTTTAATTAATAGAGTTCTAATGTTGGTACTATCTCCGTATCTTTTGACTCAGTTAGCCGTTGCAACATTTTTTTACTATTCTCTTTTATCAATACCGTTAAGTGGGCTTATTTCTTTCTTAAGTGATACCCCGACTTTTGTAGTAGCAGTACTATTTACTTTTGTTTTTTTCACTTTTGACGACTTTACAAAATACTGGGTACACAGATGGATGCATAAGTGGCCTGTTTTGTGGGCTCTTCACAAAGTTCATCATTCGGCTGAGACCTTGAATCCAATCACAGTTTACAGAACACACCCTCTTGAGGGAATTCTATTTTCATTACGAGGAGCATTTTCCCAAGGTACAGTGATTTCCACGTTCTTTTTCATTTTTGGTGATAAGGTAGATTTAGTAACTATTTTAGGAGTCAACTTTTTAGTATTTTCTTTCCATGTTGCTGGATCAAATTTAAGACACTCCCATATAGACATCAAATATTGGGTTTGGTTAGAAAAAATTCTCATTTCACCAGCTCAACATCAGCTTCATCATTCTTTGGATGAAAGACATTACGATAAAAACTTTGGAGCCGCTTTGGCGATCTGGGATTGGATATTTGGATCGCTTCATCACTCCGAGGATATTGATAATCTTATATTAGGAGTTGAAGATAATGACTTCAATCCTACATCGATAACGGAATTATATTTGAAACCACTGAAAGAAATTTCAGATATTGCCGCAGAAAGTCTATCCAGTTTCAAATCGCTGAATAAAATTTTTAAAATATAAAAGGAGCAATCCTAATGAACTTCTATCCTATATCAATTATTACATTTTTATTGCTTTCGTTTAATACAGTAATTGGTGCTGAAGTTAATATTTACTCTCACCGCCAACCCTTTCTAATTAACCCCTTTTTGGAAAAATTCACTGAAGAAACGGGAATAAAGACTAACGTAGTATATGCAACGAAAGGTTTAGCTCAACGACTGAAAGCAGAGGGTAAGAATAGTCCTGCTGATGTCATTTTGACGGTAGATATTGGGCGCTTATATATATATGATGATCTCGATCTCCTCGCATCAGTAAATTCGGATATTCTGGATAGGAACATTCCCCAGAATTTAAAAAGTCCCGAAAACAAGTGGTTTGCCTTATCAAAACGATCACGAATTATAGTTACGTCCAAGGACAGAGTAAAAGAGGGACAAATTACAAAAATTGAGGATTTAGCCGACGAACAATGGAAAGGCAGGGTGTGTTCCCGACCAGGAAGCCATGTATATAATAGAGCTTTAATGGCTTCCCTTATTCTATCTTTGGGAGAGAAAGCAGCAGAGGACTGGGCGAAAAAATTTGTGGGCAATCTAGCTAGAAGGCCTCAAGGAAATGATAGGGCGCAAGTAAAGGCGATCTTTGAAGGCCAGTGTGATATATCAATAATAAATAACTACTATTTTGG
>ENA-OSEY01002051-OSEY01002051.1-marine-metagenome-genome-assembly--contig:-NODE-2051-length-13348-cov-4.946651_pt1 | contig 13348 bp, 12 predicted proteins | sample MGYA00248465_ERZ534230 | MGnify/ENA primary metagenome ERZ534230 (study PRJEB26409, sample SAMN06344110) | marine metagenome | isolation source: Sea water from surface | place: Atlantic Ocean:Southern... | reverse complement strand
TTCGTTATACAGAAAACTAAATTCTTATGTTCAAAAAATCTATAACCAAGATAATTTAGAAGACTGTTAATATCATCAATACTAATTTCTTTTCCAACAACTATAATTGGATCTTCAGGAAATTTGTCATGAACAGCCGATAGCAATGTACAGATAACTGAGCCATCTCCTGTTCCAGCATCGAAAATTCTGAAAGCATCTTTAGTAATTTTTGATTTTTTAAGGTATTTAGCTAGTTCAAAAGCTATTCTACTTTTTTCATTAGTAGAATTTACAAAGGATAGATATTTGTCTCTTGAGTCGAAAAAATCTGATTTTTTAGCCCCCACCTTTTCTCTCCTCTCCTAACTACCTAAGTATTTTTTTAAACTAGAAATACATTTATTTCCATAATAGAGTTTTAATAATTTGGAGGAAAAAATTATATGGATCTAGTTCAGAGATTAGATAAGGGCCCAGTTCTTTGTGCAGAGGGCTATTTATTTGAAATGGAAAAAAGAGGTTACTTACAAGCAGGAGCTTTTGTCCCTGAAGTTGTATTAGAACACCCAGAAGTTGTTACTCAACTTCACCGAGAATTTATTCGAGCAGGTAGCGATGTTGTTCAAGCATTTACTTATTATGGACATCGTGAAAAACTTAGATTAATTGGCAAAGAGGAATTACTTGAACCTCTTCAATTAAATGCACTTAAAATAGCAAAAAATGCTGCTGCAGAATTTCCAGAATTAGACTTAATGGTAGCTGGAGATGTGGCTAACACAAATATATATGATCCGAGTGATAAAGGTATATTAATTGAAGTTGAAAAAATGTATGAGGAGCAAATTGGTTGGGCTAAGGATGCTGGAGTGGATTTTATCATAGCTGAAACAATCCAATGGACCGGTGAGGCTTTGATTGCACTGAAAAAAATAAAAGAGGCAGGTTTAATTGCCGTTGTAAATTTAGCTATCCCAGCAAATGATTTAACTAGGGATGACGACACTCCTGAAGATGCTTGTAAAAAATTTGAAGATAATGGCGCAGATGTTGTTGGTTTAAATTGTTTTCGAGGACCTTATCACACAATGAAGCACTTAATCAAAATCCGAGAAAAAGTATCTTGTCATGTATCAGGGTTACCAGTTCCCGTAAGAACTACAGATGAATTTCCTGTTTGGTTTTCCTTACCAGATGAGGGTTGTAATTGTATCCCAGACAATAGACCTTTTCCTGTTGGAATTGATAATCTTTATTGTAATAGATATGAGATGGCTGAGTTTGCTAAAGACTGCCAAAGTAAAAATATTAATTTCATTGGAGTCTGCTGCGGGGCAGCCCCGCACCATGTAAGAGAGATGGCTGTTGCATTAGGCCGTAAACCCATTTCTTACAAATACTACCCCGATATGAGCAAACATTTTATTTTAGGAACAGATAAAACCCTAAGTAGCATTAACACCAAGCATCAAGATAAATACAAAGCTGAAGCAAAGTGGTTACCTAAAGGGTGATATAACTATTTAGAATATCTTGACAGCTTACTCATCTAAAAGATTTCCCTCGGAAATAGGGCAAAATGGCTGGTTAAAAATAAGTAATAGCCAATATAGCGCTCCTTTTCTTGATCAAGATATCATCTCTGACTGGCTTGTAATAGGCAGTGGCTTTGCAGGAATATCTGCAGCAAAAAGGCTCACTGAACTGCGAAGTGGTGACAAGATAATTCTTATAGATGCTATTGGTATTGGTGAAGGTGCAGCTGGTCAAAATAGTGGTTTCATGATTGATGTTCCCCATAACATAAATGCAAAAGGCGATTATTTGAGTTCTATTAAAAAAGACAAGGACACAATTTCTCTTCATAGAGAAGCTATCGAATTTTCTTCTCAAATGGTTGAGGAGTATGATATTCCACAAAATGTATACAATAAAATAGGTAAGCTGAATGGTGCAGCAACGCCAAAAGGTATTTCATTTAATAAAGACTACAAAAAACAGTTAGAGGCGCTAGGAGAGGACTATGAGTCTTTGGACTCTAAACAATTATCTGATATCACAGGATCTAACTATTATGAGCAAGGAATTTATACTCCTGGAACAGTTTTAATTCAGCCTGCAGAATATATAAAGAGGATAGTAGAAAGACTTAGTGATAAAATCAAAGTTTTCCAAAATAGCCCAATTAAAAAAATTGAAAAAAAACGTAATACTTGGGAAGCGCAAACTTCTAAGGGAAAAATTATAACTAAAAATATTATTTTTGCAGTTAATGGCCACATAACTAATTTTGGTTTTTACAAAAATCAACTTATACATATTTTTACTTATTCCTCTCTTAGTAGAAAATTTGATGATAGTATCTTAAAAGGTGATCCTTCATGGGGTTTGACATCCTCAAATCCAATTGGAACCACAGTCAGAAAAATTAAGGTTAGTGAAAAACAATCCAGACTTCTTATTAGGAATACTTGGAGATGTCGTCAAAATCTTGTATCGCTTAATTCTGATTTCGAAAATTCATGTAAAAAACACCGAAAGAGTTTTATAGAGCGATTCCCTAATTTACATGACATACCTTTTGAATTTAGCTGGGGAGGACGGGTTTGTCTTTCTTTAAACGGCGCACCTGCTTTTGGTGAGTTAGACGAAAATCTTTTCTCAGCATGTTGCTCTAATGGTCTAGGAACTGTCAAAGGAACTTTAGCTGGAAAATTTATTATTGATAAGGCTTGTAAATCAAATTCATCTCAGCTTGATAAGTATGAAAATATTGAAAAACCTAGTCTTCTGCCAACTAATTTTTTAACACAAATAGGTGCCAATTTAAGAATTAAGTCTCGAGAAATGACTGCTGGAAGGGATTTATAAAAGAAATGATTACCAACTATGATACATTGGACGATCTAAATAAGGAGACTTAGGGAAAGTGACTATTTTGAAAGGTATTTATGGAGCTATGTGTACCCCATTCCAAGAGAGTGGAGAAGGAATAGATCTAAAGCGTTACCACTCTCATATCGATGACTTATTAGAAGCGGGTGTACATGGTTTAGTCTTATGTTCTGGCACCGGTGAATACGCTTATCTAACAGATGATGAGAAACAAACCTTAATTACAGAGGGTGTTAAACATATTAATGGTAGGTGTAATACTATAGCACAAACTACTGCTCTAAGTACTACCGAGTGTATCAACAAAGCAAGGGCTGCAGAAGATGCAGGTGCAACTGCAATAATGGTTATGCCTCCTTTTTTGGAACCACCCTCAGAACGTGGAGTAATTTATCACTATGAGGCTATAGCAAAAGCAGTGAGAGTTCCTATCGTGATGTACAATGTCCCGCAACAAGCTGCACCACTCTCTGAAGACACTTATCGTAAATTATTAGCAATAGAAAATTTAGATTATATTAAGGATAGTTCTGGAGACTTTTTAAATTTACAAAAATTTATCAAGACAGGAGGTAGAGTTTTCTGCGGTATTGACTCCTTTGCCCCATTTGCATTAATGAGCGGTTGTACTGGAATGATTTGGGGAGCGGTAAATTTTATGCCTCATGAATGTGTTAAATTATTTAATTTAATCGAAGAAAAAAAATATTTAGAAGCTATGGATTTATGGAAATTGATGGAGCCTGTTTGCTTATGGCTGGGTGGAAATAGACACGAGGTAGACTACCTTACAGGAATTAAAGCAGCAGCAAATTTATCAGGCAGAGACATGGGACCACCCCGTAAACCTCTACCAAATGTAGCAGCACCCGCACGCCATGATCTAAGAATTGCCATGTCAAAACTACCAATCAACCATACTACTAATAATAGATTGGTTTGGAGAGATTGGCAGGAAGAGAAAGATTGGTTAATCCAGTCTTCAATTAAAAGGAACTAATTAAGGAGTGATTAATGTCCAAAACGGTTGATTTTTCAACACAATTGATCATAGGAGGTAGACCTCTTCCTGGATCTGAAGGCAAAACATTTGAAACGATTAATCCTGCCAACGGAAAGGTTTTAGCAAGTATCGCTGAGGCTTCAGGTGAAGATGTTAATAAAGCTGTGTCCGCAGCAAGAAAAGCTTTTGAAGAGGGCCCTTGGTCTAAGATGGCACCTTCTGAAAGGAAAAAAGTTTTATTGAGATTTGCAACAGTCATAGAGGCTCATGCAGAAGAGTTAGCGATGATGGAAGCTATGGAAGCAGGCAAGCCAATAACTGATTGTTTAGAAATAGATATGCCAGAAACAATTAATACTATTCGCTGGCACGCCGAAGCTATTGATAAGCTGTATGATCAAATTTCTCCAAGCGACCCAAGTGTTCTCTCGATGATTGTCAGAGAGCCGATGGGTGTTGTCGCGGCTATTCTACCTTGGAATTTCCCTGCAATGATGGCTGCGTGGAAACTTGGCCCCATTCTTGCAACAGGAAACACAGTGGTTCTAAAACCTGCTGAACAAACATCTCTCTCAACTATTCGAATTGGAGAGCTTGCTGTAGAGGCTGGTATTCCCGATGGTGTTATAAATGTTGTTTGTGGTTTTGGTGAAACAGTGGGAAAAATGCTAGGTGAGCATCTTGATGTTGACTGTGTTGCTTTTACTGGTTCTACTGAAACTGGGCGAATGTTTCTTCGCTACTCTGCCGATACTAACCTAAAAAGAGTTTTATTGGAGTGTGGTGGAAAAAATCCCTTTATTGTCATGGAAGATACTGACGATTTAGATACAGCTGCAGACCATGCCACCAATTCTATATTCTGGAATATGGGAGAAAACTGTTCTTCAAATTCCCGTTTACTTGTCCATCAATCAATTAAAGATCAATTGTTAGAATTAATCGTCGAGAAATCCAAAGAATGGGTAGTGGGAGACCCCTTAGATGCTGCAACAAAGATCGGCCCTATGATTGAACAAGCACATTTAGACAAGGTCATGGGTTTTATTGATCAAGCTAACCAGGATAAAAATAAATTAGTTATTGGAGGTAGAAGAACTAGGGAGGACTCAGGTGGATTTTTTGTTCAGCCAACCATATTTGATGACGTAAAGCCTGATAATACTATATTTTCTGAAGAAGTTTTTGGACCTGTCTTAGGGATCACAACCTTTAAGAACTCGGAAGAAGCCATAGCCCTTGCCAATCAAAATAAATACGGATTGGCCGCCTCTGTTTTTACTAGTTCTAACAAAACAGCTCATGTAGCAGCAAGAAAAATTAAGGCTGGGACTGTAGCTGTTAATTGTTACGGTGAGGGTGATATCACTACTCCTTTTGGGGGTTATAAACTCTCCGGCTTTGGGGGCAGGGATAAATCATTAGCAGCACATGATCAGTATTGTGAACTTAAGACCATCTGGATTGACTTAAAGTGAACTTAGAGACCTGGCTTCGATTAGGAATTTTTGGTGCAGTTTTGGCTATACCTTTAATGCTTTATAACAAAAAATAAAAATTATATGGAAATTGCCGAGATCCATATTTTCAAACTTGATCTACCTGTAAAGAATGGCCCTTACTCTATGGCTAACGCAAAAGTTTATTCTTTAGATACAACACTAGTAAAAATAATTACCAAGTCAGGTCAAATAGGCTGGGGTGAGACATGCCCTGTTGGACCAACCTATGCCGAAGCTCATGCTAAAGGAGCTAGGGCAGCTTTAGAAGAAATGGCTCCAGGGCTCATTGGGTGTTCCATTGAACCCAAAGTTATTCATGCCAAAATGGACTCTCTTTTGAATGGTCATAATTATGCTAAAGCTGCGATTGATATAGCATCACATGATGCTCTAGGGAAAATTTTAGGAGTTAGTGTTTCTTCACTTCTAGGAGGTGCCTTACGAAAAAAAGTCCCCTCTTATTATGCGACAGGTGTGGGCCCAACAGATGAAGTATTAAGAGTAGTTAGAGAAAAAATTTTAGAGGGTTATCCTCGAATCCAAATCAAAGTAGGAGGAAAGCCTATTGAGAGTGATATAGAAACAATTAAAAAAGTCTGGGAGTCCATAGAAGGTAAGGATATAAGAATGGCAGTAGATGCAAATAGAGGCTGGAGTACTGAGGAAGCTATTCAAGTAAGTCGAGAGTGCTCAGATGTACCTTTTGTGATGGAGCAACCCTGTGATACCATTGAAGATCTCCAACAAATTAAAACTCAAATTAACCACTCTCTTTATATGGATGAGAATAGTACTTCTCTAAAAGTTGTTCGAAGTGTTGTAGATAGAGGGATTGTTGATGGATTTGGGATGAAAGTTACCAGAATTGGTGGCCTAGAGCCTATGAAAATATTTCGAGATATATGTGAGAACTCTGGTTTACCTCACACCTGTGATGATAGTTGGGGTGGGGATATCATAGCAGCAGCCTGTACCCATGTAGCTTCAACTGTTAAAGAAAATTTACTAGAGGGTGCCTGGCTAGCCGCACCTTATATTGAAGGAAATTATGACAGAGATAATGGCATAAAAATTATTCAGGGTCATATCACTGTTCCAGAAGGTTCAGGATTAGGGGTTGTTATTGATGAAACTTTATTTGGCTCTCCCATATTTTCTTTTTAAAATTAGCAAATTAATCTAGAATTTTATTGGGATTGGTTACATCATGAAACAAGACGGAGTCGATAAAAGTTTAATTGAAAAAATCTTTATACCTCATCGTAATGAATTAGAAAAATGCATTAAACCTATCCATGAGGCACGTGGTGTACCTAATGATTATTATGTCAGACCGGAGTGCTTTGAAATGGAGGGCGAACAATTATTTAATAAAGGTTGGTTTGCTGTTGGGTTTGTAAAAGACCTCCCTCAACCTGGATCGGTAAAACCTGTTAATTATTTCAAAAATCCTCTTTTCTTAATTCGAAGTACTCAAGATCAAAAAATTCGTGTTTTTCAAAATGTATGTCGTCATCGAGGTATGACTCTTATTGAAGAGACTACAGTTTTAAAAGGTGCCATTCGTTGTCCTTACCATTCGTGGTGTTATAAACAAACTGGAGAAGTCGTAGCCACTCCTCATATTGGTGGTCCAGGCTATAACTATCACACAAAGATAGATAAAATGGAATTATCATTGATTGAAGTTCGATCACATATCTGGAGAGATGTTATTTTCGTCAACCCCAATGGAATAGCACCGCCCTTTGAAGAAGTCCACAAACCCCTATTAGATCGCTGGTCTGTTTTTGATCAACCCATGCATTCAGATATGAAGGACTCTTCTTTTAGTCTAGATGTTCAAACAAATTGGAAATTAGCGGTAGAGAATTACTTAGAGTCTTATCACCTCCCTTGGATTCATCCAGGCCTTAATAGCTATTCTAAATTAGAAGACCATGAAAATATCGTTGAGTACGGCCATTACGCAGGACAAATTAGTAATAAATATATTCCTCGATATACAACTGGAAAATATTTTAAAGAATTTAAAAACCTAGGATCTGAGTGGAAGACTAAAGGAGAATATATAGTTTTGTTTCCAAACTTAATTTTAGGTGTTCAAAAAGATCATGTTTTCAACCTAATTATAGAACCCTTGGCCCCAAATAGAATTAAAGAGCATATTGAACTATACTATTCTGATCCATCTATGTTAGGGGATGAATATCAACAAACTCGAAAAGAAAATGCAAATCTCTGGAAGACTGTATTTGAGGAGGATATTTTTGTAGTAGAGGGAATGCAAAGAGGACGTTACGCTAAAGGTTTTGATGGTGGGAGGTTTTCACCAGTAATGGATGAACCCACTCATGTCTTTCACGATTGGTATGCTAAAAAAATACTAAGCGCCATATAATTGATGAGCGATATACCCAAAAAAATGTCCGGTGTCTATTTAACAGGACACGGAGGTTTAGAAAAACTTGTGTACAAAGAAGACATCCCAGTACCTACGCCTAAGTCTGGAGAGGTGCTTATTAAAGTTAATGGTGCAGGTGTTAATAACACCGATATCAATACTCGTTTAGGTTGGTATTCTAAAAGGGTTACAAGTGATACTAATTCAACTGGAGAAGAGCGCTTAGTTGAATTTAACGGTGAAGATGCGTCATGGACTGGGGCCCCTTTGCAATTTCCTAGAATTCAAGGAGGTGATATTTGTGGTCGTATAGTACAAGTTGGTGAAGGCGTTGAACCCAAATGTATTGGCAGTAGAGTAATAGTTCGGTCCATGCAAAACTCACCAAACTCTAATAACCCATTTGCAATGCAGACAGTAGGCTCAGAGATAGACGGGGGGTTTGCTCAGTATTGTGTTACATTAGCTGAAGAGGCGTATCCTGTTAATTGCAACTGGTCAGATATTGAATTAGCATCAATACCTATTTCTTATTCTACTGCTGAGGGAATGCTATGTCGTGCCAATATTAAAAATGAAAAGATTTTAATTACAGGTGCTTCAGGCGGAGTGGGCTCTGCTGCTATCCAACTAGCAAAAATTCGAGGTGCCAGCATTATAGCTCAATGCTCATCTCACAAAGCCTCAGATCTCAAAGCCCTAGGTGCCAATCATACAGTAAACCGAGATGATGACTTATTGAAAGTGCTTGGAAAAAATTCTGTGGATGCTGTACTCGACTTAGTAGGAGGCAGTTGTTGGCCCCAACTATTGGATATCTTAAAACCTGGAGGAAAGTATATCGTCTCTGGTGCCATAGCAGGCCCCGTTGTAGATCTAGATTTAAGAAGTCTTTATTTAAAAGACCTCACTTTTTATGGTGCTACAGTAAATGATCCATATATTTTTGAGAACGTTATTCGTTACATAGAGGAGGGTCAAATTAAGCCTTTAGTAGCTAAATCTTTTCCTTTAAAAGATATTCAAAAAGCTCAAAAAAAATTTTTAGAAAAAAAATTTATAGGCAAGATTGTAATAAAAATTAATTAAGCTAATTTTCACGTTTCAAAAATTACAATGATTTATTTTTTTAAATTAAATCCTGCTTTAACCCAAGCTTTCGTTCCACCTGTGAGATTAGACACATCACTATAACCCATATCTTGAAGAGTCTTAGTAGACAAAGTTCCTTGACCACCCACACCACAATAAACAACAATTTTTTTCTCAGGATTAAGCTCTTCTTTTCTAAGAGGGTTGTCTGGTCTTTGATCAGCGTGAAATTCTAGCATATCTCTTGGAACATGAATTGACCCTTCTATTTGACCCTCAGCCTCGATGACATCTTTTGAGCGTACATCAACAAGGATAATTTCTTCATTATCTAATTGTTGTTTTAATTCTTCTGCACTCACTGATTTGATTTCAGCATTTGCTTCTTCTAAAAGCTCTAGAAAAGTCTTCATTTGTTCATTCCTCCTCATTAATTATTGATAATATATAACTGTTTGATCTTAAATTTAATATATTACTATAATATAAGACATGAATAATATTGTAAATCCAGGATCCAGTCACGAAACAGATGTAGTCATAATTGGGGCAGGGCCATGTGGTCTCTTCCAAGTATTTGAGCTGGGTCTTTTAGATATGAAATCTCATCTTATTGACAATCTAGACAAGATTGGGGGACAATGTGCTGAGCTTTATCCTGATAAAAACTTATATGATATTCCAAGTAGACCGGCAATCACAGGCCAAGAGTTAACTGATGATTTAATTAAACAAGCTGAGCCTTTTAATCCCTCTTATCATTTAAATCAGTTAACTTCGAAGATTGAAATTAATGAAAATGATATTTCAGTAGAAACAGATAAAGGTACCTCAATTAAGTGTAAATCTGTTGTCATAGCTGCTGGAGCAGGTAGTTTTGTTCCAAGAAAACTTCCAGCAGAGGGGGCTGATCAACTAGAAGATAAAAATATTTTTTATTCAGTCAAAAAAAGAACAGACTTTCAAGATAAAAATATTTTAATTATAGGTGGCGGTGACTCCGCATTAGATTATGTTATGGGTTTTCAAGGCATAGCTAAAAAAGTATCATTAGTTCATAGAAGAAAAGAATTTAAAGGTGTTCAAGACTCTGTAAATAAAGTTATGTCATTGGTTGATAAGGGTAAAGTAAATTTTAACATGGGAAGTCTTGAGAAAGTTTCTCTTAATGAAAATGGCAAAGTAACAGTGACTCTTGATGATGGCAAATTACTTGATGACATTGATGCAATATTCCCATTTTTTGGGTTAAAAATTGAATTAGGGCCAATTGCAGAGTGGGGGTTAAACTTAGAAAAGAACCTAATTTCTGTTAACACAGAAAATTTTGAAACCTCGATACCAAGAATCTTTGCTGTGGGAGATATCTGTATTTATCCAGGTAAATTGAAATTGATATTGAGTGGATTTCATGAGGCTGCTCTTGCAGCAAAAAAAATGTTTGAGTATTGTCATACTGATAAAAAGTACGTTTTTAGATACACTACTTCTTCGAGCGATTTACAAAAAAAACTTGGTGTTAAGTAATCTCAAACAAGTTGATTAAGAAAATACTCATATATTTAATTTCAATTTTTTTTTTATTTAATTTAAGTGCAAACTCATTTGTCTTAGAAAAAACTCCCATTGAATTAAATTTTCCATGGGGTATGAGCTGGATTAGCTCAGAAGAGCTATTAATAACACAAAAAACTGGTGAAATTATTAGGGTTAATGTTAAAAATTTAACTCAAACTGAAATATCACACAAAATTCCCTCAATTTTTTTTGGTCAAGGGGGGTTGCTCGATATTGTCACTGAAAACAATTTTGTATGGATAACGTGCTCAATTAAGAAGGGACAAAAATATACGACTGCAGTGTATCGAGCTGAGCTTAAAGATAATAAGCTTATAAATGAGAAATTATTATATGAGGCTTTGCCCTATTTTGATAATGGTAAGCATTTTGGATCAAGAATAGAAATTTTTGATAACCACTTATTTGTTAGTATTGGTGAAAGAGGAAAAGGTATGATTGCTCAAGATCCTTCAAATTCAATTGGTTCAATAATTAGAATAAATAAGAATGGAGAAATTCCTAAAAATAATCCTTTTACAATAAAAAAAGAATGGTTGCCTGAGTTATTTCAAATTGGTGTTAGAAATCCTCAAGGAATGACATTAGATCCTTTAACCAATTCAATTTTCATATCCAACCATGGTCCAAAAGGAGGAGACTTTATAGGACAAGTAGTGAGTGGCTCTAATTTTGGATGGAAAAAAATTGGCTGGGGTGGAACTAATTATTCAGGAACTAAAGTAGGTGATGGTAATGCATGGGAGCCTGGTTTTTTAAAGCCTGATTTTATTTGGGTGCCTTCAATTGCTGTAAGTGGAATTAAATTCTACAGAGGAAAGGCTTTTCCTGAGTGGCAAGACTCGCTTTTAGTTTCTTCATTAAAATTTCGATACTTGTCTATATTGCATAGAAAAAATAATAATTTCATAAAAGAAGAAATTATATTCAAAGATAAAATAGGAAGAGTTAGAGATATGGAAATAGATAAATCAGGAAATATTTACATTATAGCTGATGAGACTGACTCAAATTTATTTGTTTTAAAACCATAAGTTTAATTTATCTTCAAATAATGCGAAAAATTTTGTTTTTAATCCTCATGCTCTTTTATAATAGTTTACACGCCTATAATGAGGACGAAATTATTTGTGTCGCAACTTATGAGTTAGCTGCTGATTTTTTTTTATCGATGAAAGATGAAAAAACTTCTAAGGAAATGCTTTTAAATAAGCAAGAGTTACTTAATAAATATGATGATGGACATTTCCCATTGGAAGATATTGAATTTATGAAAACAGAAATACATTATGCTTGGTCTAATAATTTTGATTTTCTACCTCCGATATTAGAAAACTGTGTCCAAAATATTAATTAAGACAATTATATAAAAGACATAATTACTATGAATTATTTCTGCTATCAGTATAAAATTAAAATATGAAAATCTTAGTTGTAGGTGGTGTTGGATATATAGGCTCGCATATGTTGAAACGTTTTAAAGAAACAAATTATGAAATAGAAATTCTCGATAATCTATCAAGTGGACAAAAAGAGAACGCTCAAAATTATAAACTTTATGTTTGTGACTTATTAGACAAGCAAACAGTTTATAAAATTTTGTCAGAACAAAACTATGATCTTGTAATGCATTTCGCAGCATCTATTAATGTTGAGGAGTCTTATAAAAATCCAAAAAAGTATCAACAAAATAATGTCATCAATACAATTAATCTACTTGAGTGTATGAAAGATTTAAAAATTAATAAATTCATATTCTCTTCATCTGCAGCTGTCTATGGAGAACCAGAACATATTCCAGTAACCGAATTACATCCTTTTAACCCAGTAAATCCATATGGTGATACAAAAGCAGAAGTTGAAAATGCCTTAAAAAGCTATGAGGAGTCTTGTGATTTAAAATATATGTCACTAAGGTACTTCAATGCTTGTGGCGCTCATCTCGATGGCTCTATAGGTGAAATGCACAAACCAGAAACACATTTAATACCTCTTGTACTTCAAGTTGCTTCTGGAAGAAAAAAACATATTGAAATTTTTGGCGATGATTATCCTACCCAAGATGGCACTTGTGTGAGAGATTATGTTCATGTGATGGACATAGTAGAAGCTCATATGCTTGCTATGGAGAATTTAGTTAATACAAATAAATCTCAGGTCTTTAACATCGGTAACAGTAAGGGTTTTAGTGTTAAGCAAATTATTCAGATGACCAAAGAAATTACTAAAGTTGATATCCCCGTTAAGATCTTAGAAAGAAGAAAAGGCGACCCAGCACAGTTGATTGCTGATAATAAGAAAATAACTAATATATTAAATTGGAACCCAAAATACTCCGACTTAGAAACAATTGTCAAAACAGCATGGAATTGGGAAAAAAAACTTAAAATCCAATAAATTGGCTATTTTACTGTATCAATAGATTTATTTTATTGTAATAATAAGATCGCTTAATTAAGTACGATCTAATTTAGATTAGTAGGAGGGTAAAATGAAAAAAATCATAGCTACTTTAACAGCTATTTTAGCTATGGGGTTTTCTTCTTCATTCGCAGGAACATTAGTCATTAATACCGATTTAACTGATCCAGCTCCTAAAGCAGCGTTTGAATGGGCTTTTAATAAATTCCAAGAGGAAAATCCTGACGTTACAATTGAAGTTAATAACTTTGATCATGAGGGATACAAACAAGCAATTAGAAATTTTTTAACTACAAGTCCCCCTGATGTTTTCAATTGGTATGCAGGAAACAGAATGCTTCCATTTGTTAGAGCAGGACTTGTTGAGGATGTATCAGATATCTGGTCAGATACTGGATGGGTTGATGGAAACTTAACAGAGGGTATGTCTCACGCTAAGAAACCAATGACTATTGGTGGCAAACAGTGGGG
>ENA-OSEY01002050-OSEY01002050.1-marine-metagenome-genome-assembly--contig:-NODE-2050-length-13354-cov-4.682534_pt1 | contig 13354 bp, 11 predicted proteins | sample MGYA00248465_ERZ534230 | MGnify/ENA primary metagenome ERZ534230 (study PRJEB26409, sample SAMN06344110) | marine metagenome | isolation source: Sea water from surface | place: Atlantic Ocean:Southern... | reverse complement strand
TTAAATCTTAATTTATTTCCAGATTGGGAAGCCAAATGAACAGTTGGCGTCCAAAAACCTGAAACACAAATACAATCACAATCAATTATTTCTGTTGAAACAAAATCTGTCTTATCGTTATTTAGCTTTCCAATAGTTGCAGATTTTACTTTTTTATATCCATTGGCAGCTAAAACTGCATGTGAAAATCTAATATCAATTTTTAAGTCTTTTGCTTCATTAATTAATTCCGAATTGCAATCTTCTCTTGTATCTAGCACTAATGGTTCAACTCCATTTTTTTTAAATTCTATTGCTGTCTCATAGGCACTATCATTGTTTGTAAATATCAATGGTTTTTTTCCCACTAGAACACCATATACTTTAATATATTCCTTAGCAGCGGCAGAAAGAAATACACCTGGAGTGTCATTATTTCCAAAAACGATAGGTCTTTCAATAGAACCTGTTGAAAGTAAAACCTCTTTAGCTCTGATGTACCAGAGTCTTTGTCTTGGTGTATACTTAGATTTTTTTTCTAAATGATCTCCAGTTCTTTCAAACATCACCATCATATTATGATCATAATATCCAAATACTTGTGACCTATTTTTAACAATAACGTTTGGCATTTCTTTTAACTCTGAAATCATTTTATCTGCCCACTCTTTTCCAGACAGATTATCTATAGTGACATCATCAGTTAATAAAGTTCCACCAAATCTTGGCTTGTCCTCGGCAAGTATTACCTTAGCACCATTTTTCGCAGCTGAATAAGCGCTTGCTAAGCCTGCGGGTCCAGAACCAGTGACAAGTAGATCACAAAATTCATATTTATGCTCATACCTTTCATTATCTTTTTCTAAAGAAGCAACTCCTAGACCTGCTGCCTTTCTTATGAAAGGCTCATAAACTTTGTACCAAAAGCTTTTTGGCCACATAAATGTTTTGTAATAAAAGCCAGCTGGAAAAAATCTATTTAAAAAATTGTTTATAGCTCCTACATCAAATTCTACAGATGGCCAACAATTTTGGCTAGTAGCTGACAAACCATCAACTAACTCAATTTCAGTTGCATTTATGTTTGGTTCAGAATGTCCGTTAATTACCACTTGCATTTTAGCATTTGGCTCATCAACTCCTGCACCAAAAAACCCTCTTGGACGATGATATTTAAAACTTCTACCAATTAAATGTACACCATTAGCTAAAAGTGCCGAGGCTAAGGTGTCGCCTTCATAACCAAAATAATCCTTTCCATTAAATTTGAATTTTATTTTCTTATTTCTATTAATTAATCCAGTATCTTTTAATCTAAAATTTTGAGCCATTAAATTTCTTCGTCTAATTTTGCAGTTTTAAAAATTTTATGAGAAACTGTATCTCTTTGAGCCCGAAACCATTGTCTGCAACCAGCGATATGATGCCATAATTCTATATGCTTTCCTTTTGGGCTTTTTCTTAAATAAACAAAATTATCCCAATCTTTATCAGAAATATCACTGTTTAAATTAGGTCTGTTTATTGTTCCATCACCTCCGTAAGCAAATTCTTTCTGAGATCTTTCCCCACAATGAGGACATTTAATATTTAACATTTATGATATCCAAGTTTTTGTTCCAAGACCTTTTTCATCAAGTAAATAGCCTTTAGAAAATCTGTTTAAACTAAATCCTTCATTTAATTCATGCACTCTATCTTGTGCAATTGTATGTGCAAAAGTCCAACCAGAGGATGGAACAGATTTAAAACCTCCATAACACCAACCACAATTTAAATACAATCCATCAATATGAGTTTTGTCAATAATTGGCGATCCATCCATAGACATATCCATTATACCTCCCCATGTTCTAAGCATTTTTAATCTGCTTAAAAAAGGAAATAGTGCCACTCCTCCTGTCAACACGTGTTGAATTGTTGGCAGATTACCTTTTTGTGCATAACTATTGTAACCATCAAGATCTCCACCCATAACCATTTCACCTTTATCTGATTGACTAATATAAAAATGTCCTGCACCAAAAGTTACAACTCCATCTAATACAGGTTTAACTGGTTCGGAAACACAAGCTTGCAACAAATGTGTCTCGATCGGCAAAGTCATATTGAGTTTTTCAGCTAAGACATTCGTACTTCCAGCTACGCAAAGACCAATTTTTTTTGTTTTAATATCACCACGAGAAGTTCTCACTCCTGTAATTTTTCCTGCTGAAACATCAAACCCAGTCACTTCACAATTTTGAATAATATCTACACCCATAGAATCTGCTTGTCTTGCATAACCCCAGGCTACAGCATCATGTCTTGCGGTTCCGGCACTCGGTTGAGCTAAACCACCAAAAATTGGATATCTAACATCTTCTGAAAAATCTGCCATCGGTATTATTTTTTTTACTTCTTCTCTATTTAATAAGACTGCATCAATTCCGTTTAATCTCATTGAATTTCCTCTTCGAGCATACGCATTCATTTGTGCATCTGAATGTGCTAAATTTATAATACCTCTTGGTGAAAACATTACGTTGAAATTTAATTCCTGACTCATGTTTCTCCACAAATTCATCCCAAATTCATTAAACCTTGCATTATTGTCATACATGAAGTTAGATCTAATTATTGTTGTGTTCCTCCCAATATTTCCTCCACCAATCCATCCTTTTTCAATAACTGCTATATTTGTGATTTTATGCTCTTTAGCTAAATAATAAGCAGTAGCTAAACCGTGTCCCCCTCCTCCAATGATAACTACGTCATATTCATTCTTTGGATTAGGGTCTTTCCAGGCTAAATCCCATTTTTCATGATTAGAGAAAGCGTTTTTAATTAGGCTTAATATTGAATATTTTTGCATGATTAAATTTTATAATAATGAATATAAATAGTTCATATTTTTTTTATATATAATTTTTAGATATTTCCAAAGGCTCTAAAAAGAGATACTAATCGTCCAGTTTTATATTTTTGAGAGTTAAATGAGTAAAATAAAGTCAGATATTCAGATAGCAAGAGAAGCTAAAATGCAACCAATCAAAGATATTTTAGCTAAAATTAATGTTCCCGACGAAAGTTCTGCATTTAGCCCGATGGGGCGTCATATAGCAAAAATCAATTTAGAATATTTAGATAGTTTAAAAACTAAAAAAGATGGAAAGTTAATTCTTGTTACAGCAATAACGCCTACTCCAGCAGGAGAAGGAAAGACAACAACATCTGTTGGATTGAACGATGGTATAAATAAAATTGGAAAAAAATCTATAGTTTGTTTGAGAGAACCAAGTTTAGGTCCATCCTTTGGAATGAAAGGTGGAGCGGCTGGAGGAGGTTATGCTCAAGTTGTTCCAATGGAACAAATTAATTTACATTTTACTGGCGACTTTCATGCGATTACATCAGCACATAATTTACTTTCATCATTGATAGATAACCATATTTACTGGGGAAATAAACTTAACATAGATGTTCGAAGAGTGGTTTGGAAAAGAGTAATGGATATGAATGATAGATCTTTAAGATCAATAATTGTTGATCTTGGGGGAGTAGCCAATGGTTATCCTAGACAAGATGGATTCGATATTACAGTTGCCTCTGAAATAATGGCTATATTTTGCTTAGCCACAGATTTAAATGATTTAGAAAAAAGAATTGGGAACATAACAATCGGATACACTAGAGATAAAAAAGCAATCTATGCAAAAGATTTAAAAGCTCAGGGTCCAATGACTGTTCTTTTAAAAGAGGCTATTAGACCAAACGTAACTCAAACCTTAGAGAATAATCCAGCTATCATACATGGTGGACCATTTGCAAACATTGCTCATGGATGTAATTCTGTTATAGCTACCAAAGCAGGCCTCAAATTATCAGATTATGTTGTTACAGAAGCAGGATTTGGTGCAGATCTTGGAGCTGAAAAATTTTTAAATATTAAATGTAGAAAATCTGGAATTAAACCAGACTGTGTTGTTATTGTTGCAACTATCAGAGCTCTTAAAATGCATGGTGGCGTCGCAAAAGATGATTTAAAAAAAGAAAACGTAAGTGCTTTGAAAAAAGGCTTGGTAAATTTAGAGCGACACATAAATAACACAAGAAAATTTGGTCTTCCAGTTACAATAGCAGTAAATCATTTCATTACAGACTCAGACAATGAAATGAAAGCTTTACTTAATTTTTGCAAAACTCAAGGTGTAAAAGCCTCTAAATGTACACATTGGTCTGATGGTGGAGAAGGTGCAAAAGAATTAGCAAAAAATGTTGTTGAAATATGTGAAGAAGACAAAAGCACTTTTCAATATTTGTATGAAGATAAATTACCTCTCTTTAAAAAAATTGAAAAAATTGCTCAAGAAATTTACCATGCAAGTGAAGTTGTTGCTGATACTAAAACAAGACAACAATTAAAAGATTTTGAAGAAAAAGGTTACGGAACTCTGCCAGTATGTATTGCTAAAACTCAATATAGTTTTTCAACAGATCCAAATTTAAAAGGAGCCCCAACTGGCCACGTATTACCAGTTAGAGAAGTAAGATTATCATCTGGTGCAGAATTTATTGTTGTTGTTTGTGGAGAAATAATGACAATGCCAGGACTACCTCGAGTACCAGCCGCTGAATCTATTAAATTAAATAAAAAAGGCGAAATTGAGGGTTTATTTTAATTTAATTGTCCTAGCCAATTTTTTAATTCCACCATTCTTTTGTCTTTGCTAGCTACAGCAATTTCTTTTTTAATAGTAGAAATATGTTTATTGACCTCTTCTTCATCTTTAAAAACTTTTCTATTTTCAATCAACCTATCTTTTCTGAACTGAATTAGACTTATCATTTTTTCATAAGTAATTTCTGGGTGATATTGAAGACCCCATACTTTTGTTTTGTTAATTTCAAAATATAAACTTTGTATTTTATTTATTCTATTAGAGGCTAAACAAACTGCTTTATCAGGCAATCTTACAACCTCATCAAAATTAAATGCTGGAGAATTAAATTTTTTATCTTTATTTTTATAAAGAGGATGATTAATGCCTTTTTCATTTACTTGAATTTCATTTGCTATACCAATATGAGAATTGTTTGCCTTTTTTACCTGACCTCCAGCAGCAGTAACTGCAACTTGCATCCCCCAACAAATAGCTAAGATTTTTTTTACTTTTTTTTGACAATCTTTCATAAATTCAATTTGTTTTCTTATTTCAGGAGTATCGTTGTAAATATTTAAACTACTTCCTCCCCATATAAGACCATCATAATTTTGAAGTTTATCTGATATAAATTGAATGTTTTGATCGGATGATGGATTAACAACATCAAATTTTAATTCATCAGTAAAATAATTCAAACTATCTTTTAAACTTTCCGTATGAGTTTGTATCCCAACCTTAGAAAAGTTTTCATTTTCCTCTCTTAAATTTCCCTCAACAATTAAGATATTTTTCATTTGAATAAATCCCCTGAAATACTGTATTCATACATCAACTTGAGATCTTCTCTATTAATTTTTTTTGGGTTTCCATCAGTAGATGGATCTTCAAACGCCATTAAAGATAATTCTTCTATATTTATTTTTGAACAATCCATAATATCTGAAAGCTTGTGTGGAATTTCTAATTCTTTTCTTAATTGTAAAATCCATGCTAAAAAACTGTCAAATTTTTTATCTAAATCTAAATAATCACAAATTGAAATTATTTTTTTTTCTATTGATGTTTTATTAAATGTTAAAACGTATGGCATGAAAATAGCATTTGATAATCCATGATGTATATTAAATTGCGCATTTACTGGATGACTCAATGAATGGATTGCACCTAGTCCTCTTTGAAAAGCCGTTGAACCCATCGATGAAGCTGCCAACAAGTTTTGTCTAGCTTCAATATTTTTTCCATCTTTAAATGCAACTACAAGTGATTTCTTGATTAACTTCATTCCTTCAAGTGCAATACCTTCTGCCATTGGATGGAAGTTTGTTGCACAAAACGCTTCTAGGTTATGAGCTAAGGCATCCATGCCAGTGGCTGCAGTAAGTCTTGGGGAAAGATCAACTGTTAAATTAGGATCCAAGATCACAATAGAGGGTAATATTTTTGGATGAAAAATAATTTTTTTTGTACCTGTTTTTTTATTTATGATAGCTGATGCTCGACCCGTTTCAGATCCAGTTCCAGCAGTTGTTGGAATTGCAATAATTGGAGAAATTTTTTTTGTATCTGCTCTTTTCCAGTAATCTCCAATGTCTTCAAAATCCCAAATAGGCCTATTTTGTCCTGACATAAATGCGATTGCTTTTCCTACATCAATTGCACTTCCTCCTCCAATTGCAATAACCCCATCACAATTATTTATTTTAAATTCGTTTACACCTTCATCGACATTCTCACCAATAGGATTTCCAGAAAAGTTTGAAAAAATTCTTAATTCTTTAAATTTAACCTTAATTTCAGATATTATCTGAATTATAAAAGGTAAATTAATTAAATCCTTATCAGTGACGAATAAAGGTTTTTTAATATTTAAATTGATACACGCTTCTACTAAATCTCTAACTCTGTCTTGGCCAACCCAAACTGTTGTTGGATAATTCCAATTAAATTTCATAATTATTCTTAATTGATTTTAAGTTTCTTATTATTCAATATTGCTTTAAATAAATTTGTCATTAAAGGAATTTTTTTTTTATCTATTTTTTTTAATATGAATGGTGCAATTTCTCTAACAAGTTGTTCTCCTTCGACAGTATCATTTGGCATAAATCTTTTTTTTGCAATTTTAAATGTATAGCCTTTGCCTAAATAACTTCCCATTTTACTATTTCGTCCACCTGCTGCACTGACGTAAAGGTCTCCTGCTCCAGCAAGTCCTAAAGTAGTTTCTTCTTTACCTTTAAAATATTTTGTTAAATATATCATTTCTAAAATTGATTTCTGAAATAAATTTGATGAAGCATTTAAACTTTGACCAGCTCCAATAATCATTGAATATATATTTTTAATAGCAGAACAGACTTCAATCCCAATAATATCTTTTGAAAATTCTGTAAGGTAATATCTTGTTGAAATTCTTTTTCCAATTTTTTTGGCAAAATTTAAACTTTTATTAGCGATAACGACGCTTGTTTGATTTTTTCTAGCTAATTCCTTAGCTAAACAAGGGCCTTTTAAAACCGAAACATTCTTTACTCCTGAGTTTCTTCTTAAATCTTCTGAAATCGTTAAAATCTTTTTGTTTTTAGATATATATTTTAATCCTTTAGTAAGTACTAAAATTGGTGTTTTTATTTTTTTTTCTTTTAATTTTTTTCCAATAAAATCTATTCCTGGTAAACTTAAGGCAATCACCAAAAGGTCAAATTTTTCCATTAATAAATCATTTGTAAATTTTCTAAATTTTAATTTACGAGGAAGTTTTAACTTTAATGCTGAGTGGAATTTTTTTTTTGAGGATAAATCTTTTATAAATCTTTTGGAGTAAGGTTCAGTAATTGTAACATCATTTTTGTTTTCTAAGCAAGGGATCGTAAAAGCTGAGCCCATTGCACCACCACCTATAACCAAAATTTTTTTCATATATATTAGTGTAAAATTATATGTTTAATACAACACATACGAGAGAAAGTAATCTCAAATAATCTTGATTATAATGAAAAATTTTATTTTAAATTTCCTTATTTTGTTAGTAAAATAAATTAACAAATTTAAATTTGGTAACTTAATGACGAAAGTAGCAATTATAGGAGCTGGACCTTGTGGTTTATCTATGCTCAGATCTTTTGAATTAGCTGAAAAAAATGGTGAAAAAATCCCTGAAGTTGTTTGTTTTGAAAAACAAGAAGATTGGGGAGGATTATGGAATTATAATTGGAGAACTGGCTCTGATCAATACGGAGATCCAGTTCACAATAGTATGTATCGATATCTTTGGTCTAATGGACCAAAAGAATGTTTAGAGTTTGCTGATTATTCATTTGATGAACATTTTGGAAAACCTATTCCATCTTTTCCTCCAAGAGCAGTTTTGTATGACTATATTATTGGGAGAGTAAACAAAGGTAAGATAAAAGATAAAATCAAATTCAATACTAGAGTTGTAGGAACAACTTTTCAAAATGGTAAATTTGAAGTTAATTATCAAGATAAAGTTAATGATAAAATTTTAACAGACAAATTTGATTATGTTGTTGTATCAACTGGTCACTTTTCTGTTCCTTTTATTCCTGAGTATAAAGGAATGAATTCATTTCCTGGAAGAATAATGCATTCTCACGATTTTAGAGATGCAGAAGAATTCAGAAATAAAAATGTAATTGTTTTGGGTAGTAGTTATTCTGCAGAGGATGTTGCACTTCAATGCAACAAATATGGCGCTAAAAGTGTAACTATTGGATACAGACATAATCCTATGGGTTTCAAATGGCCAAAAGGAATGAAAGAAGTACATTATCTAGATAGATTGGAAGGAAAAAAAGCTTTTTTCAAAGATGGCACTGAACAAGAAGCAGATGTTATAATTTTATGCACTGGCTATCTTCATCATTTTCCTTTTTTAGAGGAAAATTTACAATTAAAAACTAGAAACAGATTATATCCACCTAAACTATATAAAGGAGTTGTATGGCAAGATAATCACAAACTTTTATATCTAGGTATGCAAGATCAGTTTCACACATTTAATATGTTTGATTGTCAGGCTTGGTACGCTAGAGACGTAATAATGAATAAGATTAAGATGCCGAATGATAAAGAAATTGAAAACGATATAAATAAATGGGTTTCCATGGAGGAGAAGCTTGAAAACCCAGATCAAATGATCGATTTTCAAACAGAATATACAAAAGAACTTCATGAAATGTCAGATTATCCAAAAATAGATTTTGAATTAATAAGAAAGCATTTTAAAGAATGGGAACATCACAAAGTTGAAGATATATTAACTTATAGAAATAAATCTTTTTCATCCCCAGTAACTGGTTCTGTTGCACCAATTCATCATACTCCATGGGCAACAGCAATGGATGATTCTTCAAAAACTTTTTTAGATAAATAGATTAAAATTAATCAATACCAAGATGTTTTTTTCTTTTTTGAACATAAGCTCTAATCAAATTATCAAATATTAAAGCTATAAAAGCCACACAGATGCCAAGTGTCAATCCAATACCTGCTCCTTTTTTATCTGATAAAGCTTTCAAAATATATTGACCCAAATCTTCCGTACCAATAAATGCTCCGATAATTACCATAAACAAAGCAAATACTATTGTTTGATTTATACCCAGCATCATATGTGGGAATGCTAAAGGAAATTCTATTTTAGTTAATCTTTGAAATTTATTTACACCCGACATGGTTGCTGCATCATGCAAACCTGCTGGAACACTTCTTAATCCCTCGATTGTGTATCTAGTTGCAGGAATCGTTGCATAAACTATAACTGCTATCAATACAGATGTATCTGTTATACCAAATAACATCATTACTGGGATTAAATACACAAAAGACGGAAATGTTTGAAAGATATCACACACTCCCAACATAAAATTTGCTGAATGTTTATTTTGAAAACATAAAGTTCCTACTGTAAATCCAATAATACAAGAAACAACAACCCCGAAAGTTGCCATATATGCTGTGACTAAAGCTCTATCCCACCATGGGCTTAAGGCAATAAATAAAGTTAAAGCACAAACCACTAAAGCTGATCGTATTCCACCTATTAGGTATCCTGCTCCAACAACTAAAACTATCGTAGCGATCGCAGGCATTCTTAAATACAAAGCCCTCATAGGTTGAAGAACTTCTTTTATCAGCCATGTATTGAATGCTTTTATATACACGAAAAAAGTGTCAAAAATCCAATCCACACCCTTATTCCAAAAATCGGCGGTTGATATTCCTTTGTTATGTGGGATTTCAAATAAATAATTGAAAGAACCTTTAAATAAAAAAGTTCCAACGTAAGCTAAGATTATTCCAACAACAAATATAACACCAAAAAACAATAGATTTTTATTTCTTTGATAAAATGTGAGATTACCGAAATAATCTGTTTGTTTATTTGCCCATGCTAAAGACATCTTATCTAATAGAATTGCAATTAAACTAATACATAAGCCTGCTTCAAGAGCCAATCCAATATTTAGCTGATTCAATGCTAATAATAAATTAAATCCTAAACCTTTTGCTCCAATAAAAGCTGAAATAACTGCCATTGAAAAACACACCATTATGACCTGATTTACTCCAATTAGAATGTCTCTTCTAGCAGTTGGGATTAATACTTTGAACATTAGTTGAAAATTATTGCATCCACTCATTCTACCAGCCTCAATGACTTCTGGGGGTACCGCTCTCAATCCTAATAGAGTTAACAATATCATCGGCGGTATCGCTACAACCATTGTAATAATTACTGCAGCATGATCACCAACTCCAAAAAGAACTAATGCAGGAACTAGTACTGCGTATTGTGGCATTGTCTGCATTACTAATAATATTGGATATAGAGCTTTTTCTACACGTTTACTTTTGAAAGCTGCTATCCCTAATCCTAAACCAAAAATAAATGATAAAGGTGCTGCGACTAAAATAAATGAAAGAGTTTGCATAGAAGGTTTCCATTGACCAAATACAGAAATATAAACCATTGTTAAACCTGCAAACAAAGCTAGACCTTTGCCGCTAAGCTTGTATGAAAGTAATGCTGCACCTGCTGCAACAATAGTCCAGGGTAATCCAGGTAATTCAGCCCAAGGGTTTTTATCTATCCAATCCCAACTCGTAAAAGCTACAATAGTTTCCAGACCTCCTAGTAAAATTTCTCTTATCAATTCTATTAGAAAAGTCATAAAAGCAGTCAAATTTCTACTAATTTGTAAAACTACGGGACGACTTTTAAATTCTTGAGTATCTTCATTCCAAACCTCAATTGGCATCCATTCATTCATCAAGAAAAATAGCGAGTCATTAATCCAAATGGGTAACCATCCAAGCAATGGTGGTAACCTCCAAAAGACATCAAAAGCATAATATCTTACTTCTTTACCTAAAAATACATAACTACTTTGATTAGGATCTTTTACGAATTCTGCTTGACCCCTGATAAACTTATACGTTTCAGGAACATCAATTGCAAAGCATAAAGCAAAAAATACAATTAATAAAAATAACCATTGAAAAGTTTTTGGATATTTTTTTAAAAGTTCCATAATTTAATTATTATTTTTTCTTCCTCCAAAAACAGTATTGATTATTTTAGTTGGGTTAATAGATCCAATAATTTCGTTGTTATTGTCGACCACTGCAACAGATTTTTCTTGAGTAAGAATTTTTTCGGCAACATTTTCAATTATTTCATCTTTTGAAACTTTTAATTCACCTAAATTATCTTTTGATATATCCATCACATCGCTAATTAATAAAACTTTTTCTCTTGGAACTTCTTCAGTAAATTTTCTGACATATTCCGTAGCTGGATTTAAAACAATATTTGCAGGTGTATCTAACTGTTCAATTATTCCATCTTTCATAATTGCTATTCGGTCAGCAAGTTTTAAAGCCTCATCAAAATCATGTGTAATAAACATAATCGTTTTTTGTAACTTTTCTTGAAGTCTTAAAAACTCATCTTGCATTTCTTTTCTAATTAATGGATCCAAAGCTGAAAAAGGCTCATCTAAAAACCAAATGTCAGGCTCAACCGCTAAAGATCTTGCAATACCTACTCTTTGTTGCTGTCCTCCTGAAAGCTCTCTTGGAAAATAGTTTTCTCTACCATCAAGACCAACTAATTTAACCATTCCCATTGCTTTGTTAATACTTTCCTCAGTTTTTACTCCTTTAATCTGAAGTGGAAAAGCAATATTCTCTACAACAGTCTTGTGTGGAAGTAATGCAAAGCTTTGGAAAACCATTCCCATTTTATTTCTTCTTAGATCTATGAGATCTTTGTTATTTAATTGTAATAGATCCTGACCCTCGATAAAAATTTTACCACCAGTTGCGTCTGTCAATCTTGAAATACATCTTAATAAAGTTGACTTTCCCGAACCAGATAAGCCCATTACAACTAACATCTCTCCTTTAGAAACTTCAAAAGAAGCGTTGTTTACCCCAACAATACAACCATTTTCTTGAAAAGTTTTTGCATCAACATTGCCATTAGAGTCTCGAAGCATTTTTTGTGCATTTGCTCCAAATATTTTATATACATTTTCACATTTGATTACTGGCTCAGACATAAATTTTAATCAGGTTATATGAAATTAAGATAAAATTAAATCCATAATATTGTTACTTTTCTCCCTAAAAATTTTTAATGTAATAAACCCTAGTATCAATACCTGTGCTTAAAAAACTTAAAGCTTCACCACTAACAGTAATCGACTCATCAACTCCAACGTTATTTCCACTTACTGTAAAACCAGCAAAACACTTATTTTTTTCCTCATCCCACTTTACAAATGTTTCATCAATTTTATTTCCATTAATAGTATAAATTTCATGTGCTCTAAAATTTAGAAAATTTGCACCCATTATCGCACGTTGGGGAATTAGCTTTGTAGCTTTACAAACTTGTTCATAAATCTCATCTGTTAACTTGTAATGATCTGTACCGTCAAAAGTTACTAATATTCCTGAGGGCAGTTTCGAAATTAATTCACTTAATTTTTTTTCTTTAGCGATCCTTTCTTCTTCTAGTTTCATTTTTCTAACAAGTTCATCACCTCCACCAAACATTATGTTCAAAACAAAAAAAGATGAAAATATTATTAGTATTATTATTACTAAACCACCAAACTGTTTCGTGGGCTCAGGTAAATATTTTATTTTGTTTAAAAAATTTTCTTTTGACATTACTCTTGTAGCTTTCCATTTTTCCATGTACCAGTTTTTTGAGTACCATCAGACCAGGTAAAAGTTCCTTTCCCATTCATAAAACCTTTGGCCCATTCACCCTCATAAGTTGAACCGTCAGGAAAAGTTAAAATACCTACTCCACTCCATTCACTATTTTTAAACTCACCTTTATAGATATATCCGTTAGGCCAAGTTTCAGTTCCTTGACCATTTTTTTTGGTACCTACCCACTCGCCTTCATAAGTAGTTTTATCTGTATAAACCCATTTCCCAAAACCATTTTCACAATTTCCCTCTTTACAGCCTGTGCTTCTGGCTACAGCAACTGAAGTAATAAATAAACTTAAGATTATGGTTAATAGATATTTTTTCATAATAATATTTTACACAAAATTAATTAAAAAAAAATTATACTTTTTTGTCATCTTTATTGCATAAATAAATAGAAATATATTTCTCAGAATTTTCACTTTTAATATTTTTTGTTATTTCATGAATTAGTTCTCCTGTTTTTCTAGTGA
>ENA-OSEY01002048-OSEY01002048.1-marine-metagenome-genome-assembly--contig:-NODE-2048-length-13358-cov-2.475868_pt1 | contig 13358 bp, 14 predicted proteins | sample MGYA00248465_ERZ534230 | MGnify/ENA primary metagenome ERZ534230 (study PRJEB26409, sample SAMN06344110) | marine metagenome | isolation source: Sea water from surface | place: Atlantic Ocean:Southern... | reverse complement strand
ATTTAATTGATTGCGTTGCATTAAGTGATCATGAAAGGTTTAGTGGACAAATTTTGAAAAGATTAGAGCATAAAGCGTTAACTGCTCACGCACAATTAGTAACTACGGAAAAGGATGCCGTAAGGCTACCAAACGCGTTTCGCAAAAAAGTACTCTCATTACCCGTAAGAATTGAATTTGATGACAAAAATGAGCTTGAAAATCTTTTTAATATTTAATTAGTAAATTTTAAAACTTGTTATTATCCTGACCTAACTGTGGAGATGGTGCTTGCATATTTAATTTTGCATCAGAAAATTTAAAGGGAGAAGCCACACCCTGAAGATTTCCAAAATTTAACGCCATCTCTCGAAAGATAACCTGCGGGTCTTTAAAAACTTCTTCCATTGTATTTATAGGACCAGCTGGAACATTTTTATCTTCACAAAGCTTCAAAAGCTCATCCTTCTGAAAAGCTTTTATCGCGTCAGATAGCATCCTTGTGAGCTGGTCACGATTCAAAACCCTTTGCTCATTTGTCAAAAAAAGAGGGTCTTTGCTTAAAAGTTCTAGTTTTAATATACTACATAAACGAGAAAACTGATTGTCATTCCCAACTGCGATTATTAAGTGACCATCGGCACATTCAAATACTTGGTAAGGGCAAAGATTAGGATGAATATTACCTACCCTTTGCGGTGAAACACCAGTACTCATAAAATTCATTGCCTGATTTACCATTACTGAAACTGCGCAATCTAGTAGAGCCATATCAATATGTTGGCCTTGCCCTGTGTTATTTCGCATATGTATTGCTGATAATATTGCCGTGGTTGCATATAACCCGGTAAACAAATCTGTAACCGCCACACCAGCTCTTTGGGGCATGGCTCCAAACTCACCAGTTATTGACATGAAACCACTCATCCCTTGAATGATGTAGTCATATCCAGCTCGGTGTGAATATGGCCCTGTTTGCCCAAATCCGGTTATGGAGCAGTAAATTAACGCTGGATTAATTGATTTAACACTTTCGTAGTCAAACCCATATTTTTTTAAATTACCAACTTTAAAGTTTTCAATTAATATATCGCAAGATTCTATTAGTTTTTTAAGACGGATTTGATCATGAGACTTTGTCAAATCAATAGTTATACTTGCTTTCCCCCGATTACATGAATGAAAATAAGCAGCAGAACTGTCTCCATCTCTATCTATAAACGGCGGCCCCCAATTTCTAGTGTCATCGCCATCTGGGGCTTCAACCTTAATAACTTCAGCTCCAAGATCAGCGAGCGTTTGCCCTGCAAAAGGACCTGCTAAAATCCGGGCTAGCTCTACCACACGTAAACCTTCTAAAGGGGATTTCATGATTTTTCTAAAATCTCATCTAAAATTTTGGTGAGCTTTTCATAACTTTGATTAGAATGCTGTTCACCATTTATGACTAGAGTTGGTGTCGATTTAATTTCGTCTCTTTTTGCATTTTCACTATACCATTCGACCAAGGCCCGTAATTTTACGCCATCCTGAAGACACTGACCTAGCTGGGTTTCATCTAGACCCGCCAACAGGCCAATTTTTCTAAGCTCTGTAACAATAGCTACATCACTTTCCGCACGAGCCCAAACTGACTGTTTTCTATAGATTTGATCCGTCATTCCGAAAAATTTGTCTGGCCCAGCGCATCTGGCAATCATTGAAGCCCACATCCCGTATTTATCAAAATAGACTTCTCGGTAAATAAACTTAACAAGACCCTTATCAATGTAATTAATTTTTAGTTTAGGATAAACGTCAGCGTGAAAGTTAGCACAATGAGGACAGGTGAAAGATGCGTATTCAATCATTTCAATCGGAGCGTCTTCGTCGCCTTGCACCATTTCTGCTATCGGCTTTATTTCTTCGGACGCTTCTTCAGCGCTTACTGAAAAAGGAAGATCAAATTTATTTCCACTTTCATTTTCGCTACCCGACTGTAAGATATAAACAAACCCAAAGAATATTAAAAATAATGACAACTTTCGCATAATATTTACCTTTCAGAAGAGGAACTATTTTCTAACTTTGTAAATACATTTATCGCGAGTTCTTCAAGGGCTTGTCTGAGGTTTTTATCATCAATTTCATTTACGGCTTTCTCAAGGCTAGTAGATATTTCCACTTTAGGTTTATTTTTTTTTGAAATTACACTTTGAGGATTTTCATTTTTGCGAATTAGCGCAAGAGGTGACGACTGAGTTATTTTTATTTTCTGAACCGCATTGTAGCCATACACCGCATTAATCTTAGTTCTTATAAATTCTTTTTGCATCTCCAAAATAGGTCCACTCGACCCAGATGTTAGAATTGTAAGTGTAGCACCTAAACCATCAGTTTTGTAGCTCACTTTGGTAGGAATAGATACAGATGAAATTTCTTCTCCAACAATCTCGCTCCAGTGCGTCAAAACGCGAGATTGTGCAAAACCTCTTGATTCACTAACCTTTTGGATGTTTTTCTTCAGCAAGACCGATGCTTTTTTGAATCCATGTTTCCGCATTTCTTTACTATTATATACCTATCCTTAAGAACCCAATATTTAACGCCAAAGGCCCATCGTCAACGGATTACCCAATGCAGACTAGCATAGAAAACAAACCAGATCCAAACAAGTTGTTAGACTGGTATGATTATAACGCTAGAGAAATGCCCTGGCGGATTGGTCCCAAAAACAGGTTATCAGGCATTAGACCAAACCCTTACCATGTTTGGTTATCTGAAATTATGCTGCAGCAAACCACCGTCGCCTCCGTTAAGCCCTACTTCACAAAATTTACCACAAAGTGGCCGACAATATTTGACCTGGCAAATGCTAAAGATGAAGAAGTTATGGGAGCTTGGGCAGGACTGGGTTATTATGCAAGAGCCCGAAATTTATTAAAATGTGCAAGACTGATCGCCAAAGAAAAAAGCGGAAAATTTCCTCAAGCATTTGATGCTTTACTAAAATTGCCTGGTGTTGGTCCTTATACTGCATCTGCAATTGCCTCAATCGCATATGACATCCCGGAAACAGTCGTAGACGGTAATGTTGAACGTGTAATATCCAGAATCTTCGATGTACATACAGAACTGCCAAAAGCTAAAAAAGAGTTGTCATTTTTAGCAAAGCAACTCACCCCAAAAATTAGGTCTGGGGATTATGCGCAAGCAATAATGGATCTAGGCGCAACTATCTGCAAACCCAAAGTACCAAGTTGTGATATTTGCCCTTGGGAAAATTATTGTGATTCAAGAAAAGCAGGAACATCTAAATATTTGCCACGCAAAGTGAAAAAAACAAAAAAACCAGTGCGATATGGAATCGCATATTTTGTTGAACGGGTTGATGGCGCAATACTAACCGAAATAAGACAACCAAATGGTCTTTTGGGTGGAATGCTGAGCCTTCCATCTTCGGCATGGGGCGATTCTTTTCGGGATGATCCACCAATAGACGGAGATTGGGAAATTAAAGATGCTGTCGTAAAACATACGTTCACGCATTTCTACTTAAATTTGAGAGTCATGCATATTACCGTTAACTTAGAACAAATTCCCAATCGGGGCCAATTTTTGAACCCAAATGAATTTGATCCAAACAATCTGCCAACAGTGATGCAAAAAGTTTGGCAATCAGTTAAATATTGAAATTTAATATTTTGAAGCCATATGGTGAAGACTAATATTAGGAAACCATCCAATGAACACAAAAAAAACCATAATTTTAAAAATAGAAAATTTTCCTTAATTAAAAGAAACAATAGTTGTAGTTATGCCAGATAAAAATATTATATTATCCTTTAGATCTGCAGTACCTTTTTGGTCTTCTGTTTTGTTCGCAATAGCGCTTTGGGCTTCTTTCATAATTCAGGGTTGGGCAATTCTACTTGTCCCGGTTTTTACTTTGTTAATATTACCTATAATCGACCAATATGTGGGGTTACGGGTTGAGAACTTAGATACAAATTTGAAAGAATCTCAACTGTTTTGGTATCGACTTATAACTCTACTCTGGGCTCCAATCCAATTTCTTACTTTGTTTGGTATTCTAACACTGACAATGTATACCGAAATGGCCTTAGCAGAAAAGATTGGTTTGTTTTGCGCTATGGGCGTATTAACGGGAACCATAGGGATAAATTATGCACATGAACTGATGCATAAATCCGGCAAAATAGAGAGGTGGCTAGCAGATGCTTTGCTTGCGATGGTGCTATACTCACATTTTCGTTCAGAACATTTACTGGTTCATCATATCCACGTGGGAACACCAAGAGACCCAGTAACGGCTAAATATAATGAAAACTTTTATAAATTCTTCATCCGTGTTCTAATTCAGTGTCCGATTTCGTCATTCAAATCAGAAAGTATTAAACTTGGCCGTAAGGGACTACCTCCAAGCGACTTTTCTAATCCATTTTATATCTACTTCATCTTACAGATTTTTATGATTGCCTTATCATTTCTAATTGGTGGATTTTTGGGATTGTTTTTATTTTTTCTTCAAGCTTTCGTTGCTATTTTATTACTGGAACTTGTGAATTATATTGAGCATTATGGTTTATCGCGTAAAATTCTTAAAAATGGTAAATATGAGTTTGTTCAACCTCACCATTCTTGGAACTCAACATATAAGGTGTCAAATTGGGTTCTGATTAACCTACAAAGACATTCCGACCATCATTTCAAACCAGCAAGAAGTTTTCCGTTACTCCAAAACCTTGGGGCAACAAAGGCTCCTCAACTTCCACATAGCTATCCAGCCATGGGGATCTTAGCACTATTTCCAAGCGCTTGGATGTCAATTATGAATCCAAGGGTTTCTCGTTGGCGAGAAATGTTTTATCCAGAAATAACTGACTGGAAACAACAAGTTTAAACAAAAAAATCCGCCCGTTGGGCGGACTTTAGTATGTCGCGGTCTCAAACCACAGGCTGTTGGATTACACCATTTCTTCCGAGCGGATTTGTTGTCGTAAAATATCAATTGGTACCATTTTTCCATCTCGCTTGAAACCCCAATATGTCCAACCATTACAACTTGGAGCACCTTCGAGAGCGGCACCAACCTGATGAATTGATCCTTTTATATCATCCCCTATCAACGTACCGTCAGCTCTAACTTTTGCCTTGTGGCGCCCGTTCAAAGACCATAACTCTTCACCGGGTGATAGCATTCCCCGTTCAATTATTTGACCAAAAGGCACTCTGGGTTCAGATCGTTTGCTCGTCGATACTTCTAGTACCTCTTTATCAAATTTTTTAATTTTCTTTATTCTATTTTGAGCGACTTCAATGTAGCTCTGCTCTTTTTCTATTCCGATAAACTCGCGACCAAGCATTTTAGCCACAGCCCCAGTAGTACCAGTTCCAAAAAAAGGGTCTAGTACAACATCATTGGGATTAGTGGTTCCGACCAATACGCGGTGCAGCAAGCTTTCCGGCTTTTGAGTAGGATGGGCTTTTTCACCCTCAGTATTTTTAAGCCGTTCATTCCCATTACAAATTGGCAAAATCCAATCTGAACGCATTTGCACTCCTTCATTCAAAGCCTTAAGTGCTTCATAATTAAATGTGTATTTTGCGCCCTCTGATTTGGAAGCCCAAATCATTGTTTCATGTGCATTTGTTAATCTTTTACCTCGAAAATTAGGCATTGGATTTGACTTCCGCCAAATAACATCATTCAAAATCCAAAATCCTTTATTCTGCAAAGATGCACCAACTCGAAATATATTATGGTAGCTTCCAATGACCCAAATCGCACCGTTTGGTTTTAAGAGGCGTCTAGCCGCCTTCAACCAGCTATCAGTAAACTGGTCATAGGTTTTAAAACTATCAAATTGATCCCAAGCATTGTCGACAGCATCGACTTTTGAATGATCAGGGCGATGAAGCTCGCCTTTCAACTGCAGATTGTATGGGGGATCAGCGAAAATTAGATCGATTGTTTCTGACGGAAGACCATCCATTATTTCAATGCAGTCTCCATTCAAAATTTTGTTCAAAGGAAGTTCTGTAACATCCTTGGTAAAAGTCTTAATTGACATTCTGGCCTCAATATTTTGGTGCTTTTTCGCACTCGTGATTTGCGCACACAATGATTCAAACGTGATTCGAGGTCAAATTATTTTTTTAAATCAACCACTTAAATATTTTGTTTATACAAGATATTGTATACAGGCTTGAAGGAACGCCTATGATATGGGGTGATACCTATATCTAGAATTGCTGATTTATGCATTTTTGTTGGATATCCAGCATTTTGAGACCAATTGTAACCGGGAAACTCTTTATCCAAGCGTGACATAATACGGTCGCGTGTTATTTTTGCAACAATAGAAGCGGCAGCTATTGATAGAGACTTGCTATCCCCTTTAATGATAGTTTCAAAGTTGATTTCTAAGCCTTCTGGATTTTTATTTCCATCTATGAGTACAAAATCTGGCTTAATACGTAGCCCAAAAATAGCCCTTTTCATTGATAACAAGGAAGCTTGTAAGATATTGATCTGGTCTATCTCTTCTACAGAGGAATGCGCTACGCAAAATGCGCACGTGTCTTGAATTGACTGGAAAATCTTTTCCCGATTTTTCAAATTCAACTTCTTAGAGTCATTTAATCCGCTTGGAATTTTTTGTGGATTTAATATGACCGCGGCAGCGGTCACAGGCCCTGCGATGCATCCTCTTCCCACTTCATCAACACCTGCTATCGCTTTATAGCCTTTTCTAATCAATCTAGTCTCGGCATCGAAATCGGGTAATGACATAAACAAACTTTCTCCAAAATCTAGCTAGAGGTTTTTTTTAACATAAGTAAACTCTAACTTGTAATTTATTTAATCTTTCCTCAAAATTAGTGGTAAAGGGGGTCAATGATTTGAGTCGCTTCGAAAACCGCACACTGACCCTCAGAGATGTCTCTGAAGCATCCGGTGTTTCCGAAATGACGGTAAGCCGCGTACTGCGTGGCCGTGGCGATGTATCTCAAGAGACCCGGGAAAAGGTACTTCAAGCAACAAAATCACTTGGATACGTTCCCAATAAAATTGCAGGAGCCTTGGCAAGTCAGCGAGTAAATTTAGTTTCTGTAATCATTCCCTCTATGTCAAATATGGTTTTTCCAGAGGTTCTGACTGGGATAAATTCAGTACTAGAAAATACTGAATTGCAGCCAGTGGTTGGGGTCACTGACTATCTTCCCGAAAAAGAAGAAAAAGTTCTTTATCAAATGCTATCCTGGCGACCTTCTGGCATTATAATCGCTGGTTTAGAGCATTCAGATGCCTCAAAAGCGATGCTAGAAAGTACAAATATACCCGTAGTGGAAATTATGGATATAGACGGAGATCCGATAGATTCAGCTGTTGGAATTTCTCACAAACGCGCGGGTCGCCATATGGCGAAAGCGATATTGGAGGCGGGCTATCGAAAAATAGGGTTTTTGGGCACCAAAATGCCTTTAGACCATCGCGCCAAAAAACGTTTTGATGGTTTTACAGAGGCTTTGGCAAAAGCAAATATAGAAATTTCTGATCATGAATTTTATTCTGAAGGCTCGGCCCTAGCTAAAGGGGCGCAAATGACCCAAGAAATACTCAAGAGAACCCCAGATTTGGACTTCTTATACTATTCAAATGATATGATTGGGGCAGGTGGATTACTATCGCTTCTTGAAAATAAGAAAGTGATTCCAAAGGAAATTGGTTTGGCTGGATTTAATGGGCTCGAACTGCTGGATGGTCTACCGATGAAACTCGCAACTATGGATGCTTGCCGATATGAGATAGGAAGGATAGCAGCTGAAATCGTTTCAAATAGGGTTACGGGTCAAAAAGAAACCCGTGAGAGAATAACCTCCCTTAAGCCCAAAATTAATTTGGGTGAAACACTTCGCTCTTAAAGGCTATCTAGAAAGCCTTGAAATCTCTTCTTTCAAACGTAATTTTTGTTTTTTCAGCTGAGAAATATACAGCTCATCTGAAGCTGGCGACTTATAAGCTTCCTCGACTTCACTTGAAAGCTTTTCATGCTTTTGTTTGAGAATTTGGATATGCGATACAATGCTCAATATTATTCTCCTCTCGCTACCACTAAGTAGATTTGAACATAATTTTCAAGTCATGTCACTTTGATTATATCAAATTCGGCCAATTTCCGCCGTTGTTCATTAAATGCATTTATCAAATCCATTTTATAAGGCTTGCGCCGTTTTTGAGCACGTTATCAACTTCAGGAACATACTTTTCTCGGGAGCCGCTTTTTAGTGGATGCAAAACTATGGGTGACGAAATTCTGAAACCAGCACGCCCGTTTTTTTTTGCATGTAAAATTGTAAGTTTAGCATTCTCATTCTTGCGGGAAATAACAGGCGTTATTACCAAACTACCCAAGCTATTTGGCATATTGGTGAATATTTCCATTAACCTATCAGATCTAACAATAAAATGCACAAAACCTTTTGGCTTTGCACGCTTTGCGGCTACTTTTAACCATTCGGATATAGGATGGGTATCTCCAAATGATTTTTCTTTTGATACGTTTATACCTCTAACCGAAGATTTTCTATCAAAATATGGTGGGTTTGCTATTACGTGATCAAAATTTTTACTAGTAATATTGGATGATAAATTAGAGATATTGGAGCATTCTACTTGTAATTCTATCCCATTTTCTTTTGAATTTAAGTCCGCTAAATCAGCAAAAACTTTTTGAATTTCGATACCGTATAGCTCGACATTTTTAACTCGGTAACCAATGGCAAAACTAGCCGTTCCCACACCACAACCAAGATCAAGAACTTTTTGACCTGCACTAACATTTACTGATGCTGCCAATAATATTGGGTCTATACCCGCTCTGTAGCCCTTTTTAGGTTGCCATATCCTAATGCTACCTCCTAAAAAACTATCTTTTGTTAACTCGTTCACATTAAAAACTTTTCAAATCTAAACCAAAATCTTTCAACAGCTCCGAAGCTCGCTCAAAATCATTCGCCAATACCATTAACCGCCGTGGCAATATGCCGATTGACCCTTCTAATACACTGATGTTTTCATCCAGTGCAAAAGATATGATATCATTTGAGTTCAGAATAGTTTCGGCGTATACAAATTTTGTTATATCATTCGTGCTAAATAATTCTTTCATAAGAAAACTTTATGAGCTGGCGCCATATATGTCGAGAAAAGATAAGGTTTATCAGTGTTAGATAAAAAAATACAACCAGATGAAAAGCTAGCTAAAATTCTTGAGTTAGAAATGCTAAGTGTAACTGAAATCATTCGTGAAAGAATGGCTTCTGAAAATGCGCCAAGAATACCAGAAGTAACCGCCCATTTAATCAGTGCAGGAGGTAAAAGGTTAAGACCGATGCTGACTTTAGCCGCAGCACGTTTGTTCGATTATACTGGTGATAAGCATTTAAAGTTAGCCGCGACAGTGGAATTCATTCACACCGCAACGTTGCTTCATGACGACGTTGTAGATGAAAGCTTAAGGAGACGAGGCAGACCCACAGCAAATTTATTATGGGATAACAAATCATCAGTTTTGGTTGGAGATTATTTGTTTTCGCGCTCATTTCAATTAATGGTGGAAATCGGTTCACTAGCAATTTTAGATATACTAGCCAGTGCTTCGGCCACCATTGCAGAAGGAGAAGTTTTACAGCTTACCGTTTCACAAAATATTTAAACAGACGAAACTACTTATTTAAAAGTTATTCGAGGAAAAACAGCCGCCCTATTTTCTGCAGCAACGCAAGTAGGTGGTAAAGTAGCAGGAGCAGACGAAGATTCTTGTAAAGCCCTTTATGAGTATGGCGATGCATTGGGTATGGCCTTTCAAATAATTGATGATTTATTAGACGTGGAAGGTAGCCTGCAAAAAACAGGGAAAAACAGCGGCGATGATTTTCGGGAACGAAAAGTAACAATGCCGTTTATTAAAGCTATTAAAAAATCGACCAACAATGAACTAGAATTTTGGAAAAGAACAATTGAAAAAGGCGATCAAAATGAGGATGATTGGGATAAAGCTCTTTTATTAATGCAAAAACATGACGCAGTAAGTGATACCCGTAAAGAAGCGGAGCTTTGGGTTAATAAAGCAAAACTTGCAGTGAGAAAATTACCAGAATCTGAGGTCACATTGCTTTTGTCTGATTTAGCCGATTATGTATTAACGAGGTCTAAATAGATATTATTTCGGTAGAAACGCTCCACCAATCTGGCCGTTCTAGCCGTACTCTTTTCATAGCTAAATCGCAGTCGTGTTTATTTTCAAAAATTCCAAAGCAAGTAGCGCCAGAACCCGACATTGAAACTTTCTCCACAGAAATTTGTTTTGAAATAAGTCGCAAAACTTCAGATATAACTGGCTCGACTTTAACAGCTGGCTCCATCAAATCGTTTCGCTGTAAAAGTAACCAATTTATCCAATCTTTTTTTGCCTGAAATAACTTTTCATATTTTGATAGAGGTGGGTTTTTCTTATTTTTAAGCATGCGAAAAACTGTTTGTGTTGAGACCTTTTTCAAAGGGTTTACCAGTAGGATAGGAAGGTTTGGAAATGTATTTATTTCTTCTAAAACTTCACCAAAACCTTTCATATGCTGAGTTTTCTGATTAATGCAAACTGGTAAGTCGGACCCAAGTGTCATCAGGTCATCTATTTCTGGCAGATCTGCACCCCAAAGTCGCGATAATCCACGGATAGTAGCTGCAGCATCACTGGATCCCCCACCTAAGCCAGCACTTGGAGGTAAATTTTTGGTTAAAGTTATGTGAGCACCAGCTTTAATGTTATTTATTGTTCTTAATAATTCTGCTGCCTTCAAAATCAAATTAGATTTGTTTACTGGTATTTGATCAGAGAAAGCACCTTTCGCTGTGAGTTCCAGCTCGTCGCTTTTTTTGAAAGATAAGTGATCACCGAATTCTGTGAACCCCACAATCGAGTCTAGTAAATGAAAACCGTTCGACTTTTGCCCCACAATCTTCAAACACAAGTTGACCTTTGCACTAGCTTTTTCTTCCAACATTATTTTACTAATGATTCAGTCCCCTCAGATTCTTCCATAAGTACTTGGGTAAGACCGACTTTCAATTTTTTCTTAATACGCTCTATCTCGTCTGCTTCTGGGTCAAAAGACAACGCTCTTCGCCACTGAAACTCAGCCTCAGTTTTTCTTCCCACCATCCAATAAACATCACCCAAATGATCATTAACAATTGGGTCGACAGGCATTAATTCAGCAGCTCTTTCTAGGTTCGGAACTGCCTTTTCATAGAGACCAAGTTTATAGTAACCCCAGCCGAGACTATCGACAATGTAACCGCTGTCAGGGCTTTCCTTCACAGCTCGTTCAATCATATCCAAAGCTTCATCTAAATTAGAATTTTTTTCTATTAGTGAATACCCTAGATAATTCAATACTTGCGGCTGGTTTGGGTTAAGAGAAAGCGCTTTTCGAAAATCTTTTTCGGCTAGATCCCAAGTATCTAACCGCTCTCTGGTTATTCCTCGAACATAATATAAAAACCAATCAGCTTCACCCTTAGTCTGATATAGTTTTATTGCCTTCCCATAAGAAACTTCGGCTTTATCATAAGCCTCTAAGCGTCTATAGTGATTTCCTAATATACTAAATCCATTGGCAGAATTTGGGTACTGACGCGTTAACTCGACTAAAACTTCAATCGCTGCCATTTCTTTATCAGAAGAACGCAATGCCTCTGCTCTTCCCAATTCCGAAGCAAAAAATTGTGGTTCACTTTTAGAAATTCTTTCATGTTCTTTTATCGCTAAATCATATTGGCCCAACTCCACAAGTAGATCCGCTGTCGTCAGTATTGAGTCAACATGCTTATGGTCCAAATACTGTGCTAACCTTGAGTAAATAAGTGTAAATGCTGGATCAGCCTCTTTTGAAATTAGGTTTGCAATGGAGTGAAAGACATCAGCCACCGCTATATTTATCTTGGGGAATGAGCTTTCAGGATAAGCTTTTTCATCAGCCGCGTTAACATAAAGCTCTTCAATCTCAGGATCAAATGTAGGCCCAAACCATTTATCTAGTAATTGCTGTGCTTCTTTAAATTTGCTCTGAGATAGCAGTAATTTTGTATGGTAAATAATGGATCGCCTCGTTGGATTTGCTTGATCACTATGAATAAGGTCGAATGTTTTTTGTGCTTGGTCAAATTTTCCTGCCGCGAGTTGAGACATTGCACGGTGAAAATTTGCAAATTGCGCCATACCTTGAACCTTCGCTGTTTTATCAAACATTCGGTTAGCATTAACCTCATCATCTAATCCCATAAGTATCCAAGCAGATAAAAGGTCTTTTAATATTGGAGTAGTTTCACTGGCATTTTTTACAAAATCTAAAAAAGCTTCAGTTTGCCCATCCTTTATCATTGCGGTTAATAAAATCATTTGGGAGATTTGGCTTACATTCCCGTTGGCTTTATATACCTCCGCAATAGATATCGCCTCATCGACTGACCCTTGAGCTACAAAAGATATCATAAGACCTTCTAAAAGCTTTGAGTTTGCTGGATCAGCACTTACACTCTGAGTTTGAAATTTAGAAGCAGTTACAAAGTTATGATCTAAAATAGCCTGTCTTCCTGCCAAATATGCTCCAGACGACGCCAACGCTAGCTCTGAAATCGAAACCATCAGAAAAAATAGTAAAACTTGCAAAAATTTGTTCATGTACTCAGCTTAAAACTCATAAGGGACAACCTAATCCTTAAATAGAAATTTTAAAGGATTTTCGGTTAGCTACATATTAGGATAATTTGGCCCATCACCACCTTGGGGTGTCATCCAGTTAATATTCTGACTAGGGTCTTTTATATCACAGGTTTTACAATGCACACAGTTCTGGAAATTCACCACAAAACGTGCTGTTTTTTCCTCGGTTTGGACAACTTCATAAACTCCTGCAGGGCAATATCTTTGAGCTGGCTCACTAAATTGTGGTAAGTTTACGGATATTGGAATTTCCGGATTATTAAGGTGCAGATGGCATGGTTGATTTTCTTCATGATTGGTCATTGAAAATGACACATTAGTCAAGCGATCAAAACTTATAGAACCGTCCGGTTTCGGATATTTAATTTCTTTATGCATTGCAGCATTCTCGGTTGATTCCGCATCAGATTTTCCATGCTAAACTACCAAAAAGAGAAAACTTAAATAGTGTTTGGAACCACATATCAAATCCACCCAAAATTAGACCTCCTAGCGGGCCAAACCGAGCATTCAAAGGGGCAACATTACGAACTTTCTTTAAGTCCTTTCCAACAGCTTCTGTTTTTAGTTTGAAATCATAATCTGAGA
>ENA-OSEY01002047-OSEY01002047.1-marine-metagenome-genome-assembly--contig:-NODE-2047-length-13360-cov-19.859294_pt1 | contig 13360 bp, 12 predicted proteins | sample MGYA00248465_ERZ534230 | MGnify/ENA primary metagenome ERZ534230 (study PRJEB26409, sample SAMN06344110) | marine metagenome | isolation source: Sea water from surface | place: Atlantic Ocean:Southern... | reverse complement strand
AAATCTGCAATTTTAAGATCATTATATAATATTTCCCCAAGTTGTTTTGGTGATGCAATATTAAATTCTTTTTTAGATATTTTAAAAACTTCATTTTGAATTTTAACAATCTTTTTTTCAAATTTAGTGGATAATGATTTTAAAAATTTATTATCTATTTTAACTCCCTCAATTTCCATAAAAGCAAGAATTTTTAATAAAGGCTTTTCAAATATCTCGTAGATATTTATCATTTTTTCATCCTTTAAACTTTTTTGAAATTTTTTGTATAATCTAAATGTAATATCAGCATCTTCGGCTGCGTAATCTTTGGCTTTTTCAACATCTACTTCACTGAAATTAATCTCCTTTTTTCCTGTGCCAACTAAATCTTTAAAAGATATTGTTTTATGGTTTAAATGAATTTCTGACAATGTATCCATATTATGTCTATTTTTTCCTGCATCAAGAACATAGGACATCAGCATAGTATCTTCCATTGAAGTCATATTAATTCCGTGTTTGAAAAAAACTATAAAATCAAATTTTATATTTTGACCTATTTTTTTGATACTAGGATCCTCAAGTAAAGGTTTTAACTTTTTTAAAACTAAATCTTTTTCGATACATTTGTTAGATTTATGACCGATAGGAATATAACAAGCTTTTCCAATTTTTGAGCTTAATGAAACACCGACTAGATCTGCCTGATGAGGATCTAATGAATTTGTTTCGGTATCTACTGCAACTTCACCTAACTCCTCAGCTTCAGTTATCCAGTTGTCGATTTGTTCCAAATTTTCAATTAGATAATATTCTTTTTTATTGATTGCTTTTTGATTTTTTTCAATTTTAACCTCGTTTTTGATACTTGTTAAATTTGGTTCTCCATATGCAGAGATAGCTGAACTCAACAATCTATTAAATTCCATCTCCCTCAAAAATTTATAGAGTTTATCTTTATCAATACTTTTTAATTCAAGATCAGTTAGATTTTTATTTACGGGAGCATCACTTTTTAATGTCACTAGTTTTTTACTTATTAAAGCCTTATCTTTATTCTCAATGAGTGTTTCTCTTCTTTTGTTTTGTTTAATTTCATGAGCAGATTTTAAAAGTTTTTCAAGGTCTCCATATTTATTAATTAATTCTGCAGCTGTTTTAACACCAATTCCAGGAACTCCTGGTACATTATCGCTGCTATCACCAGCTAAAGCCTGGACATCAATTACCTTACTTGCACCTACACCAAATTTATTTTTAATATCTTCCTCTGAAATAAACTTATTTTTCATTGGATCATAAATTCGAACGTTTTTTTTATATAATTGCATTAAATCCTTATCTGAGGACACTATTGTTACTTTTGCACCTTCTTTTAAAATCATTTCAACATACGTTGCAATTAAGTCATCAGCTTCATAATTTATCAATTCCAATGAAGGTAAATTAAAAGCTAATACTGATTTTCTGATATAATCAAATTGAGGAGCTAAATCATCAGGTGCTTCAGCTCTATTAGCTTTGTAATCACTATAAATTTCGTTTCTGAAAGTTTTTCTAGCAGAGTCAAATATAACTGCAAAATGTGTTGGTTTTTGTAAATTTTGATTTGACTTTGAGTCCTCTAGAAGTTTAAAAAGCATACTGCAAAAACCACTCACTGCACCCGTCGGTAATCCATCACTTTTACGCGTTAATGGTGGTAACGCATAATACGCTCTAAAAATGTAACCTGATCCATCAATTAAATAAAAATGATCTGTTTTTTTAATTTTTCCCATTAGAAATTAATATAGATTATAGACAGAAATAAGAGTATTATTTTTTATGGAACTTATAAAGCAAAATACACAAGCCCAAATAATTAAATCAATACTTGTAATTTTTTTAGGTTCTGTGTTACTTGCTGTCTCGGCAAAAATTAAAATTCCTTTCTATCCAGTTCCAATGACAATGCAAACTTTTGTAGTTCTTTTTATTGGAATAAGCTTTGGATATAAAATAGGTGTTGCGACAATTGGTTTATATTTGATTGAAGGAATTGCAGGTCTTCCTGTGTTTTCAAATTCCCCAGAAAGAGGAATAGGTTTAGCTTATTTTACAGGTCCAACAATGGGCTATCTAATTGGATTTCTTTCAGCTTGTTTTTTAGCTTCTTTTGTAAAATTAAAAGATAATTATTTAATCATTTTCTCAAAACTTATACTTGCAGTATCAACAATCTATATTTTTGGTATTTTGTGGTTAGGGACACTAATTGGATGGGACAAACCTATATTCGATTTAGGTGTTAAGCCTTTTCTATTAGCTGAAATATTTAAGATAGTTTTACTTGTGCTTATTGCTAAGAAAATTTTTAAATTTAGAAAACTTATTTAGGTGATCTTTTAGATAAAATTCTTTGAAGAGTTCTTCGGTGCATTTTTAGTCTTCTTGCTGTCTCTGAAACATTTCTGTTACACAATTCAAAAACTCTGTGTATATGTTCCCATTTTACTCTATCTGCTGACATTGGATTTTCAGGTGGAGCCGCTTTTTTAGCAGGATCAGCTAAAAGAGCTTTTTCAACATCATCTGCATCTGCAGGTTTAGCCAAATAATCTATTGCACCCTCTTTTATTGCTGCAACAGCAGTTGGAATATTTCCATATCCTGTTAACATTATTATTCTACTTTCAGGATTAGAGGTCTGTATTTGTTTTACAACTTCTAAACCATTGCCATCGCCCAACCTCAAATCAACAACAGCGAATCCTGGTTTTTTTGCTTTGACTGTATCAATTCCTTTTTGCACACCTTCAGCTTGAATAACTTCAAAACCCTTTTTTTCCATGGCCCTAGCCAATCTTTCTCTAAATGGATTGTCATCATCAACAATTAATAGTGATTTATTGTTGAAATCAGCTAAATTTTGTAATGCGCCTTCGTTTTTCATAAGTCCAATATGGGAATTTTTTTCCACAATTCAATAGGTCATTATTTGCTTTACATTAGGTAAGTATTGAATTAATTGCTCGATTCATTAAAGTTTTTTTAAATAAAAAGACTTTTTTTTGTTAAATTTTTTTTGGGGGGCATGAAAAATGCAAAAATTTAAGTCGGTTGAAGAACTAGTTAATCAACTGAGACCAGACAAACCGGTTTATTGTATTAGAAAGAAATCAATTCTTTCAGCTTCCAAATTTTTTCAAAAAAACTTTCCAGGTAAAATTCTATATGCTGTCAAAACAAATCCTCATCCTGAGGTAATTAAAACTTTATTAAAAAGCGGTATTAATCAATTTGATGTTGCCTCAGTGGAGGAGATAAAAGCAGTCAGAAAATTTGATCAAGTATCTAAGTGTTCTTTCATGCACACAATTAAAAGTAGAGAAGATATAAGTGAAGCATACTTCAAATATGGAGTCAAAACATTTGCACTTGATACTAAAGATGAATTGATAAAAATTATTGAGAGCACCAGCAATGCAAAAGATTTAGAATTATTTGTAAGAGTGGCTGTATCAAATGAACATGCTGAAATTGACTTATCAAAAAAATTCGGTGCTATAAATTCAGAGGCGGCAGGACTTTTAAGATTAGTAAAACAACATTCAAAAAAGATTGGATTAAGTTTTCATGTAGGATCGCAATGTATGCATCCAATTTCATACTCAAAAGGAATTTCCGAAATTGCAAATATAATAAAGAAAACGAAAATTGTTCCTGATTATTTAAATATAGGAGGCGGCTTTCCAACTATCTATCCAGATTTAATTCCACCCTCTTTAGAGAGTTATTTTGATGAAATTAAGAAAGGTTTAGAAAATTTAAAGATTGAAAAATTACCAGAAATAATTTGTGAACCAGGTAGAGCCTTAGTTGCTGAAAGTGGTTCAACTATAGTTCGGGTTAACTTAAGAAAAAAACAAAAACTTTATATAAATGATGGAACTTATGGAACACTTTTTGATGCAGGAACACCAAATATTGTGTTTCCATCTAAAATGATAAAAGATAATTCAAACAAAATTATTTCAAAAAAATTAACTGCATTTGATTTTTATGGACCAACATGCGACAGCATGGATTACATGAAAGGTCCTTTCCTTTTACCTAATAATATTAAAGAAAATGATTATATAGAACTTGGTCAATTAGGTTCATACGGCCTTACCTTTAGAACACAGTTTAATGGTTTCTATTCTGATAAAATTTATGAAGTTGAAGATAATGCTATAATGAGCCTCTATAACAAAGACAGCAACAAAGATACTTTAGTTGCTTAATGTCAAAAAATAAAAATCTAGGACATAATAGTAAAAAAGACTTTCTTAAAAATCCAGTTGAACATATAGATATTACATCTTTTGACTCTAGAAAAATTATTTCATCAATGGAGAAAATGTCATTTGTATCAAGAGAAACTGCAAATGCAGCAAACATCTATAATGAAATGTTAAAAGATAAAGATTGTACAATTTTTCTAACTTTAGCTGGTTCGACCTCAGCAGCTGGTTGTATGAATATTTACAAAGATTTAGTCAAATACAATATGGTAGATGCAATCGTTGCAACTGGTGCTTCGATAATTGATATGGATTTTTTTGAGGCATTAGGATTTAAGCATTATCAAGGCTCTCAATTTCAAGATGATACTGAACTTAGAAAAAATTATATTGATAGAATATACGATACCTACATCGACGAAGATGAATTACAAATTTGTGATAAGAAAATTTGTGAAATAGCTGATAACTTGGAGCCTAGAAGCTATACCTCTAGAGAATTTATTCACGAAATGGGAAAATATCTTAAAAAAAACTCAGTAAAGAAAGACTCTTTAATTGAAACTGCCTATGATCACAATGTGCCAATATTCTGTCCTGCTTTTACAGACTCTAGTGCTGGTTTTGGTTTAGTAATTCATCAAGAAAAAAATCCAAAAAAACATATAACTATAGACTCTATAAGAGAGTTTAGAGAATTGACTGAAATTAAAATTAGATCTGAAGGCTCAGGATTGTTTATGATTGGAGGAGGAGTTCCAAAAAACTTTATTCAAGATACAGTAATATGCGCTGAGCTATTAGGAAAAAATGTTGATATGCATAAATATGCGGTTCAAATTACAGTTGCTGACTCTCGAGATGGGGCTTGTAGTAGCTCAACTTTAAAAGAGGCTAGCTCATGGGGAAAAGTAGATGTTAGTAAAGAACAAATGGTTTTTGCTGAAGCTACAAGTGTACTTCCTTTAATTGCTAGTGATGCTTATCATAATGGGGAATGGAAAAATAGAGAGAGAAAGAATTTCTCTAAAATTTTTGGTCAATAAATTGAATTATTTATCTAACAAAAACGGTTTCTTAGGTATTGATAATAAATTTAATTTTAAGGAAAAAGTAGTTGTAATACCCTTTGGATTAGAAAAAACCGTAAGTTATGGTGGGGGAACAAAAAATGGACCTAAAGAAATCATCAAAGCTTCTCATCAAGTCGAACTATATGATGAAGAATTAAAATGCGAGCCATTTAAAAAAATTGGAATAAAAACACTTAAACCTTTTAAAATTGAAAAAAATATTAATAATGCAGTAAGTCAAATAGCAGAGATAAATAAAAAAATTTTAGATAATAAACTTTTTCCAATAACCTTGGGTGGTGAACATTCAATTACATCAGGATGCATAAGACCTTTTGTAAAAAAATATGGAAAAATTACCCTTTTGCACTTTGATGCGCATGCTGATCTAAGAGAAAGCTATGCAGGAGAAAAATTTTCTCATGCGTCTGCAATAAAAAGATGTATAGATTATAAAAATGTATCAGTTGTATCTTTTGGTATAAGAAACATTTCATCAGAGGAAATTTCAATTTTAAAAAAAAATAAAAAAAGATTAAACATTTATTGGGCAAAAGATAAAAAAAAATGGGATTTAAAAAAGTTTAAGAGGCAAATTAAAAATAAAAATGTTTATATTACATTTGATGTAGACGGACTAGACTCAAGCATTATGCCAGCAACAGGAACTCCAGAGCCAGGTGGAATATTTTGGGATGAAGCTTTAGAAATCATTAGAATTGCCTGTAAAAATTCTAAAATAGTTGGTGCAGATGTAAATGAGTTAGCTCCAATCAAGGGTTTCAATAGTTATAATTTCTTAGTTGCTAAACTGGTTTATAAAATATTATCTTATAAATTTTTATTAAAATAAATTAGATCGGTCTAAAAGTTTTTAGCAATATTCTAAAAGGTATTAACATTATTAATGCTACAACTAATTTAACTGCTAAATCACCAATGGCCAAAGTAAACCAAGATATACCAGTTGCATAAAAGGCGATTGAAAAGAATAAGAAAGTGTCAATTATGGACCCATTTATTGATGATACTAAAGGGGGTATGAACCAGTTTTTATCTCTTAGTTTGTCAAACACAAAAACATCAATTCTATGTGAAACTAAAAATGCAGTTCCAGATCCTATTGCAATTCTTATTGAGATAAAATCTGAAAAGTTTGTAGAAAAAAAAAGTGTGAAAGAGATTCCTAAAAAAAATCCAAAATAAACAATTTTTTTTGCAATCTCTTTTCCAAAAGATCTATTTGCTAGATCTGTTATTAAAAATGCTATCGGATATGTAAATGCACCATAGGTTAAAATTTCTGATAATCCATAGTAATGAATGGGAAATTGCACTAAATAATTAGATGCAAGAACAACTAAACCCATAAACACAGATAAAATTAAAACTGCTTTATTCATCTAAATTATGTATTTAAAATCAAGCGCTATTTGCTAAGAGAATTTTTTTAATTTTTTTAAGTCTTGGTGAAAGATTTTTTTGCTTAGCTGTAATTAAGAATTGATCAAAGCTTCCTTTTTTGTCTACTGTTCTCATGCCTGCATTAGAAACTGTTAACTTAAGAGACTTATTTAAAGACTCACTTTTAAATCTTACTTTTTTTAAATTTGGTAAAAATCTCCTTTTAGTCTTATTGTTAGCATGGCTAACGTTATGACCCTTGAGAGGTATTTTTCCAGTAAGCTCGCATTTTTTAGACATAATAATTTCGAGAGGTATATTTCAGCAATACTTTTCAGTCAAGTTTATATTTACTTAGATCCTGTTATTTCCTCTATATTATTTACTCCCTCTGAAGTTAGAATATCATTTAATTCTTCAGATATAGTATTTACTATGTTGGGTCCTTGATAAACCATGCCTGTATACAATTGAATATAGCTTGCACCAGAAATAAATTTTTCATATGCACTTTTGCCTGAGTCCACTCCACCTACGCCAATTATCTTAATTTTTTTATTAAAGATTTTATAAAACTCTTGAATAAGTATATTTGATCTCTCTTCTATAGGTTTTCCAGATAATCCACCTTTTTCAAATTTATTAATATTTATTAAATTGTTTCTAGTTCCATCTGATGTGTTTGAAATAATTACTAACTTTACACTTTGTTTTAAAAGAATATTTCCAATTAAATCTAAATCTTTTAATTCCAAATCCGGAGCTATTTTGACTGCAAAATTTATTTTAGAACCAATTTTATTTTTTTCTATGTTTAGAGCACTTAATAGTTCATCTAATTCATTGGGATTATGAAAATTTCTTAAGTCCTCTGTATTTGGAGATGAAATATTTATTGTTATATAATTTCCTAAATCATTTAAAACCCTAAAACATTTCAGATAATCCTCTATTCTGTTTTTCGAATCTTTATTTGGCCCAATATTAATTCCAAGCAATCCTTTTGGAGGATTGTGTTTTATATTCTTAACAGCAATTTTGGATCCTACATTATTAAAACCTAGTCTGTTAATTAAAGCCTCATCTTCCTCTAGCCGAAATACTCTAGGTTTTGGATTACCAAACTGTGGCTCTGGAGTTATTGTTCCCACTTCTACAAATCCAAATCCTAAATTAAAAAGAGAGTTAAAAACCTCAGCATTTTTATCAAAACCGGCGGCTATACCAATAGGGTTTGTGATTTCTTTGTCAAAAAACTTAACTTTTAAACAATCATATTTTTTTAATTTAAGAGGTACTATATTAGTTTTAAGTGCTTTAATTGCTAAATCATGTGCTGTTTCAGGGTCAAATTTAAAAATTAACGATCTAATTTTTTCAAACATTATTTAATTTTTCATTTATAAGTTTTTTAGTTTCTTGAATGCCAAAAAAACTAATGAAGAAACCAAGTCTAGGACCATTTTGATCTCCAAATACTACCTCGTAAATTAACCTAAACCAGTCTCTTAAATTATCTTTATATCCATTTTCTTTTCCAACAGAATAAATTTTTGTTTGTATATCCTCTGGCTTCATATCATCACCACAATCATTTAAAGCTTCTATCAATGATTCTAAGGCAATTTTTTCATTCTTGTTTGGTTTTTTATATTTTTTTGTTTTCTTTATGACATCGTTAAAATATTTAATTGCATATCCGACTAAACTATCAAAAATAGTTTGATTATTCTCAGAAATGTCTTTTTTATATTTTTTAACAAATTTCCAAAGTAGATCTTTATTTTCGGCATTGCTAGTTTCAACAAGATTTAATAACATTGAAAAACTCATTATATAGTCCTCCTTGGGCATTTTAGAATTATGTACATGCCAAACTGGATTCATAAGAATTTGTAGATCGCTCTGAGATTTTCCTTTTTCAATCAAATCTAAGTACTCGTCTACAGATTTTGGTATTATTTCTTTATAAAGTTTTTTTGCTCTTTTGGGATTTTGGTACATAAATAATGATAAACTCTCTGGTGAGGCGTACTCTAACCATTGATCAATCGTTATACCATTACCTTTTGACTTTGAAATTTTTTCACCATTTTCATCTAAAAATAACTCATAAGCGAAACCACTTGGACTTTTTTTTCCAAGCAAATTAATAATCTTGGTAGATAAAATTGCACTCTCAATAAGATCTTTTCCATACATTTCAAAATCAACATCTAATGCGTACCATCTCATTGCCCAATCAACTTTCCATTGTAATTTACAATTTCCATCTAAAATACTAGACTCAAGTTTTTGACCTTTATTATCAAAAACAATTTTTGAGTTTTTTTCATCTATCTCAATCACGGGTATCTCTAAAACTTTTTTTGAATTTGGACAAATGGGTAAAAATGGCGAGTAAGTTTTTTGTCTTTCTTTTCCAAGAGTTGGTATTATTATATCCATAATTCCATTATAATTTTTCAAAATTAGTTTAAGTGTTTCGTTAAAAAAACCTGACTTATAAAGACTAGTTGAACTTTTAAAAATATATTTAAACTTAAATTCATCTAAGAATTTTTTTAGCATCTCATTGTTATGTTCACCAAAACTATCATATTTTTCAAATGGATCAGGTACAAGCGTTAAAGGTTTTTGTAAGTTGTCTTCTAGTTTTTTTACATTAGGGATATTGTCTGGAACTTTTCTTAGACCATCCATGTCATCTGAAAAGGTAATAATTTCTTTGGGAATATCTATGATATGATCCAAAGCATTTACTATCATAGAAGTTCTAGCTACCTCACCAAAAGTACCGATATGTGGTAGTCCACTTGGACCATAACCTGTTTGTAATATAATTTTACCTTTCTTTTTTATTGATGGTCCTCTTTCTTTGAGAATTTTTTTTGCCTCGATAAAAGGCCAGGCATTTGTCTTATCTAAATTAGCTTTATCAATCACAAAAATTCGTATATTTGGTTGTTTTTATTAATTCTTATAGTGTTGATATTTATTTACCATAAAATAATGTTCAAACAAAATGTCCAATTATAAAACAGTTTTTTTCATTATTGGTGTACTACAAATAATTCTTGGAATATTTATGACTATTCCAATTTTATTACAGTTAGTACTTGGTGAACTTGACTCTTCATTCATAACATCCACTGTAATTACATTGGTATTTGGAGTTTTATTCGTTTTATCAAATCTAGATTATAATAAAAAAATTAATCTGCAGCAGGCGTTTCTTCTCACCACACTTTCTTGGTTAACAATTGCTATTTTTGGATCTTTACCTTTTTATTTTTCAAATTTGAGTTTATCTTTTACAGATTCATTTTTTGAGAGTATGTCTGGGCTTACAACGACAGGTTCTACAATTATAACAAATTTAGAAATTGTACCCAAAAGTATTTTACTATGGAGGGCACTACTTCAATGGCTTGGGGGTATAGGTATTATTGTAATGGCAATTACTTTAATGCCTATCATGAATATAGGTGGCATGCTTTTATTTAAAGTTCTAAATACAGATTCATCTGATGAAACTTTGCCTTCCTCAAAAGAAATCTCATTAAAATTAGTTTTTATTTATTTTATGCTCACTATGATATGTGCATCTGCATATAAAATATTTGGAATGAGTTTTTTTGATAGCATTACACATTCGATGACAACAATTGCTACCGGTGGCTTCTCGAATTATAACGAGTCTATTGGATATTTTAATAATGCAAAAATAGAAATTACTGCAATGTTATTTATTATACTAGGTAGTTTACCATTTATTGCGTATATAAAATTTTTAAATGGTAATAAAAAAGTATTTGTAAATGATACTCAAGTCATCACTTTTGTAAAATTAATAATTTTTTCGATTTCTATAATTTTAATATATTTGTTTTTCAAAGTTGAAAATATCAGCTTAACAGATTTACGATCAGTGAGTTTTAACTCAATATCAATTTTAACAGGAACAGGTTATGTAACCGGTCAATTTGATCAATGGGGAAGTTTTTCATTGTTTTATTTTTTAATTTTAATGTTCATTGGAGGTTGTGCAGGGTCTACGACATGTGGAATAAAAATTTTTAGAGTTCAAATTTTATATGAATTTGTGATTACACAGCTAAAAAAAATAATATATCCAAGAGGCATTTTCGTAATTAAATATGAGAATAATAATGTGAATGATAAATTTTTAGCCTCAATAATATCTTTCATATATTTGTATATTTTAATTTTCTTTTTAATCACAGCGCTTTTATCTTTAACTGGTTTGGATTTTATTACTTCTATTTCTGGGGCAGCAACATCAATATCTAATGTTGGACCAGGTTTAGGTTCCATTATTGGTTCTAACGGAAATTTTTCAACATTACCAGATAGTTCCAAGTGGATTTTAAGTGCAGGAATGATATTAGGGAGATTAGAACTGTTTGCTATATTAGTTTTATTTTTACCAACTTTTTGGAAAAAATGATTGAAATAAATAAAGAGAAAAAGTTTGTTGATACTGTAAAATTTTATTTTGACATGAGAATGTTAAAGATTTTATTGCTGGGAGCTATCAGCGGTTTTCCTTGGGTAATTATTGGAAGCAGCCTAAGTTTATGGTTAAAGGAAGAGGGTCTCTCTAGATCGACCATTGGATGGGCTGGATTAATTTTTGCGGTTTATGCATTTAATTATTTTTGGGCACCTTTAATTGATAGAGTTCAAATACCTTTTCTGACAAAAAAAATTGGTCATAGGAAGTCATGGATTTTTTTAATGCAAATTATAATTTTAATTGGGCTAGTATTCTGGAGCTTTATAAATCCTGTACAAAATTTACATCTAGTTATCGCAGCAGGATTTATAATTGCATTGGCCTCCGCAACACAAGATATAACTGTTGATGCCTTAAGAATTGAGCAAATAGGAAAAGAAGAAAAAGAAGCAATGGCCGCAGGAGCAGCGATTGCAGTGGTTGGCTGGTGGTCAGGCTATAAATTAGGGGGGGTTATAGCTTTAACAATGGCAGACTTTTTAGAGAATTTGGGAGTAGAAAATTATTGGCAATTATCTTTTTTAGGACTGGGAGTGATTATTGTTTTATTAAATATAGGAATTTTATTTATTAAAGAAACAAATTTTTTGAATATTAAAAGTTCTCATGTTGAACTAGATAAAAATATTTTAGAGAAGTTAATTTATAGTAATATATTTACAAAAATTGTAGCTTGGATCACCTCAACAATTTCTGGACCATTAATAAGTTTTTTTAAAAAAAATGGGAAAGGAATAGCTATTGGTATTATTAGTTTTATTTTTTTATTTAAAATTGGTGAAGCTTTCTTGGGAAGAATGTCTGTAGTTTTTTATAAAGAGATTGGTTTTTCTAAATCCGATATTGCACTCTATTCAAAAACTTTTGGCTGGGTTACTACAGTAATTTTTACTTTATTGGGTGGAATGTTTGCAATCAGATCAGGAGTTATTAAGTCAATGTTTTTAGCAGGAATATTAATGGCATTAACAAATGTTCTTTTTTCTTTTTTAGCATGGAGTGATAAATCTTATCTATTATTTGCAATTGCTGTTATTTTAGATGATATGGCTGCAGCTTTTGCAACCGTTGCTTTTGTTGCCTTTATATCTTTATTGGTTGATAGAAATTATACTGCTACACAATATGCTCTTCTCGCCTCTTTAGGGACCGCAGGAAGAACTACACTTGCTTCTTCCTCCGGAGCTTTGGTTGATTGGTTAAATGGTGATTGGGGTATATTTTTTATAATTACAGCTTTAATGGTAATTCCATCACTTATTCTTCTATATGTTATAAAAAATAAAATTAAACTTAATGACTGATTTATATTCAACTTCAATAATAAAAAATATTTATAAAAAACCATCAAAAAAATCTGAGATTACAAGTCAAATATTATATGGAGAAAAAATAAGAATACTTAAGATCAAAAATAGATGGCTACGAATTAGGACATTTAATGATAATTACTCCGGTTATATTAAAAACGAAAAACTTAAAAAAGGATTAAAAATTATTTTTAAAACTAATAAATCCAAAACAAGAATATTTTCTCAAAATAAAAAAAAAAATTTTCTGCCATTTAATAGCCGATTGCCGGTTATTAGTGTAAAAAAAAAATTTATAGAATTTGAGAGAGGAAAATGGGTAAAAAGAAAAGATATTAAACTAATAAATCATAAGGAAAAAAATTTTGTAAGAATTCTAAAGTCTTTTATAAATTGTAAATATACCTGGGGTGGTAAATCATACAAGGGTATCGATTGTTCAGCACTTATTCAATTATATTATCTTTACAATAACAAATTTTTTCCTAGAGATACGAAAGATCAAATATCTTTTAAAAAAGGTAAAAAAAAATTAATCAAATTTTCTAAAGGAGATATTATTTATTGGAAAGGTCATGTTGCTATTTGTTTGAGTAGAAATAAACTTATACATGCATATGGACCTAGAAAAAAAGTATTAATTATGAATATAAAAAAAACTATTGAATTAATTAACGAAACAGCAAAACTTAAGGTAAAAAAAATAATAAAAATTTAAAAAAAATGAATTTAGAAGAAAAATTTAATATTTTGGTAAATAAAATGAATTTTGGTCACTATGAT
>ENA-OSEY01002046-OSEY01002046.1-marine-metagenome-genome-assembly--contig:-NODE-2046-length-13362-cov-3.134136_pt1 | contig 13362 bp, 14 predicted proteins | sample MGYA00248465_ERZ534230 | MGnify/ENA primary metagenome ERZ534230 (study PRJEB26409, sample SAMN06344110) | marine metagenome | isolation source: Sea water from surface | place: Atlantic Ocean:Southern... | reverse complement strand
GCCCATTTTTATAGGTTCAATTACCAGTGGATTTTGGAAAGTTAGATGTCTTGATCCTCTGCAAGTAAGTGAATAATTAACGTTTCTTCTGTTTTCAAAGATTAATTGATCTTTTTTAAATAATATATTTTCAATATCTTTTGTTTTAAAACAAATTCTTTCCTCAGATTTTACCGCTAGAGGAATAAAAATGATTATTAATAAAATTAAAATTATATTTTTCATTTTTTATCTTTCTTGGCTATAGCTAAAAATTCAACTTAATAAAATTAATGTATTAAAATTATCATGTCTAAAGCTAAAGAAAAAGAAAAAAAGAAAACTAATTAGTGACTTTTGGTGGCTCTTTTATATCTGACCAATTAAGCTCTATTGGCCCTCCATTTGAAATTAATATGAACGTAACTCCATTTGGTCCAGGTTTTTCAGGTCCATAAGAATGTCCCCCTTGAACAACCCTAATATCACCTTTTCTATAAATTGGTTCTTCGTCACTAAATGACATCTCTCCATCCATAATAAAGTACATTGTATCATATTTATGCCAATGTTCTTTTGCTTCAAATTCTGGTTCAAACTTAGTTCTTACAATATAAGGAGACTCATCACAAATAACCTGAACAGGTTGAGTGGGTCTACCAAAATCATCTTCAAATGGTATAAATGGTATGGAGTTAACATTAGCATTACCAACACCGTCTCCTCTTTTAGATAAAGTTTCTTTTAAATCATTAGGAAGAGGGTATAAATCATCCCACATTAAAGGAATATCTCCACCTAGAGCTATTAAATAAAATCTAGAGCCAGCATCACCAGCTCCTTCAATGGTTGACTGTCCTGCTTTGACCCATCTAATATCACCTGGGTAAAAAGATCCTTCACCTTCAGCAATAAATTCGCCCTCAAGAAAAATTTGAACAATATCATAGGGATGCCAATGAGATTCAGCAACGTAATTTGGTAACAAGTTAGCTTCCCAAATATACTGATTACCTTCATAGAAAGTTCTTACTTTAGAAGTTTCTCTACCATGCTTGTCACCAAAAAAATCCCATTCATATTCACTTGTTTTAATATGTTTCCAATATGTCATTTCTTTTCCTATGGCTGTAAAACAACTCTTCCTGTAATGGATCCATCTCTTAAATCATCAAGAGTTTTTGTTGCTTCCTTAAGATCCCTTGTTTCAACAGGGATAGGGTCAACTTTTCCTGATTTAACAAGTTCAAGCATTTCTTTTGTTTCTTCAAGGTTACCTACAAAACTTCCACATATACTTTTTGCAGTCAAAGGAAACATTGGTATTGGTTTTTGAAATGCTCCTCCAAATAAACCAACAACAACAATTTGCCCACCTTTTTTTGCTCCATTAAAAGCATATTCAATAGTATTTTCTGCACCAACAAAATCTACTGCAGCTTTAACTCCACCTTTGGTGTCTTCAATTAACTTCATTAACGAGAGTTCATCACTAGTATTGTAAACTTCATCAGCTCCACCACCTTGTGCTGCTTGTAGTTTATTTGGATCAATATCTGCGGCTAAAATTTTACAGTCAAATAGAGCTCTAGCAAATTGTAACCCCATCATACCAACACCACCTAAACCAAGAATTAAAATATGATCATCTTTATTTATATTATTTATTTTTTTTAATGCACCAAAGGCTGTAAGTCCGGAACACATATAAGTTGCTGCCAAACCTGGCTTAATACCCTTATAATCTAAAAGATATTTTTCATCTGGAATAAGACAGTAGTCAGAAAAACCTCCAGCAAGCTGAATACCTAACTGCCTTGGAGCATTGCACAAATGCTCATCACCAGTGTCGCAAGTAGAACATTTGCCGCAACCTATCCAAGGAAATGCAACAACATTTTCACCTACTTTTATATCCTGAACTTCATTTCCAATACTTACTACTTCACCTTCAATTTCATGACCCAAAGTATGAGGTAAATTCATAGTTCCACCTAAAGGTAATTGATTTCCACCCCCAAGATCAAAATAACCATCATGAATATGAACATCTGAATGACATACGCCACCAAATGTTACTTTTATTAAAACCTCTTTTCCTTGCGGGGTAGGGGTATCAGTTTTAAGTCTTTTTAATGGTTTACCAAATTCAACTAGTGCTTCACTTTCCATGATTTCTCCATTTTATTGATAAAGTATACTTATAAATTTCTTTGTTCCAACTGATTTTCTGAATTTGCAACTATAGTGGATATTGTACTATCTCCTGTAACATTAACAACTGTACGTAACATATCTAATAATCTATCTACTCCAATTATTAGAGCAATGCCTTCAACAGGTAATCCAACTTGATCTAAAACCATCGCTAGCATTATTAATCCTACACCTGGAACACCAGCTGTACCTATTGATGCTAAAGTAGCTATAAGTATTACCATTAAGTAATCAGCAAAAGATAGATCTATTGAGTAAGCATTTGCAATAAATACAGTTGCTACTCCTTGCATTATTGCTGTGCCATCCATATTAATTGTGGCTCCTAAGGGGACAGTAAACGAAGCAATTTTTCTACTTACCCCAATGTCATCAACAACTGTCTTTAATGTTACTGGTATAGTTGCGTTTGATGATGATGTCGAAAATGCAAATAACATTAAAGATTTAATCTTATTAAAAAATTTTAAAGGATTAACTTTTACAAATAAAACTAGAAACAAGGAATAAGTTAAAAAACCATGTAATAGTAATGCAAATACCACAACAAAGAAATAAAAGGATAAATCACCTAACACCGTTATACCTTTTTCAGCAAATAGAACTGACATCAAACAAAATATACCGTAAGGGGCAACATTAATAATAAACAATACTAATTTTAATATGATATCAGTAATATTGTTTACACTATCTCTAATAAGTTTTACAGAGTCTCCTAACGATCTTATTGCAATACCAAAAAAAATTGAAAAAACTATAATTTGAAGCATGTTACCCTCTGCCATCGCTTTGATAGGATTAGAAGGAATGATACCTAATATGATATCCTTAATATTAGGACTATCTGGAATAGATAAAGAAATGGAAGTTTCTAAATTTAAGTTGGTACCAGGATTAAAAAATACTGCGAGCGCTAAACCAATTGATATAGCTATTGCAGTTGTGAATAAGTATAAACCAAAAGTTTTACTTGCTATTCTACCTAAACTTAAATTTTGATCAAAAGAAGAAACACCGCTTGTTAGAGAAAAGAAAACTAAAGGTACAACCATAAGTTTTAATAAAGAAATAAAAATTTGACCACCGATATATAAAAAACCGTCTATTAAATAAATTTTAAAATATTGATTATCCTCAAGTCCTAGAAAACTTATAAAAGATCCAACTAAAAGACCTGAAGACATTCCTATTAGAATTTTTGAAGTAAGACTCATAACACCATTATAAACATAAAAATTAATACTTATAAAAAAATCTCAATTATTGTGATTATCAACGAATCATAAATAAATAAAAAAAGTATTACAGGAGGTTATTATGGAAGAAGTTGAAGTTACAATGATATATGCTGGTTTGCTGTCGTTATTATTTATTTATTTAGCTTTTCAAACTGCAATGTCTAGGGATGAAAATTCTTCAGTTGGTGAGGGTACAGGCGAACTCTTAAAAAAATCAAGAGTGCTTGGAAATTTAGCTGAACATGCACCATTAATGTTGGTTATGATGATGTTATTAGAAGGTGATGATTCTTCTAAATTCTTTATACATTTTTTAGGTTTATTATTTTTACTTTGTAGATTAGCCCATGTATATGGAATTTTATATCAAGATGGTTTTGGTCCGAAAGAGAATCCTGCAAGAGCAGGGGGAGCCCTGGGTTCTTGGGCATTAATGGCATTGGCAGCTTTAGCATGTATTTTTTAATTTAATTTATTTTATACATCCACCGAATCAATAGAAGATATAGTATAATTTTAGAGGTTTGTTATGATTAAAAATATTTCTATGATTTTTATAGTATTTTCTCTAACTGCTTGTGCTCAGTTTGATGGCTCTCTTATAAACTCTGGTGATCCAGCAACTGAACAATTAAATAGTGATGTTACTCCTGAAGTAACACAAGAGGATATTTTTAATCAAATAAATGATATAGCATTTCCTCCAAATACTGTAATAGATATTCCAAGCTCGCTAATCATGGGTAGTGACGAAAATTGGTTTGGACAATTGTTCTTTATTTCTGAACTAGATGCAAATGAGGTATTTGCTTACTTTAAAGAACATATGCCTGATACAGGTTGGTTCTTAATTATGGAACAGCAAACTAAACAAAGTTTTCTTGTATATGAAAAAGACAATAGAGTGGCCATTTTAAATATTTTACGGAATAAAAGAGGATCAAAAGCTACAATGGCAGTAGGTCCGCGAGCAGGATTAAATTAATATTTATTCAATTATAGCTACAATTTGACCTTCATCAATCTCGTCACCTTCACTTACTTCTATTGATTTAATTCTTCCATTAAATTCTGACAAAATTGGTATTTCCATTTTCATTGACTCAAGTAAAATAATTTCATCATCAATTTTAACTTTATCTCCCTTTTTTTTTACAATTTTCCATACAATAGCTTTTATTTGGGATTTAATTTCCATGTTATTCATCCTATATCATTTATTTTAGGTACTGAAGATATTAGTTTTTTTGTATATCTATGTTTAGGGTTATTAAAAACTTCTTCTGCTGAACTTTTTTCAACTATTTCACCTTCCTTTAAGACCATTACTTCATCGCTAATGCTTTTAACGACAGCTAAATCATGGCTTACAAATAACATTGTGATATTTAATTTACTCTTTAATGTCTTTAAGAGATCTAATATTTGTGATTGAACAGATAAATCAAGCGATGAAACTGGTTCATCGCATATTAAAACATCTGGTTCGTTGATGATTGATCTTGCTATACCAACCCTTTGGCATTGTCCACCAGATAATTCATGAGGAAATCTATTAAATAGCATATCAGATAATCCAACTCTTTCCATGATATCTAAAACTTTTAAGGTTTTTGATTTTTTGTTGTTTTCTTTTTTATAAATTCCTAAAGGCTCAGATATAATACTTCCTATAGTCATTCTTGGGTTTAAACTGCCATACGGATCTTGAAAAATAATTTGAACTTTTTTCCTAAAATGTTTGAATTCTTTTTTTGTAAATTTATCGATATTTTTACTAAACCATATTATTTCACCTCTTTCCTTATTATTAAGATTTAAAAGTGTCTTGCAAAGAGTAGTTTTTCCGCAACCAGATTCACCGACTACCCCTAATGTTGACCCTTTCTTGAGACTAAAATTAATATTGTTTAGAACATGAAGATATTTGTTTTTACTAAATAAATTACGCTCAATTTCAAATTTACAATTTAAATCTTTTACTTCTAATAAATAATGACTCATTTATTTCATCCATTTAGGAACACATGATAGAAGATGTTTTGTATATTCATGCTTTGGAGAAATTAAAACTTCCTGACAATTACCTTTTTCAATTACTTTACCTTTATTCATAATTAAAATTTTATCTGCAACTTCAGAAATAACGCCAATATTATGAGATATGAGGGCAATAGTTATATTTTTATATTTTTTTAAATCATTAAATATTTTTAAAATTTCTTTTTGAGTGGTTACATCAAGAGCTGTGGTTGGTTCATCGGCAATTATAAAAAGTGGATCGCACATTAATGATATTCCAATCATCACCCTTTGACGCATGCCTCCAGAAAGCTCATGAGGATATTTTTTAAGTAAATTTTCTATTCTAGGTAATTTTACTATATCTAGAACTTCTTTGGATTTCATTAATGCATCATTTTTATTATTTTTATCATGAGTCATTGATACTTCGATTAATTGATTTTCAATATTCATGTGGGGTGTAAGTGAAGTCATTGGATCTTGAAATATGAAACCTATTTTTTTACCCCTAATCTTGGAGAGTTGTTTTTCATTTAGTTTTAATAAATCGACATTATCAAATTCTGCTATTCCTTTTGCAGAACCGTTATCAGATAAAATACCTGTTATAGAAAAAAAAGTTTGTGTTTTACCAGATCCAGACTCACCAGCTATACCAAGACAATCACCTTTCTTTATAGAAAAAGATATATTATCAACAGCTTTAATAATGCCCTGTGTTGTATTAAAATTTACACTCAAATTTTTAACATTTAATATTGTATTCATTTAATATTCCTTAGGGTCAAGAGCATCTCGTAAACCATCACCAATAAAATTAAGAGAGGCAAGGGTAAGAACCATAAATAAACCAGGAAATATTAGTAACCACCAAGCAGTCTCCATTTCTCTTGCACCTTCAGAAATTAGCACACCCCATGAAGTCAGAGGTTCTTGAACACCTAAACCAAGAAAAGATAGAAAGCTCTCTAAAATAATTACTGATGGAACCATCAATGTGATGTAAACAATTATTGTTCCAGCTAGATTAGGAATAATGTGTTTAATTATTATCAATAAAGATGATTGTCCAAGGGATTTACTTGCTTCAATAAATTCCTTTTCTTTAATTGATATAGTTTGACCCCTTACAATTCTAGCCATCGTTAACCATTCAACTGCACCAATTGCTATAAATAACAAGTAGATATTTCTTCCAAAAACTACCATCAAAATAATTACAAAAATAAGATATGGCATTGCATATAGTATCTCTACAATTCGCATCATTATTGTGTCTACTTTTCCACCAATATAACCAGCAATAGTTCCATAGGTTACACCTATACTTACACTAACAAGAGTTGCAATAATACCAATTGAAAGACTAAGTCTACCTCCATATAAAATTCTTACTAATAGATCCCTTCCATTTCCATCGGTCCCGAAATAATGACCGTTTTCTATATTTGGAGGAAGATAAATAGAATTCCAATCAGTTTCATAAAAATCATATTGAAGAAGATAGGGTCCAAAAAAAGAGAGGAGGGTGATCAGTGATAAAACAATTAAACTTATTAATGATGCTTTATTTCTAAGCAATCTTTTGAATGCATCGGAATATAGAGAATTACCTTTTACAGATAAAATATTATCCAAATCATCTTTGCTATAATGTTTTGTATTCATTTGATTTTAACTCTTGGATCAAGAACTGCTCTTAATATATCTGATAAAAGGATAAGAAACATAAGCAACGATGCATATAAAATCATAACACCGCTAACTAGGGTATAATCTCTTTGAAGAGCTCCAACAACAAAATACCTACCAATTCCAGGAAGTCCAAATATTTGTTCAATTATAATTGACCCTGTCATCAAACCCGCGGTAGCAGGAGCTAAGTAATCTATTATAGGTAATATTGATGATCTTATCGCATGTCTAGTAATAATTCTTCTCCTAGGAATTCCCTTAGCTCTTGCTGTACGAATAAAATTTGAATTTAAGGTTTCAATTGTACTAGATCGCATCATCCTTGAGATTATAGCAATCTGAGGTAAAGATAATGAAACAATGGGTAATATAAGGTTATTAATATTACCTCCATTCCATCCAGATATCGGAAATAAACCTAAATAAAGCCCAAAAAACAATGATAAAAGCGGTGCTAAAACAAAACTAGGAATACATACCCCTATGAGAGAGATACCCATTACAGCATAATCAATAATTGTATTTCTTTTTACAGCAGCAATAATACCTAATAAGCTTCCTAAAAAAAGAGAGATAACAATAGCAGATACTCCTAATGTTAAGCTAATAGGAAAACCACTTAAAATTAGTTCATTTACAGTAAAATCCTTATATTTATAGGATGGACCTAAATCTCCTTTTGCTATTTTAGATAAATAAATACCAAATTGTTGAATTAGTGGTTTATCTAGGTCATAAGCTTCATTAATTTTTTGTTCAATCTCAGGCGGTAGAGCTCTCTCATTTGTAAAAGGACCACCAGGGGCAACTCTCATTAATCCAAAAACAAAGGCTATAATAATTATTAAGGTAGGTATGGCTATTATTAATCTTTTTATTATAAGTTGTATCATTTGCGCATAATATATATTATGTATAGTCTTTATAATACATTCATATTAAAACTAAAACCATCAAATGATGGCTTAACATTATCGGGCAATGTATTTAAGAGTTGTTCGTAATCAAGATCAATGTGCATATTTGTTAAATAAGCTTGTTTGCATGAGAAATTATTAATCCAATTAAGTGTTTTATCTAAATGAGAATGAGTTGGATGTGGCGTAATTCTAAGAGCATCTACAATCCAATAATCTAAATTAGATAAGTATTCTAATGATTTATCAGGAAAATCTACTACATCACTTGAATAAGCAATGTTGTTAAATTTAAATCCAAGTGATGAAATGGATCCATGATCTTGTAAAAATGGAATAAAACACAATTTTCCTCCAGGCCCATCTATTATTAACTCCTCATAAGGTTTAATGAAATTTTCTGCTAATATTGAAGGATAGCCTTGTTTTTCGCCACTTCTAAAGCAATAATTAAATCTTGGTATTAATCGTGAGGCTGTATCCTTATCAAAATATACATTAACTCTTTCTCTTTTTCTAAGTGCAAATACCCTCAAATCATCAATACCACCAGATTGATCTGCGTGGTCATGTGTATAAAGTACTGCATCTAATGATTTAACACCTGCTTTTAGTAATTGGTGTCTCATATCAGGAGATGTATCAATTAATACAACAGTTTTTTTATCTTCTGTTATTCTTTCAACAAGTATGGAACATCTAGTTCTCACATTTTTTTCGTTTTTTGGATCACACACACCCCAATCTCCATCAATTCTTGGAACGCCTCCTGAAGAACCACAGCCAAGAATTGTTGTTTTAATTATGCTATTCATTAATAATTTCAGCTTTATTGAATAATTTGTGAAAATTATTTGTAGTTTTTTTATAAAATAAATCTTTTTCAATATTATAGAAATCTGCCAAATAATCAGCTGTATGAACTACATTCGCTGGTTCATTTCTGCCTCCACGAACAGGTTCAGGAGATAAATATGGTGAATCTGTCTCTACTAAAATTCTATCGAGTGGGATATTTTTTATAGTTTCTCTTAAATTTGCAGCATTTTTAAAAGTAACAATACCCGATAAAGATATATAAAACCCGAGATCAAGTGCCGCACTAGCTAGTTCAGGACCTGCTGTGAAACAATGTATAACCCCTGGAAAATGACCTTTTTTAGTTTCTTCATTAAGAATCTCAATCGTTTCTTGATCAGCGTCTCTTGTATGAATTATTATAGGCAACTGTGTTTTGCGAGAGATATCTATGTGCATTTTAAATAACCTTAGTTGAACCTTCTTATCTGAGTTTTCATAATAAAAATCTAAGCCAGTTTCCCCTATTCCAACTACATTATCATTATTTGTGTATTCTAAAATCTTTTCCTTATCAATATTACTATGTGATTGCGCTGAATGAGGATGAATACCTATAGAACAAAATATGTTTTTATGCTTTTGAGCAAGGGATAATATTGGATCAAATTCTTTTTCCTGTGTAGAAATTACAATCATTCCTCCAACATTTGAATCAAAAGCATTGTTAATTACAGAGTCTAGATCATCACTAAAATCCTCAAAAATAAGATGGCAATGTGTATCAACTAAATAAGACATTTTTCTATCCTAGACAGTTATGCCTTTGGATTCTAAAATTGACAAGTTTTTATGTAAAATAGATATTATGATCAAAATTAAAGTAATTTCAGATACAATATGTCCATGGTGTTATATTGGTAAAAAAGAACTAGAAAATGCAGTTGCTAAAACTAAAAATATTGATTTCGATATTACATATAAACCGTTTCAACTTGATCCGACTATGCCACCTAACGGCGTTAATAGAAAAAAATACATTGAAAGAAAATTTGGACAAGATGTCGCTAAAGATGTTGGTGGAAAAATCATAGCTGCAGGAAAAAAAATTGGTATTGATTTTAACTATGAAATTATAAATAAAACTCCTAATACACTTAATAGTCATAGATTAATAAAGTGGGCTGAAAGAGAAAAAAAACAACATGCTGCCCTAGAAATGATTTTTTACTCGTACTTTACAAAAGGAATAGATATCGGAAATAACTTAGAGCTTATAAAAATCGCACAAAAATTAGATTTAGATTATAAAAAAATTGAATGTGATCTTGATAAAGATCTCGATATTAGGAATATTGAATTAGAGGAATGGTCTTACAGAGATCTTGGGATTGCTGGTGTACCAACATATATTATAGATGATAATATGATAATAACAGGTTCGCAAACATCTGAAACCTTTATAGCTTTATTTAATAAAATTAACTTAAGGAAATCTAATGGCTGAAGAAATAATTACTGAAATAATCGAAGAAGAAATTTGCTTAATAAAACTAAACAGACCTGAAACACTAAATAGTTTAAACAAAACGTTAGTGGATTGTCTTTCGCTAGAAATAAAAAATTGTGAGTTAAATGAAAGTATAAGATCTGTCGTTATAACTGGTAATGGTCGAGGTTTTTGTGCTGGGGCTGATTTAGCAAATGGTGGTTGGCCTACAAATAAAAATTGGAATGCGGGACAAGCAACAGCTAATGCTATGGAAATAGGCTTTAACCCGCTTGTAAGAAGTATTGTTAATTCGAAAAAACCTGTTATTAACGCAATAAATGGTATCGCCGCTGGTGGCGGTGTTGGTCTCGCTTTATGTGGTGATATTGTCATTGCTTCAGATAAAGCAAAATTTAAACTTGTTTTTGGCCCCCAACTAGGAATTATCCCTGATGTTGGTGCATCTTGGTTAGTTCCAAATTTAATCGGTAGAGCAAAAGCCAATGGCCTTGCTCTTCTAGGTGATGACTTAGATGCAAAAACTGCATGTGATTGGGGACTGATATGGCAAGTAGTTAAAGATGAAGACTTGTTGTCTGAGGCTATAAATATTGCTAAGCGTGTTGCAAATAGTGCAATATCTGGTCTTAAAGCGGTTGTTCACGCCCATGATAACGCTTTAGTTTCTTCATTAGATGAACAACTTGATTATGAAAGAGATACTCAAGAAGTTTTTTGTAACAAAAATGAATTTAAAGAAGGTGTAAGAGCATTCTTAGAAAAAAGAAAACCTAATTTTAAAACTATAAAAAATTAATTTAACTGATGAATAAATTCTATATCTTCTAATTTTTTATCAATAAAGTTTAGTATATCTCCTTTTTTTAATCCTTTAAAAATTATTTTTTCATCTGGTTTGAGTATAGTTTCATCTGATTGATTTATATATTCTAATAAAGCACTTGGATTATTAAATAGATTATTTCTGAATTGAATAAGAAAGCCGTCTGTAGTTTTTTTTATTTTTTCTATATTGAGTTTTTTACATTTTATTTTAATTGCTATGATTCTGAATAAAATTTCTACTTCATTTGGATATTTACCAAATCTATCAATGAGCTCAACTTCAAATAATTCGATCTCTGAAACTTTATTTAAATTGGACAATTTTCTGTAGATTTCCATTCGTAAATTTACATCTTCAATATAGCTGGAAGGTATTAGAATAGGTAAATCAAGTGAAATTTTTGGTGACCACTTCTCATCGATACTTTTTTTATCGGAATTCTTTAACTCCAAAATAGTTTCCTCGAGCATTTCTTGATATAGTTCAATTCCGATTTCTTTAATATGACCTGACTGTTGCTCTCCAAGAATATTTCCTGAACCTCTAATATTTAGATCATAACTAGCTAAATTAAAGCCAGCCCCTAGTGAGTTTAAAGATTGAATTGCTTCAAGCCTTTTTAAGGCATTACTTCCTAAATGATAGTCATTTTCATATGTAATATATGCATAGGCATTAACATTTGATCGTCCCACCCTGCCCCTAATTTGATATAACTGTGATAATCCAAATAGATTTGCTTTATGTACAATAATGGTATTTGCGTTTGCAACATCCAACCCAGACTCAATAATACTGGTGGAAATTAAAACATCATATATTCCTTCATAAAAATCATGCATTCTGTTTTCTAAATTTGTTGAGGACATTTGACCATGAGCAATTACATAATTAATTTCTGGAATATTTTCTTTTATAAATTTCTCTATAGTTTCTATATCCTTAATTCTTGGTACAACATAAAAGCTTTGCCCCCCACGTTTTTTTTCATTTAGCAAGGCCTCTTTAATCACAATATTATCTTTTTTAAAAATGAAAGTTTCTATTGATCTTCTATCAATAGGTGGTGATGCAATAAGAGATAAATCTTTTACACCTGTCATTGCTAGTTGCATTGTTCTTGGAATAGGTGTTGCAGTTAAGGTTAAAACATGAATATCAGATTTTAATTTTTTTAATTTTTCTTTGTGCTTTACTCCAAAGTGTTGTTCTTCGTCAACAATCAATAAACCTAAATTTTTAAATTCTATCTTGTCAGTCAATAATGCGTGAGTTCCAATAACAATATCAGCAGAACCAGTATTTATTTTTTCTATAATTTTTGATTTATTTTTTGAAAGCCTTGATAGTTCAACCACATTAATAGGCATGCCTGTAAATCTACTTTTAAAAGTTTCATAATGCTGCCTGGCTAATAAGGTAGTTGGAGCTAAAATTACAACTTGCTTTCCATCTAAAGCAACTACAAATGAAGCTCTTATTGCGACTTCTGTTTTACCAAAACCAACATCACCACATACTAATCTGTCCATTGGTAAACCTTTGGTTAGATCATCAAGAACACTATCTATTGAATTTAACTGATCCTCCGTTTCCTCAAAAGGAAATTTGGAGCAAAAATCATAGTAAAATTCATCTTTTATATTAAATTTTTCTGCATTTGCTAGTTTTCTTTTTGCTGCAACATCAATTAATTCGCTGGCTAACTTCATGATATCTTTTTTTATTTTTTCTTTTTTTATTTTCCACTTATCACTTCCTAATCTATCAAGAATTATATTTTCATCGTTAGAGTTGTATTTTGATAACATCTCTAAATTTTCAACAGGTAAATATAATCTATCTTGATTACGATACTCCAGCATTAAACATTCATGATAGGAGTCTTCAATTTTTAAATTAGTTAAATTAACGAATCTACCAAGTCCATGATCGATATGAACAACAAGATCATTTGGATTAATTGAAGAGATATCCTTTAAAAAATTTTTATTTTCAATTTTACGGGCCCGATAGAACTTTTCACCAAAGATGTCTTGTTCAGATAGAAAAGTTACTTCTTCCAAATGAAAACCATTATTCAGATTAAGTATACAAAGCCCTACTTCATTTTTAATATTATTACTAAGACCTGAAATGTTCTCAAAGTTA
>ENA-OSEY01002041-OSEY01002041.1-marine-metagenome-genome-assembly--contig:-NODE-2041-length-13381-cov-17.391912_pt1 | contig 13381 bp, 11 predicted proteins | sample MGYA00248465_ERZ534230 | MGnify/ENA primary metagenome ERZ534230 (study PRJEB26409, sample SAMN06344110) | marine metagenome | isolation source: Sea water from surface | place: Atlantic Ocean:Southern... | reverse complement strand
AGCTGGGTATCCATAGTGAAATATAAAATCTTCGGTAAATCAGAATGGGGTTCTGATATAATTGAGTTCCTTTGCCATGAAATATCAATTGAATATGAGTTTGTTGAGATTGGCGATAATTTTAAAAGTGACAAAACCATACTTAATGTTAATCCTCTTGGAAGAGTGCCAATGGTTGAGACGCCAAATGGCGAATATTTAATAGAAAGTATGGCGATTGTTTATCACTTTATTGAAAGAGAGAGCCAATTGATTCCTGATACTAAAAATGGAATAACCGACTTCCATCAAATTATGGCATTTATGTCATCGTCAATTTATCCTGCAATCCTTCTTTATTTTCATCCTGATCATTACGTTTCTACTGAAAATACTGAAGACTTAGTGAATAGATCTAAATCAATCTTGGAAACTTATTTAAACTATTTAGAAAATAAAATAGGTGAATATATTGTTGGCAATTCACTGTCAGCTGCAGATTTTTATTTATTCACATTGCTTTTCTGGTTGGAGGAGGATCATTTTCTTGAAAATTATCCAAAAATACAAAATTTCTACAATAAAATGCTACAGAATCAGACAATAATGAAAGTAAGGAAAATACAAAATGAGAGAAAGACAGTTTAAAAAATTTTTTATTGTTTACGGCCATTACGATGATAATTCATTTAATGCAGCCATAAGAGATACCTTTATAGAAAGTGCAAAAAAAGCTGGTCATACAGTTGATATGGTCGATTTATATAAAGAGAAATTTGATCCTGTATTTGCTGGAGGTAATCCTGGACCAGATGTTCTAGATCACCGAAGGAGGATTGAACAGAGTGATACAATTGTATTAATTGCTCCTATTTGGAATTTTAGAATGCCTGCAATTCTGGAAGGCTGGATAGACAAAGTTTTAGCTCCTCCATGGGCATTTACTTTTAAACAACTGGTAGGCAACTATGGCTACCCTCAAGGTAATTTAGGCAATAAAAAAGCGATAATATTTTGCACATACGGCTCTCCTCGTTTAGCAATAACTACTTTTTTTCTCAATTTACCAATAAGACGCTTGAAAAGAGGTGTTTTTCACATATGTGGTATTAAGAGCATACTTTATAAAAGGTATTTTGCTGTACCGTTTGTCGCTGACAAGGTTAGAAAAAAATTTTTAAAGGATGTTAAAGATACTGCTACTTTATTTCAATAATGACTAAGTGAAGAAAATAATAGAGATATTTAAGGGTCTTTGGTCACCTATAATGGACTCAAATGTAAATCCATTAAAAAATATAACCAATCTTAAAATTCGTCACATGATAATGCAAATTCTTGCTTTTATGTGGAGCGGTGTATTTTCACTTTATATCGTTGACAGTATTTTTGTGTTTGGTTTCACTGCAATTGCTCATGCACTATTAATTGCCGCAATTTTCATAACGATGTTTGTATTTGTCACGGCTGAAAAAAAACCCCAAATTTATGATTTAAGATTCTTTAGGGGCAAAGATGGTGAGCACGAATAACTTTACCTATAATGAGTATCCAGAATAAATCATTGATTTTTTGATTCTTCTATCAACTTAATGATATTTTCGTGAATCACTGTTGCCGTATCTGGGCCCAAGGACACTACCTCGCCATATGTTTCTTCACTTTCTCCATAGATCCAAGGAGCGTCATCATCCCACTCACTTTTTGGGATGATGTAACCAATTGAGTCATTTGCTAAATTCACCATCAAGTTCAGTTTGTCTGGAAATTGACTTCGTAAATTTGGAACTTCTTGCGGCGTCATAACATAATCAGCTCCTTTAGGGTTTTCAATGCCGCCAATAGCAATTTCTGGATAAAGCTCTCCAGGAATTCCAGTAATAGATGCATCTCCTATTTGTATAAATGCTACCTCACTTAGATAACGTATGAATGGTGGCCTCAGACTGAATTTAGTATCAGCATCAATTATACCGAGCAAAGTGCCGAATGAGAGCATCAAGTTTTCTATACCTAATTCTATTTCTTGTGATTGGATACTTAGTGATGGTTTAGGAGAAGTCTTAAAATCACCTGCTTGAAAAGCCTCTATAACACTGTTTGCAAGGCTATAACCATATGCGCGAGCTTTAGAATGACTCGGTTTAGTAATCATTTTTTCCAAAACAGGATCATAAATTGGATCGGTTGGCCCTGATGTCATCAAGCCTCCTATATTTCCTGTAAGCCATAACGTGGTTCCGCCAAGACCAGGTTTAATTAACTTGTCATCATAATAAATTCCATGACTGATACCTCTTCTTAAGTAGCCAGCAACATCAGAGGTTATGTCTAAGTTTTTATCCCATGCAAGCTCGACATGAATTCCGAAATTGATTAAAGAACCAATAATTGAGCCGTCAGGGCGATTGAATAAAATTGCCCTTATATCATCATCTATAACGATAGGTTTTCGTTTATCTTTAATAGGGGTAAGTGGATTAGTCGGAATTAAAGCCAAACTCATTTCTGCAGCCTCTAAGTTATCAATCGCCATCTTTAATGTGCTTATAAAATCTTTTTTAAGCCGCTTCATATAGGCATCGTTGACACCACTTTTTAAAAAACTCGGGCCCCAAAGACCTTGAGTATCTGGGCCTTCATGATTATGTGTTGCATGCACCATAATGTAATCTAAACCCCACTCAGCAGGAACATCCTCACGGACACTGAGTACAAATTTTCGCATTAACCCTATTGTATCAGCACTTATGATACCTATTCGTGTCTGGCCATCATCTATTACAACGGCTACGGACATCAAATCATCTTTAATACCTTGGGCAGCTCGTTTATTTTGAAAACCTGCCATCCACACTGCATCAAATCGACCATTGCCATTTATATCAGTCCACTTATCAATATCTGCATCAAATTGAGCATCATTATTTATATCTTCCCATTCATCAATTAGATTAGGGGTGATCGGCATCTTAGCAAAGCCAACTTTAAATTCACTTGCATGAACTTGAGCAGTCAAAATTATGCCAAACATCATAAGGGCATATAGAGTATTTTTTATGTAGCGGCAGTAAATCATTCGTATCTATCAACTATAACCGTCATTAGTAGATTTTGATATTTTTAATGAGCTTATAAACTATTGTATCCAATAAATTTCTTTAAAACTTGTTGCAAAAGCAAAAAATTAAATCTTATTTTCTTAAGAATAATTATGTGGCGGGAGTGACGGGACTCGAACCCGCGACCTCCTGCGTGACAGGCAGGCGCTCTAACCAGACTGAGCTACACCCCCACAGTTAAATTTTTTCCATCTCGTGGGAGGAAATGGTGGGCGATGAGAGGTTCGAACTCCCGACATTCACGGTGTAAACGTGACGCTCTTCCAGCTGAGCTAATCGCCCGGAAAGACTGTTATATATCTATTTTAGTGAATATTCACAGATATTTATAAAAAAAATCCGACCACGCTTTGTTTAAGAGTGATCGGATTTTAAATAATTTAGTCAGCAGTTAAGGAACTACATTCCTCCGCCGCCAGCATTATTAACAGCTTCTTTCAAACCTTTACCTGCAGTAAACTTAGGTCTAGTTGACTCAGGGATTTGAATAACCTCATTGGTACGTGGATTTCGCCCTTGAGATGCTTTTCTAATTGATGTTTTGAATGTGCCAAAGCCCACCAATCTTACTTCTCCTCTTGCTTTAAGAACATCAGTAATTTGGTCAAAAACTGCATTTACTGCCTTTTCTGAGTCAGATTTTTGCATACCTGTAACATCAGCTACTTTTGCTATTAAGTCTTGTTTGTTCATAACCCCCCCCTTTTTTAGGAGTTTTTGATTCGTAATATAACTATGAGACCTGAACTACTATATATAGTCAAGAAAAAGCCCAAGAAAACTGCTAAAAATTAAAATTTAGGTATCTTTATTTAAGAAAATATAATTAAATCAGTGTGTTATAGGATTATCCACATCTTGATCAGCATCATCTTCAGATATATCGCTAGAAGACTTAGGTGAATCCTCTTCGTCCCACTCAATAGGCAGGAGAGGCTTTGTCAAAGCTATTTTTAAGACCTCATCAACATTATCGACGAATATAAGTTCCAGTCCATCTTTTACATTATCTGGTATATCAGCCATGTCTTTTTCATTTTCCTTTGGAATTATGACAGTTTTTGTTCCAGCTCTGAGAGCAGCTAATAGTTTTTCTTTTAAACCACCAATCCCAAGTGCCTTTCCACGAAGTGTCACTTCACCTGTCATAGCAATATCTTTTCTAACCGGTATACCTGTCAACACTGAAACTATGGAAGTAACCATACCTAGGCCAGCGGATGGACCATCTTTTGGAATTGCACCTTCTGGTACATGAATATGAATATCACGTATCGGAAAAATAGTTGGTTTTATTCCAAACTCAATACACCTTGAGCGAACATAGGATTTTGCGGCTTGAATAGACTCTTTCATTACATCACCTAATTTTCCAGTAATAGTCATGCGGCCTTTTCCAGGCATTATAACCGACTCTATTGGCAATATATCGCCACCAACTTCTGTCCAAGCAAGTCCTGTAACTATTCCAACCTGGTCGTCATTATCAATTTCGCCAAATTTAAATTTTCTAACACCCGCAAACTCGTGCAGGTTATCTTCGTTTATTGTTAGTGATCCAATGTCACCTGCTACAATTTTTTTAACTGTTTTACGAGCGAGGTTAGCAAGTTCTCTTTCTAAACTCCTTACACCTGCTTCCCTAGTATAATATCTTATTAATCCAGTTATCGCACTATCATCCAGTATAAGCTCACCACTCTTTAAGCCATGCTTCTCTAACATCTGTGGTGCTAAATGTTGTTTTACAATTTCTACTTTTTCATCTTCTGTGTAGCCTGCAATTCTAATAATTTCCATTCTGTCTAAAAGTGCAGGAGGCATTCTTAATGTATTAGCAGTTGTAATAAACATTGTATCGGACAAGTCATAATCAACTTCTAGATAGTGATCGTTAAATGAATTATTTTGCTCTGGATCAAGCACTTCCAATAAAGCTGACGAAGGATCTCCTCTGTAATCAGCTCCTAACTTATCAATTTCGTCTAATAGAAATAATGGATTAGATGATCCTGCTTTCTTCATCATCTGAAGAACCTTTCCAGGCAGAGATCCTATATAAGTTCTTCTGTGCCCCCTAATCTCAGCTTCATCTCTAACTCCTCCGAGTGACATTCTTACAAATTTTCTTCCCGTAGCTCTTGCAATCGACTTACCCAATGAAGTTTTACCCACACCTGGAGCTCCAACTAAACATAAAATTGGACCTTTCATTTTCTTTATTCTTTGCTGAACAGCCAAATATTCTAGTATTCTCTCTTTAACTTTTTCGAGACCATAATGATCTTCGTTAAGAACACTCTCTGCAAATTTGATATCTTTTTTGACTTTTGTCTTTTTACCCCATGGTATTGTTAATATCCAATCTAAATAATTTCTTATAACACTGGATTCAGCGGACATTGGGCTCATTGATTTCAACTTTTTAATTTCAGAGTAGCATTTTTCTTTTGCTTCTTTTGAAAGTTTAGTATTCTCGATTTTTTCCTCATACTCCTGAATATCGTCTTTACCATCATCGCCTTCTCCAAGCTCCTTTTGGATGGCTTTCATTTGCTCATTTAGATAATATTCCCTTTGAGTTTTCTCCATTTGATTTTTTACACGACCTCTAATCTTTTTTTCAACTTGCATAACATCGAGTTCTGCTTGAATAAAATTCATTATCTTTTCAAATCTCTCGGTAAGGTCGATTGCTTCCAATATCTCTTGTTTATCAGACAACTTAATTGATAAGTGTGATGCAATTGTGTCACTCAACTTAGCTAAATCATCAATTTCGTTTATTGTCCCAAGTACTTCAGGAGGAATTTTTTTATTTAAATTTACATATTTATCAAAAAGATCTGTTATTGATTTAGATAATGCTCTTAACTTTTTATCTGAGCTATCATTGTTCTCATCAATAAGATCAATGTTGGAAACTAGATAATCCTCATTATCAGTAAACATGTTAATCGAAGCTCTTTGAAGTCCCTCGACAAGTACTTTGACTGTACCGTCAGGTAATTTTAATAACTGTAATACATTTGCAATTGTTCCAAAGTCAAAAAGGTCATCTTTTTTTGGGTCATCCACTGAAGCACTTTTTTGAGTGATGAGCATGATGCGTTTATCACCAGCCATGACTTTTTCTAGCGCTTTAACCGACTTATCTCTACCTACAAACAATGGAACCACCATATGAGGAAACACAACTATGTCTCTTAATGGCAAGACTGGAATGTTATTTTCAATCATATTCGACTCGATAATCCTTTTATCAATAAGATGATCAATACTAATACTAGTAAAGTTATTTATTTTTCTACTACTCTTTAAATGTGTATAAATTCCTAATTTTCAAGGAATAAAAGATTTGCGGGCTAAGCGCTTGTTTCTGAAGCTTTTTTGCCGTCTGTGTAAGTGTAGAGCGGACGAGCACGGCCCTCTGCGACTTCTGCATTAATCACGACTTCTTCAACGCCTTCAAGGGATGGTAATTCAAACATAGTATCGAGCAAGATACTCTCTAGTATAGACCTAAGTCCTCTTGCACCTGTTTTTCTCTCAATTGCTTTTTTTGCGATAACGCTGAGAGCTTCATTTGAAAGTATTAGTTTAACATCTTCCATGTTAAATAATGTTTGATATTGTTTAACCAGTGCATTCTTAGGCTCTTGAAGAATTTTTACTAGTGACTCTTCGTCTAAGTCTGTAAGAGTTGTGACAATAGGAAGTCTTCCAACAAACTCAGGTATCAGCCCATAACTCAATAAATCTTCAGGCTCCAAATGTTTTAAACTGTTCCCTCCAGATTTCTCTTCATAGCTTTTCACATTTGCTTGAAATCCAATACCTGACCCTTTTGATCTTTTGTTAATTATTTTGTCTAACCCAGAAAAAGCCCCACCACATATAAATAAAATATTTGTCGTATCCACTTGTAAAAATTCTTGCTGTGGATGTTTTCTTCCACCTTGTGGTGGCACACTAGCAACAGTTCCTTCCATTATTTTAAGTAATGCTTGTTGTACACCCTCACCTGAAACATCTCTTGTAATTGATGGGTTTTCAGATTTTCTGCTAACTTTGTCAATTTCATCAATATAAACTATGCCTCTCTGTGCCCTTTCAACATTATAGTCAGATGCCTGTAATAATTTTAAAATGATATTCTCAACATCTTCTCCAACATATCCAGCCTCAGTAAGAGTTGTGGCATCTGCCATTGTAAATGGTACATCTAAGATACGTGCTAGAGTTTGGGCCAATAAAGTTTTACCACAGCCAGTAGGTCCAATTAAGAGAATGTTTGATTTCGATAACTCTACATCTGACTTGAAATTGGAATGCTCAATTCTTTTATAATGATTATGCACAGCTACAGACAAATTGTACTTGGCATCTTTTTGTCCTATTACGAAGTCATCTAAAGTTGCACAGATTTCTTTAGGAGTTGGAATTCTACTTGATGATTTTGCCTTAGTCTCCTTATTCTCTTCTTGAATAATATCGTTACATAACTCAACGCACTCATCACATATGAATACAGTTGGCCCTGCAATCAACTTCTTTACTTCATGCTGACTCTTACCGCAAAAAGAGCAATAGAGCGTGTTCTTGCTTTTACTATCGTTATTATTTTCACTCATAATTCAATTTTTTAACAATCTGCGAATCAATAATTATTAAGAAAAACATTTCTGTAGAAAAAAAACAATTAATTTTAAAAAAAAGTGTTTATAAACAGTGGATTAAATTGACTATTTGAGGCTATTTCTCAGTTTTTGGCTCAACTCTTTTTTCCTGAATGCTATCAATTATGCCAAATTTCTGAGCCTCTTCCGGTGACATAAAGTTATCTCTTTCAAGCGCCTCTTCGATTGCTTCAACGGGTTGGCCTGTATGTTTTGCGTATATTTTGTTTAAATTTGCTTTCATTGCCAAGACCTCTTTCGCATGAATTTCTATATCAGTTGCTTGACCTTGAAAGCCAGCAGATGGCTGGTGCACCATTATGCGGCTATTAGGTAAAGCATATCTTTTTCCTTTTTCACCTGCTGCAAGTAAGAATGAGCCCATTGAAGCAGCCTGTCCAAAACAAAGAGTTGAGACTGGAGACTGTATGAATTGCATTGTGTCGTAAATTGCCAATCCATCACTTACAACTCCTCCAGGTGAATTTATATATAATGATATCTCTTTTTCGGGATTTTCAGATTCAAGAAACAAAAGTTGAGCTGAAACTAAAGAGGCCATGTGATCGTTAACTGGCCCAACTAAAAATATTATTCTTTCCTTTAATAATCTTGAATAAATATCAAAAGCACGTTCCCCTCTTCCCGTCTGTTCAACGACCATTGGAACCAATTGATCAAAAATTTTATTATCAATCATTATTATTTCTTAGTTTTTTTCTTAACTGTCTTTTTCTTTGCCGTTTTTTTCTTCACTTCAGTCTTTTCAACTGAATTGACGTTATTATACATTTTGATAAACGAATCAACATCAACGTCCTTTTTTTTCAATTTAACCTTCGAAAGTATAAAGTCTACAATTTTATTTTCATATAAAGGAGCTTGAAGTTGCATAGCTGCATCCTGATTATTTCTATAATAATCAATCACTTTTTGTTCTTGTCCTTTAAAATTGCTTGCATATTCAAAAAGGGCTTTATTCATCTCTTCTGGCGTCACTGAGATTTCATTTACTTTCCCAACCTCTTGAAGAATTAAGCCCAGTTCAATTCTATTTTTTGCATCTTCCTTAAATTTAGCCTCATTATCAGAAGTCAATTTTTTATCTTTGATTTCCTTTTGATGATCAATTGATGATGGACTTTGTGAATTTAAATAATTTGCAGACAAGTTCTGAAATTCAACATTTATAAGATCTTCAGGTAACTCAAATTTGTGCGCTGACTGAAGCTTTTCAAAAAGTACTTTTTTATCAAGATTTTTTGTTAGATCTGAGTACTCACTTTGCATTTGATTTTCGACCTTACTTTTTAGATCCTTTAAATCAGTTGCACCCATTGATTTTGCCAATTCATCATCTACTTTTGACTCAACGGGTGAACTTATTTTTTTAATATTGCAATCAAACACAGCATCAGCATTTTGTAACTCTTTTGCTGAATAATCTGCAGGAAACTTGACGTTTATCTTTTTGCTGTCTCCACTCTTTAGACCCACAAGGCCATCTTCTAAATCCTTTATGTATCGTCCAGAGCCAATTACAATTGTCTGACTTTCTGCCTTACCTCCATCAAAATTCTTACCATCGATGGTTCCTTCATAATCTAATAAGACAGAGTCCTCTTTCTTAGCTTTATAATCACTACCTTGCTCTTTATATGTTCTTTGAGATTTGGCAATTAAGTCTATTCGTTTATCAATTTCTTTTTTATCAAGCTTTACCGAAGTTGACTCGATTTCGATTTTAGTAAAGTCGGCTAATTTTATTTCTGGAAAAACTTCAAACTCAATTTTAAACGTTTTATCAACATCTTTTTTTTCTTGTTCTTTATCTTTGTAATCAACCTTCGGTTGAGAAACGGGACGATGCTTTCCTTCTTGTATTATTTTTGAGACATTTTCATTTATTACAGCATTCAAAACTTCATTGTTAATCGCATCACCATGTTTTTGCATAATGATATTATTTGGAACTTTACCTGGTCTAAAGCCATCAATTTTTACTGATTTTTTTACTTCCTCAATTTTTGACTCTAGCTTTGTGTTAAAATCTGCAGATGCAATAGTGAACTCATAAGCTCTTTTCAAACCTTTATTTAATACTTCTTTATAACTCATATTATCTTCTTACTAACAAATTGGTGCGGATAGAGGGACTCGAACCCCCATGAGTTGCCTCACTGGTACCTAAAACCAGCGTGTCTACCAATTCCACCATATCCGCGATTAATAGAAAATGCAAAATAGACTATTTTTTAGATGTTTACAGTAAAATATTACAATTTGATGCTATAGTTTTGACCGTTAATTATGAGAAAAAATATTGTATTTTTAGATAGGTCCACTTTTCCTTCTAATATTATATTTCCAAAACTTGATTTTAATCACAAATGGAAAAACCATAGTTTTACAAAGGTGAAGGAAGTCAAAAAAAGGATTGAGAAAGCACATATAGTTGTTACCAACAAAATTGAACTGAATAGAAATAATTTATCTAATGCGAACAATTTAGAACTAATTGCGATAACTGCAACGGGAACGAATATAATAGACTTAGAGTACTGCAGAAAACACAATATCTCTATATGCAATCTAAGAGACTATGCTTCTATATCGGTTGCTGAACACGTTTTAACTCTCATGCTTGCACTTTCTAAAAATATTAAAGGTCTTGAGAAAGATATAGACAAGAAACTTTGGCAAAAAAGAAAGGTGTTTGCATTACTTAGCAGAGAAATAAATGACTTACATGGCAAAACATTGGGCATAATTGGAAAAGGTTCAATCGGCATGAAAGTTGGCAGAATAGCTAAAGCATTTGGAATGAATATTAATTATTTTTCGGTTAGAAATTATAAAAAAACACAATTTTTAAAATTCTTATCATCTCTTGATTATTTATCTGTTCATTGCCCCTTGAATGAGAAAACAAAAGACCTGATAACAATTAAAGAATTAAAAATAATGAAAAAAAATATGATCTTAATTAATACTGCCAGGGGCGGCATAGTTAATGAAAATGATCTGACAAAAGCATTAAAACAAAAAATCATTGCAGGAGCTGGAATTGATGTCACAACTAGTGAACCTCCAAAAAAATCTCACGCTTATTATAGCATATTAAATGAAGCAAATTTCATTTGGACACCCCATACTGCATGGGCATCAAATGAAACCTTGCAAGAAGCAATCAATCAATTAATAAAAAATATAAATTCTTTTTATAAAGGCAGAAAAAGAAATATCGTTTAAGCCTTTTTTATTCCAGCACACTTTTTTGAACAGTATATTACTCTGTCCCAGTTCAATCTCCATTTTTTTCTCCAGTTAAAAGGGCGATTACAAACCGGGCATATTTTAGATGGCAAGTTTTCTTTTTTCATGATCTAATTATTAAATAATATGAAATTGTTTCAAGTCCATACAGGTTTTTATGATCCTAATATTTCAGATGGCTTTTACGAAGGGCACACCAATATCTTTGTCTGCGCGAAAGATGAAAAAGAAGCTCGAGAAAAAGTGAAAGAAAAAGAAGAATATAAGAAATTTAAGATGCACATTGATGGTATTCAGGAAATAACTATCGTTGATGACTATAAAGTTGAGCTAAATAAAATTTAGGCTCTAGTGCACTTACCGCTCATAAAGGTTCTGTAAATTTCATCCACTTCCTCGTCAGTAAGAGTTGTTCTATTAAACATTTTATCAATTATATTGCACTTTTGATCAACAGTTATGCTCTCACTAGATATTCCTTGAAGAATTGAATTTGCCGATAAAGTATTATTAAACATTGCAATGCCCTTATCGTTAACAGAGTCAAATACGATAAACCTTTCGTTGTTATTTAATTTATTCCATGGTTTCCACTCGGTAGACATATCATATGGGGCGCTATTTGGATTCCCATCGTAAGCAAAATTTACCCAATATTGTCCCATTTTTGTAGAGAGCTCTAAATCAGTGGACCTGTTATTTTCATTATACATTATGTCATTTATCGCATCTGAGCTCTCGCCTAATAAACCATCTGATTTAAAAATAAATGCTAACTCCATTCCATGTGCAGCGCCTAGTAGATTGGGCAAATCAACACCTAAATAGACATTTTGTTCATCCCAATCAAATCGATAAGCATATACATTTGATTTTTTGTAATTTGATGTAAAGTCTGAAGGTAGGTCTACTGCCCCATATTTCCATGACTCTGCCATGTATTTAGCATAGATATCATAATACTTTGGATCTTTGGGTTTTACATATAAATCAAGATATTCTGAGATTGGACTTAAAAAAGATAATGGCCTATTTACATATTCATCGTTCATAAACATAAACAGTTTATCTTCATCTCGTGTCGAACCAAATATCATAGGTTTGTCATACATATCACCATCTCTATAAGCTCCATAAATTCCCTTATTTGGAATTACTACTCCATCAGGTATTACATTCGGGACATCAATTAATCCAGCTGCATCAGGTCTTGGCCTATAATATGATATAATATCGTTTGCATCTGCAGTTCTTAAAAGGTCGACAGAAAGCATCTGATTGCTCATGAAATTTGAAATCTCCTCATCAGATATTGATGTGTTCTTTGATTTGATTAAGTGTCTTAATAAACTTTTTGATCCCGCTCTTTCATTATTTTCTGCAAAGTCTAAAGAGTCTGAGCCAAGGTAACCGCTTTGAGAAATTCCTCTTTGAAACAAGTCTTCACTTAAAGGTGAAGTCATAAGTGAAATTACATTTCTAGCTCCAGCAGACTCACCGAAAATAGTAATATTATTTGGGTCGCCATTAAAATCTGAAATATTCTCATTTACCCACTCAAGTGATTTTATAATATCTAGAGTTCCAAAATTTGCAGTTTGATCAAGTTCATTATCTGAGTCTTCATTTAAACCGCTATAAGCAAACCATCCAAAAGGACCTAATCTATAGTTTGTTGTGACTAAAATTACATCATGTTCCATTATGAAATCGCCTGAAGTATACAAGTTTGAAGCTGAATAACCCCACGTATTTCCACCTCCGTGTATCCAAAACATGACTGGTAATTTCTTTTTACTGTTGTATGCCTTTTCTGAAAGATAAATATTTAAATAAAGACAGTCCTCAGATCCAATTATTGAACCTCCCTCAATACCGTCCATTGAGTCATAAAAATTACTAACTTGCATACATCGATTAGGTAAGGTTTTAGCTTCAAATGTATCAGGCATCAGATCTAATTCTCTTGGAGCTTTCCATCTTAAGTCATCAACTGGAGGCTTTGCAAAGGGAATGCCGACAAAAGAAATAGTTTTTGAACCATCTTTTTCTTTTGCTACAGATCCAATAAAGTTAGTGTTTTTGGATTTAAATTTATAAACCTGATCCTCTGCTAAACTTATATTCAAACTAAATGTAAGGAAAAAAATTAGAAGAGATGATATTTTATTTACTTTCTGCAACATACGAATGCAGCTTTTTAATCATCAGGGGGATGTTGTCAATAAGATCCTCTGCAATTAGCCCCGGACCTATCATTTCTCCAAGTTTTGAGTGAATATATGCTCCAGCGCAAGCCGCATCAAAAGCATTCATCTTATTATC
>ENA-OSEY01002039-OSEY01002039.1-marine-metagenome-genome-assembly--contig:-NODE-2039-length-13387-cov-5.623892_pt1 | contig 13387 bp, 14 predicted proteins | sample MGYA00248465_ERZ534230 | MGnify/ENA primary metagenome ERZ534230 (study PRJEB26409, sample SAMN06344110) | marine metagenome | isolation source: Sea water from surface | place: Atlantic Ocean:Southern... | reverse complement strand
TTTCAAGACCTCCCGGGGGTATACGCGAAAGGCCAGCACAAAAAGGCAAAAACATGGAGACAGCTCAGAAAAAAGTGTCCCAACCAGGTGTAATTGGCTACTGTAAGAAGTTAGAATAAGAAACATGATGACGAAGAAAGTAAGCGACTTATTTTCCTTACGGTGCCTAGTTGGTCCTTGTGAAATCCTTTAGATTTTGTTTAAAAGGCCTTATGAAAGTGAGCCCCCTTCTTTTTTAGCCAATTTACTTAATTTAGCGTTATCTTTTTTTACTGATTTAAGTTTGCTAGCTAATTTTTTAGTACTATTTTTGTTGCTGCTTTTAGCTTTTTTAGCCACTTTACTTAATTTAGCATTATCTTTTTTTACTGATTTAAGTTTATTTAAAAGCTTTTTATTTGAGTTATTTGATTTTTTTAAGGACTTGGTTTTTTTTTCTAAATCAATAGTTGAACAAGTTAATCCTATTATCTTGGGTAAACTCTTTTTTTTAGTAGCCTTTTTCAAAGCTTGTTGCTTAATACCAGATATTTTAGCAAATTTCTTTGAACTCATTTTATTACTTTTGAGCCAGCTTTTAAATTGTTTTGGTTTTTCTACATTTAGTTGCATTTCATCCTCCTGTTTATTTTACGCAATAGTTGCGTAATATGCATATTATGCATTCTTAAAATATTGTCAACTATATTTTATTAATTTTATTTTGTATTTCTAGAGCTAAGCAAGCTAATTGTATATATTTAGGTATATTTATAGTCTTTTTCCCTTTTTTACCTTTTTCATAATATTGAATAATTCTAATTTTTAAGCCAAGCATTTCTGCAGCATTTTTTTGAGATAATCCAAGGGATTTTCGCCATTTTTTAAATTCTTCAGGTTTCATAATTATTATTATATATGCAACTTATGCATAATTTGCAAATAAATATGCACTTTTTGCAAAAAGTTTATTAAACTTATTTTTCTTCAATTAGCTTTTTCTATAAAAAACTTTAATATTTAGTTATACATTTATAACATTCAGGAGGCTAGTTTTGAAATTTTTAAAGAAAAATTTGAAATGGCTTGCAACCATTTTAGTTCTTACAGGTATATTATTGACAAACCTAAATATTTATCCTTTAAATTTATTTTTTCATGGTACAGGAGTATTAGTATGGACCTACGTCGGTTTTTTAATTAAAGATAAAGCAATCTTAACAAACTTTGGTTTGCAAATACCACTATTTGTAGTAGGTTTTTTTCAACTTATCTAGGAATAACCTTCATTAGATTTCAGAGGTTTAATAAATAATAACTCTATTACATACAGCTAGTGAAAATTTTTTGAAATTTATTATTGATGGATCAAAATCATTGGTGATGGTATTAAATAATTTTTTATTTCTGAAACTAATAAGCAGTTAAAAAATTAAATTTATTTTTTGATATTGAAAATATTGCTGGCAAACTTTCTAAGATATCTCCATCTGCTTGAATTGGCTCCCCTTGAGGGTCAGATACCTTAAAATTTTTTACCTTAATTATTTTAACACTTTTTAATTTTGGTATTAGGCCTAAGATTAACGCTATAGAGTATTTGAGACAGTTTAACCTTCCAAAATGCTGGAAAAGGCATATGTGTAAAAAAGGATCTTTTGGTGATGCGTCTGGTGCACAAATAAACCTACCGCCATAATAATGTCCGTTTGCTATAATAACCGATGAAGCTTGATACTTTTTTTTCCCTACACTTACTTCATATTTTACCTTTTTATGCCGAATTATCTCTCTGACTGACTCATAAACATAAGCAAGCTTTCCTATTTTATTTTTAAGCGACTTACTTACATCTCTCACTACATGAGCATCAAAGCCTAGTCCAGCCATTTGAATAAATTTTTTATTATTTACATTTCCTATTGATAGTTGCTCTATTTTCCCTTGCATTAATGTAGTAATTAAATGGTTAGGATTTTTAGGTATCCCTAATTCATTAGCAAAAACATTTGCTGTGCCTATAGGAATTATGCCTATAACTATTTTTTTATTATTTATTCCATTGAGAACTTCATTAATAGTGCCATCTCCTCCTGCTATTAATAATAAATCTATATTTTTTTCAAGCCCTTGAGCTAGAGCTATAGCGTGACCTTTGCCATTTGTTTCTAAAATTTCTAATTTCTTAAAATTTGCTTTCAACAATTTTACTATTTTGGAAAAACGCCTATGATGCCTCTGTCCAGCCACTGGATTATAAATCATTTTTACTATTTTTGTATTCATATACTAACTAAAAATTTAATAATAATTAAAAATGTAATATTTTTGAAATATTTTCCACTATATTATAAATGATGAGTAATGCTACAAAATTTGAAGAGATAACTAATTCCTTAATAAGTAGGAGAGCTTTTCTAAAAAAAAGTTTTTCAATAGGAAGTCTAGCATTAATGAGTACAACATTGGGTAGCATTGCTGCATATTCATCACAAAGTTTTTTTAATTTTACCAAAGTTAATTGTAATAATAATGATACTGTAACTTTACCAGAACAATATACTTGGAATATTGTTTCAAAATGGGGAGACCCAATGTGGTCTGACGTTGAAGAGTTTGACCAAACATCATGTGGTTCTCATGAGTCACAATTAAAATCAGTAGGTGATAATAACGATGGTATGGAGCTTTTTGTTACTTCAGACAATAAAACATTATTAGCAGTAAATAATGAATATACAAATCATAAAATAATATTTTCTAATAGAAAAAGTCTTCTTCCTGAAAATGAAGACGATATTTTAAAAGGCATGTATGCTCATGGTGTTTCAATTTTCGAAATTGAAAATTCAAACAATCAATGGAATTTAGTAAAAGACTCTAAATATAATAGAAGAATTACTCCTTTTACTAAAATGGAAATCACAGGTCCTGCAAAAGGTCATAGCCTTATGAAAACCAAAGAAGACAAAGATGGAATTTATGCAAAAGGAACATGGAACAATTGTGGTAGTGGGAGAACCCCTTGGGGAACCTATCTTACTTGTGAAGAAAATTTTAATAACTACTTTTCTTCTTCTGATAAAAACTTTAAGTCAACTGATGAACTTCACCGATATGGAATTAGAACTAGAGAGATTGGTCTTAATTGGGCAAAAGCAGATAGTAGATTTGACTTATCTAAAGAAGTAAACGAACCCAATAAAGTTGGTTACGTTGTTGAGATAGATCCACTAAACCCAAATTCTACTCCAAAAAAACATACAGCTTTAGGAAGGTTTAAACATGAAAATGCTGAACTAGTAATATCGAAAGATGGAAAAATAGTTGTGTATATGGGAGATGATGAAAGAGGAGAATATCTCTATAAGTATGTGAGTAATGAAAGCATCAATAAGGTAAAAGATAAAGGTACATTGCTTAGCAATGGAAATTTATATGTAGCTAAATTTAATGATAACTTCACTGGAGAATGGTTATTATTAGATACCCAAACAACTGGTCTTTCATCTAAAGCAGAGGTTTGTATTTTTACTAGACTAGCAGCATCAAAAGTTGGAGCTACTACTATGGATAGACCTGAATGGATTGCAAGTAATCCAAAAAAAAATGAGGTATGTTGTTGTTTAACAAATAATAAAAATAGAGGTATAAAAACTAATAAAGGTGGCGATAAAGTAGACGTAGATAAAGTTAATCCTAGAAAAAATAATAAATATGGACAAATAGTAAGGTGGAAACCTAGAGACAATAACCATTCTTCAGTTTATTTTGAATGGGATTTATTTGTTGTAGCCGGAAACCCTAATGTTCATGATGACAACAATAGAGGGTCTAAAAATATTGATAAGGAAAACATGTTTAATTCACCCGATGGGTTAAAATTTGATAAATATGGAAGATTATGGATCCAAACTGATGGAAACTATTCCAACTCAGGAGACTTTAAAGGAATGGGGAATAATCAAATGCTTATAGCCGATACCAATACTGGGAAAATTAAAAGATTTATGGTTGGGCCAAAAGAATGTGAAGTTACAGGACTAACCTTTGCACCTGATTACAAAACAGTTTTTGTAGGTATTCAACACCCAGGAGAAAGGTTAGGAAGTAATTTTCCAGATAACGGAAATAATAAGCCTCGATCTTGTATAATTGCTATTCAAAAAAAAGATGGATCTGAAATTTTAACTTAGTTATTCAGGTTCCACAAAATGTTCTTAGTACCTCTTGTTCTTTTGTTGGACCAACATACATTTTTTCGTAATGTTTTATTTTTTCAAACGGCTTCTCTATACATTCTAAAGCTTTATTTAATGTATCTTTTTTATCAGTTAATAACTCTTGTATAATTTGTTCTACTAAGTGATTACGCATTATAAAAGCTGGGTTATTTGAGGTAATAGTTTTACAAACTTCTTTTTGGTTACTTTTATTTTTAATAAGCTTTTTCCAATCATTTTTCCAACTTTTAAATGTATCTGTTTTAGATATTAGTTCATTGCTGTTTTCTACCTCTTTAATTAATCCTCTAAAAGAATTAGTAAAATCTAAATTTTCACTTTCTAATATTTCTAAAAACCTATTAATTAAAACTTCATTCTCTGGGTATATTTTTTTAAGTCCTATTTTTTTACTAAACTCTAATAACCATTTATTTTTATATTTTTCAGGAATACTAGAAATTTCCTTTTGCAGTATGTCTACTTTTTTTTCTTCAGTTCCTTCTAACAAAGGTACTAAAGTAGAAGCGAAACAGGCCATGTTCCACATTAAAATATTTGGTTGGTTTTTATAACAATATCTTCCCATAGAATCAATAGAACTAAAAACTTTGTCACTTTTATAATTGTCTATAAAAGCACAAGGGCCATAGTCTATTGTCTCACAACTTATAGAAGTATTATCAGTATTCATTACTCCATGTATAAAACCTACCTTCATCCAACTTGTTACCAAATTTATTTGCCCATCTACAACGTTTTTAAATAATTCAAAGTATTTATTTTCATTCTTTTCTAAATTAGGAAAATGATGTTCTATGAAATAATCAGCTAAAATTTTTAAAGACTTTGTATCTTTCCTAGAATAAAAATATTGGAACGTTCCTACTCTTATGTGTGACCTTGCAACTCTACATAAAACAGCACCAGGGTATGTTTCTTCTCTGTAAACATTATCTCCTGTTAAAACAGCTGATAAACTTCTAGTAGTAGGAATATTTATGTTATTCATATACTCACTTACAACATACTCTCTTATTACTGGTCCTAACCAAGCTTTACCATCTCCTCCTCTAGAGTAAGGTGTACGCCCTGAACCTTTTAATTGAAGATCATACTTATTTCCTTCTCTATCTAATACTTCTCCTAATAAGTGAGCTCTACCATCTCCTAATTGAGGAACCCAATTTCCAAACTGATGTCCAGCATATACCATTGCTAATGGATCTGAGTCCTTATGAATTAAGTTGCCTGAGAGAATATTTATACCCTCTTCTGTATCTAAATAATTATAATCAATATTCAATTCATTACATAAGCTATTGTTTATTAGTACTTTTTTTGGCTTATTTGTTTTTTCTGGTTCAATTTTACTATAAAATTGCTTAGGTAATTGATTAAAACTGTTTTTAAAAATTAAACTCAATTTATCTTCCTTTTATTATCAATGTAATATATCAAAATGATAGCAGGCAGACAAAATAAAGCTGTAATTATAAAAAAACCTACCCACTCTGGATTATTAATTTGATTGATGCCAAAGTTTTCAAAATATCTCTGCCATTTTAAATTATCTATAAGCCAGCCAGCAGGCGCTGCTAACCATGTTCTTGAAAAAGCCATAAAAGAAGATAATAGTGCGTATTGGAAAGCAGAAAACTGAACGTTACATAAACTAGATAAATAAGCAATAAAAGCAGCAGTCCCTATACCACCAGATAAATTTTCTATAGTAATGGTAATTACCAATAAAGAAATACTACTTCCTTTAATTGCTAAAACTATAAAAACTAAATTCGATAGTAATTGCAAAATACCTGCGATGAATAAAGAGAGAATAATTCCCAGTCTAGATATAATTAAGCCTCCAAGAAATAAACCTACTAAAGTAGCTCCTAGTCCGTAAAGTTTTGATATTGTAGCAATTTCTGATTTAGTAAAACCTATTTCAAGCATAAAGGGTTGAGCTAATACTCCTAATAATGCATCTCCCCATTTGAACAATGCTATAAATACTAAAATCAAAACCCAATTGTTTTTATTCATGAAATCTTTAAAAGGCTCTATTACTCTATCTTTGAAAAAATTTTTATAATTAATTTCTGCTTTATCTTGATCGTTTTCATTTGTTTTAATGTTACAAAAACTTATTAATAAAATTCCTAATGGAAACAAAGCTGATAAGCTTATAAAAGAAATTTTCCAAGAAAATATCTCAGCTATTATTAAAGCTCCAGCACCTGCTACTAGTAAAGCAATTCTATAACCTGTCACATACATAGCTGCACCTAGGCCATATTCACTTTTCTTATGTATCTCTATTCTCCACGCGTCTATAGCTACATCGTGAGATGCTGAAAAAAATGCTAGTGTTAATGCAGTGAAAGCAAGAATTTTTGTATCTTCTACTGGGTTAATATTTCCTATAATAAATATATTAATACAAATTAATATTTGCATAATAATAATCCAGACTCTTCTTATACCAACTCTATTAGAAAAAAAATTTAAAATTTTTATATCAAGTAAAGGTGCCCACAAAAACTTAAGAGCGTATGGCATACCTACTAAAGCAAATAGACCTATAGTTGTTTTATTTACACCCAGATCTGCTAACCAAGTTCCTAGAGTAGCTGAAGTTAATAATAATGGTAATCCTGAAAAAAAACCAACAGGTAAAAAAATTAGTAATCTTTTTTTAAAACAGTTTTTAAGGTCGCTTATCAAAATACTAATTTTTTATAATATTATTTTCAATTAAAAGGTCCTTTAAGTTGGATGTAGGCCTTGCACCTAAAGACTTTATAGTCTCAGATGCACACAAAGAGCCAGCATTCATACAGTCAATTAATGGGGCATCCATGCCATACATATATAAAAAACCAGCTGCATAATTATCTCCTGCTCCAGTAGTGTCTATAGCTTCAACTTTAAATGCCTCAGATTTTATAAATTGTTTTTCATTATATATTAATGAACCTTCAGCTCCTAAAGTCGCTATTACGATATTTACATTTTCACCTGCATTTTCTAATGCTTCTTTTTTATCACATTCATATAACGCCTTAATTTCATTTTCATTAGCAAACAATACATTTAATTTTTTATTTATTAATTTTATAAAATCTGTTCTGTGTCTCTCTACACAAAATGGATCAGATAAGCTTAGTGCTACTTGATATTTATTTTCCTTAGCTTTATCTACAACCTTATAAAAAATATCTTTTGCCTCAGGTAAATCAAATAAATAACCTTCTAAATAAATTATATTTGATTTAGTCAAACTACTTAATTCTAAATTATCATTATTTAGATTAGTAGAGGCACCCAAATACGTACACATAGTTCTTTCGCCATTAGGTGTAACTAGAACCAAGCAGAGTGAAGATGCTTTTCCTTCTGCGTTTTCTTTATTCAACAGATCAATTTTCTCTTGTTCCATACTATTACTAAAAAGATTACCATACTTATCATTTTTTCTGCTTCCTATAAAAGCACACTTTCCTCCTAGTTTAGAAATAGTAGATAAAGTATTAGCAACTGAACCACCAGCATAGGTTTTAGAAATATTTAGATCTTTTAATAACTCCATTATAAAAACTTCATCTACTAACTTCATAGTACCTTCTACTAAATTATTTTTTTTTAAAAAGGATTCTTCAACCTCAACAAAAATATCAGTAACAGCATTACCTATACCTAAAACATCGTAATTATATTTTTGCATTTTTTGCTCCCTTTTTTTGATATACAATCATATATTAAAGAGTGGTTTTTTAAAATGAATATTGAAACAAAAAATCTTTGGAAAAAAAATGCTAGTGAAATTTTAGCACTTATAGATAAAAAAGAAATTTCAATAGAAGAAGTTTTAGAATCCTCTTTGAATAGAATTAAAGAAATTAATCCTGATATAAATGCAGTAGTAACTCTTATAAATGAAGACGAAAAACAAAGATTAATTAATAATTTTGATAATAGCACTGATAGCATCTTAAAAGGCATGCCTGTCTTGATTAAAGATATGAATGATGTAAAAGATATGCGAACTACTTATGGTTCTAAATTATATGCTGATCACATTCCTAAAAAATCAGATATTGTAGTTCAAACAATTGAGAAGAATGGTGGTTTAATTATAGGTAAAACAAATATACCAGAGTTTGCTGCAGGCTCACATACTTATAACAGTGTATTTGGCCTTACTAAAAATCCCTGGAATACATCATTATCTGCTGGAGGAAGTTCTGGAGGAGCTGCTGCTGCCTTAGCTACAGGAATGAGTTGGTTTGCCTCGGGATCAGACTTAGGTGGGAGTTTAAGAAATCCTGCTAGTTGGTGTGGGGTTGTAGGATTGAGGCCAACATCAGGATTGATACCTCATGGTCCTTCTAATTTTCCATTTTTTAACTTATCTGTAGATGGCCCAATGGCAAGAAATGTAGAAGATTTATCAATTTTTCTTGATGCAATGGTAGGTCATAACAAAAATGACCCTCTATCTTCTAAAGGCGCTAGTAATTCTTATTACAAAAATTTACTTAAAAGAGAAGAAGCTAAATACCTTATAGGTTTTACAGATGACTTCGGAATATTTCCTTGTGACAAAGAAGTTAGAAGTATGATGCATAACACTTTAAAACTAGTACAAAATTTAGGGCATGAAATAAGTAATACTTATCCCGACATGAGTAAGTCAGAATATTGCTTTCAAACATTGAGGGCTTATATGTTTTATTGCACTTATAAATCATTATTAAAAAAAGATAAAAGTCTTATTAAAGAAGAAGTTATTTGGAACATTAACAAGGCTAAGGCTATAACTATTGATGATTTGCTTGAAGCAGAAAAAGCAAGAGCTGATATTTATAATGATACTATGAAATTTTTTGATAAATTTGATTTTCTCATAGTACCTAGCTCTATAGTCCCTCCATTTAACTCTCAAAATAAATGGGTAAAAAAAGTTGAAGATACAACATTTGATAATTATGTCTCTTGGTTAATGATAGCTGCTTCTATTTCTCTTACTAACTGTCCTAGTATAGCTTTAGCTACAAGTTTTTCTAAAGACAATGCTCCTTTTGGAATACAAATTGTTGCTCCTCCGCACGAAGAGCAAAAACTAATTAACTTTGCTAAATCTTTAGAAGAAAATATAAATATTTCTGATATGGTTCCTATAAATATAAATAATGAAAATATTCGAGTATAAAGAAACTATTATTTTTTCTGTTAAAGCTTTATTTCATAAAAGCATTCTTAAACTTTCTGTTATTTCTTTATTATTATCATTTGTAATTTTATCGTGTGTTCTTTTTGCATTTTGGAATGCATTTCCTTCTATACAGTGGATAAAGGTTATTTTTTGGGGAGTTTTTGATGATATATTAAATTCAATATGGATTTTTATAATATCAACTCTTTTTATATTACTTTACCCTCCATTATCTACTATTATCAGTGGTTTCTACTTAGACCCAATATCACATAAAACAAATTTACTTTTAGGAAACAAATATAAGGATAACTCCAGTCATATCTCTGGCATAATAGCAGGTATTAGAATACTTGGGCTTTCAACTCTTATTTTTATATTAATTTTATTGTTAAAGTGGACACTCATCTCAAATATATATTTAGTTATATTTCTACAATTTTTAGCATCAGGGTTCATCATAGGAAAAGAATATTATGAAATAGTTGCATTAAAAATATTTACATATGAAAAGATATCCTTGTTTAGAAAAAAAAACTTTTTAGCATTAAATATTATAGGTTGTTTTTGTTCTCTTATGTTCATGATACCTTTTTTAAATCTAATAGCGCCTATTTTATCAATAATAATAATTACCTCATTTGTAGATAGATTAAATAAAAATTATTCTGTTAAAAAATAATATTTTTTAACTATATTAGTATCATGAAAAAGAAAAAAAATTATTTAGATCTAGTTTTATATCCTAATAAGTCACTTAGTTTAACAAGTATGCTTTTTTTATCATCAATTTTTGTAATACTAAGTTTTTTAATATCATTATATTTTATTAATAATGGTGCCTGGCCCGTAGGTGCTTTTCTTTTTTTAGATTTATTTATAATACTATTAGCATTTAAAATTAATTATAATAATTCAAGAAAGTGTGAGCGAATAATTCTTAATGAAAAACTCTTTATTAAAAAAATTAATTTTAAAGGTATAGAAGAAACTATAAAAATAGAACCCTCTTGGCTAAGATTAAAAGTAAAATGTAAAAATAATAGCGGACACTTAGAAATAATATCTAAAGGAAAGTCACAAATTATTGGAAATTATTTAAATGTAGGAGAACTCAAAAAGCTAGCTAAAGAAATTAAAAAAGCTCTTATTACAAGAGAAAGAGAACTATCTTTAAATTTTTAAAAAATCACTCATGTTATAAAAGCCAGGCCTTTTCTTATATAACCAAGCCGCAACTCTTACTGCTCCATTAGCAAAAATATTTCGAGAAGAGGATATATGCTTTATTATAACTCTTTCGCCTTCACCAGAAAAAATTATACTATGTTCACCTGTTGAGTCTCCTGACCTAAGTGCTGAAATATTTACTTTCTTTTTAACTTTTATTTTCTTTAATGAGTCTTGAATTTCTTCTTGAATAAATTTTGCTGTTCCTGAAGGTGTGTCTTTTTTATGTTTGTGATGCAAATCTGTAATGTCTATATCAAAATCTTTACCTAACTTTGTTGTAGTAAATTTTGATAATAAATTTATTAGATTAGCCCCTAAGCTCATATTGGGCGCCCAAAAGACTGCTATATGCTTTGAGGCTAGCTGCATATCTTTTAATGTGTTCTTGCTTAATGCCGTGCTACCAGATATAAAAGCTATCTTATTTTTCTTTGCTACAGCCAAATATTCTTTTGTAGCTTTTTCTAGTCCAAATTCAATTATTACATCTATATTTTTGCAAAATTCTTTATGGTTAGAGGTAACTAACTCTCCTATAGGTTTATTACCTAGAACTATGCCTATATCTTTTCCTATGTCTTTGTGCTTTTTATGTTCACACCCTGCAGTAAGTATAACATCGGGGCTTTTACTAATTGCCATTGCAATTGATTTTCCCATTCTTCCAGAAATGCCAACTATGCCTATTCTAATTTTTGCTTTTTTTTTCATAGTTAGTAATTCTTCTCTATAAATTTTTTAAACTTACTTGATTTTGGACTATTAGAATCTGATAAAGAATCATAAAACTCTGCTAGCATTTTTTTTTGTTTATTTGATAAATTAACTGGAGTCTCTACTTCAGCTTCTATATATAAATCACCATAACCACGCCCTTGAAGAATTGGCATACCTTTACCTTTTAATCTAAACCTTTTTCCATTTTGAGTACCAGATGAGACACTAATTCTAATTTTACCACCTCCAGGAGATGGAACCTCTATACTTCCTCCATTTGTTGCCGTATAAAAATCTACAGGAGCACTAATAAACAAATGTTCTCCCTCTCTATTAAATATATTATTTTCTATCATACTAATGTATAAGTATAAGTCTCCAGCTGTTCCTCCATTTTTACCAGCCTCCCCTTCTCCTGCAACTCTTATACGAGTACCTTCATCAACACCAGCTGGTATTTTTACGGATAATGATTTTTCTTTATTAATAACTCCTGTTCCAGAGCAATGTCTGCAAGGATTGGCTATTATTCTTCCTGTTCCATTACATGTACCACAAGTTCTCTCTATAGTGAAAAAGCCTTGGCTACTTCTTACTTTTCCACTTCCTCCGCAAGTTGTGCAGGTTTGAATGTTTGAACTTCCACCTTCTGCTCCTGATCCATCGCAGTAAGTGCACTTAGCAGGTGCTTTAATTTTTATAGTCTTTTCTAAACCAGAGTAAGCTTCTTCAAGATTTACTTGTAAATTATATTTTAAATCAGAACCTCTGTTACTGGTTCTCTGAGACCTACCTCCTCCACCAGTAAATTCACTAAAAAGGTCATCAAAAATATCAGAAAAGCCACCAGCTCCTTGAAAACCAGAAAATCCACCGGCTCCTGCTCCTCCAGACTCAAAAGCTGCATGGCCAAATTGATCATAAGCAGCTCTTTTTTCTCTATCCTTCAAAACTTCATAAGCTTGGCTAGCTTCTTTGAATTTATCAGCTGCCTCTTGATTGTCCGGGTTTCTATCAGGATGATATTTCATTGCCAGATCTCTATAGGCCTTTTTAAGAGTAGTTTCATCAGCACTCTTACTTACGCCTAAAATATCATAGTAATCCCTCATTTAACTACCCAAGATTACTTTTAATTACTTTTTTTTTCTTTATCTTCTTTTACTTCTTCAAAGTCTGCATCAACTACATCTTCATTGTCTTCCTTGCTGTCCTTTGCCTTAGCACCTTTTTCAGGTTTACTCTCATCTTTAGGTTGATCTCCAGGAGCTCCTTGCTGATTTTCTTTATACATAATCTCTCCTAGTTTCATTGCTGCATTATTTAAAGCATCAAGTTTACTTTTGAGGCTTTCTGCACTAGCATTCTCATCTTTAAGTACATCTTTAAGGTCATCTATAGATTTTTGAATATTGTCTTTATCCTTTGTATCTAACTTATCACCATGCTCTTTTAAGCTTTTTTCCGTAGAATAAACCATACTATCAGCTTGATTTCTAGTTTCTACGGCTTCTTTTTTACTTTTATCTTCTTCCGCATGAGCTTTAGCTTCATCAACCATCTTTTCTATATCAGTATCAGATAGTCCTCCTGATGCCTGAATCTGTATTTGTTGTTCCTTACCAGTTCCTTTATCTTTAGCCGATACATTTACAATACCGTTAGCATCTATATCAAAAGTAACTTCAATTTGAGGAACTCCCCTTGGAGCAGGCGGAATACCAACCAAGTCAAACTGTCCTAATGCCTTATTATCTTTAGCCATTTCTCTCTCACCTTGAAATACTCTTATAGTAACCGCAGGTTGATTGTCTTCTGCAGTTGAGAATGTCTGACTTTTTCTAGTTGGAATTGTGGTGTTTCTTTCTATAAGTTTTGTAAACACTCCACCAAGTGTTTCAATACCTAGTGATAAAGGTGTAACATCTAATAATAAAACATCTTTAACATCCCCTGCTAATACTGCACCTTGTATAGCAGATCGGAAGAGCACACGTCTGAACTCCAGTCACACTTG
>ENA-OSEY01002038-OSEY01002038.1-marine-metagenome-genome-assembly--contig:-NODE-2038-length-13387-cov-6.854696_pt1 | contig 13387 bp, 10 predicted proteins | sample MGYA00248465_ERZ534230 | MGnify/ENA primary metagenome ERZ534230 (study PRJEB26409, sample SAMN06344110) | marine metagenome | isolation source: Sea water from surface | place: Atlantic Ocean:Southern... | reverse complement strand
TTTATTCAAATCATCTCTAGAAAGAGCTTTATTAGGCATTTTTGCAAAGCATTTTAATAAATTTTGTTCTGACGTAGTAAGATGTATTGATAAGCCATTTTTGTAAAGATTTAAAGAATCCATATTAAAGAAAAATGGACCAAACTCTAAATTTGAACTAGGTTTTACTTTATTAATATAAGAATTTCTTTTTAAGATATTTTTTATTCTTAGTAACAGTTCTTTAGGTTGGAATGGTTTTGAAAGATAATCATCAGCACCAGTTTCTAATCCATCAATTCTATCTTCAGTTGAGGACATTGCTGTTAACATTAAAATTGGAACCCTACTATTTTGTCTTATTTCTTTTAAAAATTGAAGTCCTGTTTTTCCAGGCATCATTATATCTAAAATAATTAAATCAAAGATAATACTATTCATTAAATTTTGAGCATCATAAGCGTTAGAAGCATCTGATACTAAAAATTCATTATTTTTTAAAAAATCACTTAAAAGATTTCTTAATTTTTGATCATCATCAACAATTAAAATATGTGAATTAATAATTAACCTCGTTAAATATATTTTATTTAAAATTATTACAACTCCAAGTGAAATTACAATTTTATTTTTTAAATTTAGTAGTTACTTTTTAAAAAAATTTGTTTAAATTAAAACTTTTATGAGGTTTTTGTGATACAGGGTTTTGATAATAGAGAAGGAAAAATTTGGCTCAATGGAAAGTTAGTTGAGTGGAACGATTCAAAAATACATGTACTAAATCATGGATTGCATTACGCTAGCTCAGTTTTTGAAGGTGAAAGAGCGTATAATGGTAAAATCTTTAAATCCGAAGAACACACTCAAAGATTCTTTGAGGGTGCTCAAACTATGGATATGGAAATACCTTTCACACAATCTGAAATTTTGAATGCAAAAAAAGAATTAATTATTTCTAATGGTTTAAAAGACGCATATGTGAGACCTATAGCATGGCGGGGTAGTGAAATGATGGCCGTATCAGCTCAAAAAACAACCATTAATGTTGCTATTGCTTCATGGGCATGGCCAAGTTATTTTGATCCTAATGAAAAAATGAAAGGTATTAAATTAGATATTGCTAAATGGAGAAGGCCTGATCCAAATTGTGCTCCTGTCCATGTCAAAGCATCTGGCCTGTATATGATTTGTACTTTATCAAAACATGATGCTGAAGCAAAAGGTTATAGTGATGCAGTGATGTTAGACTGGAGGGATCTTATAGCGGAGGCAACTGGTGCTAATATATTTTTTAAATTTAAAGACGGAAATTTATATACTCCAAAACCTGATTGTTTTTTAGATGGAATTACAAGACGTACAGTAATAAAGTTAGCTAAAGATCTAGGTGTAAATACTATTGAAAAACAATTAAGACTTGATGATATACATGATGCTGAAGAATGTTTTTTAACTGGAACAGCGGCAGAAGTTACACCTGTAAGTCAAATTGGTGAAGATATAAAATTTACGCCTGGTGAATTATCATTTAATTTAATGAAAGCATACGAAAAAGTTGTAAATAGTCAGTAAATCAACTCCATTTTTCAAGAGCTTCAATTTCTTTTTTATCTTGAATTACCCATTTATTTTCGTTTTCAAATTCTTCTATTTTCCAAAATGTCGCATTTGTTTTTAAATAATCCATAATAAAGTTACATGCATTAAATGCATTCTGTCTATGTTTTGAGCTCACACCAACGTATACAATTTTATCTTTAGGAAACAACTTACCTATTCTATGAATAATTGAAATGTAATTTATATCCCATTTTTTTAAGGCTTTTTCTGTTATTTTTAAAATTTCATTTTCTGTCATTACAGGATAGTGTTCTAATGTCATTGATAAAATGTTTTTATTATTTTTGTCTTTAGCCCTAACAGTTCCTAAAAAGTTCACTATTGCTCCAGTATTATTTTTTAAAAGAAATTTATTTTCTCGATCGACATTAAAAGATTTTTTTTGAATTTTGATTTTAACTTTTCTAGATATTTTAACCTCCAGTGACAGGAGGGAAGAAAGCTATTTCATCATCATTTTTAATTTTTGTAGATTTTGAAATGTAAATTTTATTTTGTGCGACTTTAATAGTTGCACGTTTACTAAATGCTTTTTTGTATTGTTCATTTTTTGTGATTAAAAAATCAATTAGTTTTTCTGGGGTATCTATATCTGGAGAAATTGAGATTGTTTCTTCAGATTTGCCTACAATATCTTTTACCCACGAAAAATATTTAATAATCATATTTATCAATATCCTATAAATGATACCATACTTTTTTGAGATAATCATAACATGTAATTATAGTTATTATCCCTGCAAACCAAATTAATAAAACGGATAAAATAAAAATAATTTTTGATTCGAAAAAAAATGAATGAGATCTCCAAACAAGGTATGTTGAGCAGGCAATGATTTGAATTGTTGTTTTCCATTTAGCTAAAACTGAAACATCAAGTGTTATATTCATATTGTATGTTTGTTCTCTAATGCCAGTTATGAAAATTTCTCTTAATACTATGAATAAAACTGGAATGAAAGTATAATAATAGTCAAAAAAACCCTCCATACTAAGAGCTAATAATGTTGAAATAATCAACATTTTATCAGCAACAGGATCAATAATTTTACCAAAATTTGATGTTACATTATATTTTCTTGCTAAGAAGCCATCAAAAAAATCGGTAATTCCAGCAATGATAAAAATTATTGGTGCGAGAATAGCACCAATTTCATCTCCGTAAACAATAAACCAAGGCACAATGATACTACTAAGACATCTAAAGCTTGTAAGAAAATTTGGTATATGTTTTTGTAATTTAATTGAATGCATAAGTTATATTAATAATTTATTTTTTAACTACCATTAAAAAAATTAAAAATTATTTCAGCAGTTTTTTTATTTATATTTGGTACTTTTTCTAAATCTTCAATCGAAGCTTTTTTAATACCATTACTGGATCCAAAATAATCTAATAGATTTTTTTTTCTGATCTTCCCAATACCTTGTATTTCGTCTACAGGATTCTTAAAAAGAGCTTTTGTCCTTTTACTTCTATGATATCCAATTGCAAATCTATGCGCCTCATCACGTAAATTTTGTAAAAAAAATCGTATTGGATCATTTTTATTTAAAAATAGTTCTTTATTATCACCGTAATAAAAATTTTCATTTCCAGAGTTTCTATCTCTTCCTTTTGAAACAGCTAATACAAAAATTTTATGATTTTTAATTTGATTTAGTGTATCTTGAACTTTTCTTAAATGCCCTTTTCCGCCATCAATAAGAACTAAATCTGGTGGCTGAATGGTAGTATTATTTTTAAAGCGTCTCGTTATAACTTCTTCCATCATAGAATAATCATCATTGAATTTAAATGTTTTCTCTTGAATTAACCCTTTAATTATAAATTTTCTATATAAGTTTTTTTCAAAGCCATTCTCTGTAAATGTAATGAATGCTCCAATTGCGTTTGTCCCTTGGTTATGAGAATTATCATATGTCTCTATTTTCTTAATTTCATTAATGTTAAGCAATTTACTTAAATTAAATAAGTTTTTCTTATTTGAGGTGCTTTGAAAAAGTTTTTTATTTAAATTTTGAAGAGCTGTTTTCTCTAAATCATTAAGTATTTTTAATTTAAAACCTTTCAGTGGTTTATAAATTTTTACCAAATGTTTTTGTTGTTTAGAAAAAAGTTCCTCAAGTAAACTTTTTTGTTCTGGTGTAACATTAACAATTATTGATTTTGGTGCGTCATTATTTTTATAATATTGATTTAAAAAGGCAGACATGATTTCATTTTCTTTTAAATCATCGCCGTAATCAGTGATTTTTGGAAAATGAGAAATTGAACCATAATTACTTCCATTTCTAATAATTGACATTTGAACTACACAATGATTTTGTTTTTTTATCATATAAATTAAATCAAGATTTTTAAGGTTTTGATAATTTATATTTTGAGACGTTATAACATTAGATATCGCATAAATTTGATTTCTTAAAATAGCAGCTTCTTCATAATTTTGATTTTCAGATTTCTCATACATTTTATCTGACAAAATCTTTTTAATATTTTGTGATTTTCCTGACAAAAAATTAATTACATTTTGTATTCCCTCTAAATATTCAACTTTAGAAATATAGTTAACGCATGGAGCGCTACATCTTTTTATTTGATATTGAAGGCAGGGTCTGGATCGAGTATTAAAAATATTATCTGAACAATTTCTGATTAAAAAAACCTTTTGCAACGTTTCGATTGTCTTGTTGATTGAACCTTTAGAAGTAAATGGGCCAAAATATTTTCCTTTTTTATTTTTCATTCCTCTGTGAGTTATCATTTTTGGAAAGTCATCATTGGTTGATATATAAATAGAACTAAAACTTTTATCGTCTTTTAATAGAACATTAAATTTTGGTTCGAATTTTTTAATTAAGTTAGATTCTAATAATAAAGCCTCTACCTCAGAATTGGTAATATTGATTTCTATTTTTTGGATATTACTAATCATTGTAATTAAACGTCTATTTAGTTTATTAGCTTTAGTATAGCTGAGAACTCTTTTGTATAAATTCTTAGCTTTTCCAATATATATTGGTTCGTCTGAGGAATTAATCATTTTATAAATTCCAGGTTTTTTAGGAATGTTTTTAAGTTCTAATAAAATAACTTTTATTCCATGTTCAAGATTTAAATGATTACCAACTTTGGTTATTTTATTCATAGCTAGATTATAATTTTTGAAATATCAAAAATCTATTTTTTTAATAGACCAATTTCCTTTTGTTGAAGTCGATTAATAATATCTCTTAATTTTGCTGCTTCTTCAAATTCTAAATTACTTGCAGCTGCTCTCATTTCTTTTTCAAGTTCAGGAATTGATTTAACATGTTTCATTAATTTTTTTTCTTCTTTTTTATTATCATCATTTAAGTCGGACAAAATATCAGAAATTTTATTTTGTATAGTTTTGGGTTCAATATTATTTTTTTTATTAAAAAAAAGTTGTTTTTCCCTTCTTCTATTAGTTTCATCCATTGCGTATTGCATTGATGTTGTTATTTTGTCAGCATATAGAATAACCTTGCCCTCAAGATTTCTTGCGGCTCTTCCAATTGTTTGAATTAAAGATGTTTTAGATCTTAAATAACCCTCTTTATCAGCATCAAGTACTGCAACAAGTGCACACTCTGGAATATCTAAACCTTCTCTAAGTAAATTAATCCCAATCAAAACTTCAAATTTTCCTAATCTCAAATCTCTTATAATTTCAATTCTTTCTAATGTTTCTACATCAGAGTGAATGTATCTAACTTTTAAATTAGCCTCATGCATAAATTCTGTGAGAGATTCTGCCATTTTTTTTGTTAAGGTCGTTACAAGAATTCTATGATTTTTTTTAATTTCTTTTTTACATTCATCTATTAAATCATCTACTTGGTTTGAAGTAGGCTTAACAATAATCTTTGGGTCAATTAATCCTGTTGGTCTTACTAATTGTTCAACAAAAACTCCATTTGTTTTATCAAGCTCCCATTCACCAGGCGTTGCTGAAACATAAATTGTTTGAGGTCTAAACATTTCCCATTCTTCAAATTTTAATGGTCTATTGTCTAAGCAAGAGGGCAATCTAAATCCATATTCAGATAGAGTAAGTTTTCTGCTATGATCCCCTTTATACATCGCTCCAATCTGACTTATGCTAATGTGACTTTCATCTGCAAAAACTAGAGAGTTTTTTGGCAAATATTCAAATAATGTTGGAGGTGGTTCACCTGGATTTCTACCTGACAAATATCTGCTATAATTTTCTATTCCAGGACAAGTTCCAGCGGCTTGTATCATGGCTAAGTCATGATTTGTTCTTTGTTCAAGTCTTTGGGCTTCAAGTAATTTATTTTCTTTGTAAAATTGATTTAACCTTATTTTTAGTTCTTCTTTAATTTGTTTAATTGCCTGATTTAATGTTGGTTTGGGTGTTACATAATGTGAGTTTGCATATAATTTAATTTGATCAAGTTTATTTAATTTTTTACCTGTTAAGGCATCAATTTCGTAAATTTCTTCAATTTCATCTCCAAAAAAATTTATTCTCCATGCAGCATTTTCATAATGCGCTGGAAAAATTTCAACAACGTCGCCTCTTACTCTAAATGTACCTCTTGAAAAGTTTAAGTTATTTCTCTTATATTGAAGTTCTGTAAATTGTCTGATTAATTTATGTTGTGATATATTATCACCTTTTTTTAAATTAATTGTCATTTGTGAATAAGTTTCAACAGATCCAATTCCATATATACATGAAACCGATGCAACAATTATAACGTCATTTCTCTCTAATAAAGATCTTGTTGCTGAATGCCTCATTCTATCAATTTGTTCGTTAATGCTAGACTCCTTTTCGATAAATGTATCAGATCTTGGAACGTAAGCTTCAGGTTGATAATAATCATAATACGAAACAAAGTACTCTACTGCATTTTCAGGAAAAAACTCTTTCATCTCACCATATAATTGAGCTGCAAGAGTCTTATTTGGAGCCATTATCAATGTGGGTTTATTAAGGGTTTTTATCACATGGGCCATTGTAAAGGTTTTCCCTGAACCAGTTACACCCATAAGTACTTGGTCTTTTTCCTTTTTATTTATGCCTTCAATTAAATCATTTATTGCTTTAGGTTGATCTCCTGCTGGATCAAAATCTGATTTTAGTTTAAATTCATGATTATTGGCAATAGACATAATATTGATTTATGATAGAAAGAAAAATATTCAATAGCATTAGTAATTGGAGTTTAAATGGATTTTATTTCACACAGTTTAAAAAAAATTAAGCCATCACCTACAATGGTTATTACAGCTAAAGCAAGAGAACTTAGAGCTGCTGGTGAAAAAATAATTAGCTTATCTGCTGGAGAACCAGATTTTGATACACCAGAACATGTAAAAGATGCTGCAATTAAAGCGATAAATATGGGCTATACTAAATATACCAATGTAGAGGGTATACCTGAGTTAAAACAAGCAATAGTAAATAAATTTAAAAATGACAACGAGATAGATTATAATATAGATCAAGTTATAGTTGGAGTTGGTGGAAAACAGATTTTATTTAATGCTTTGTTTGCTTCATTAAATTCAGGAGATGAAGTAATTATCCCTACACCATATTGGGTTTCATATCCAGACATGACAATATTAGCTGGTGGTACCCCGAAGTTCTTGAATTGTAATGAAGAAAATGATTTTAAAATTAACCCTTCAGAATTAGATAAAATCATATCAGAAAAAACAAAATGGATAATTTTAAATAGTCCTTCTAATCCGTCAGGTTCTTGTTATACAAAACAAGAGTTAATTAATATTGCAGATGTTTTGAGACAACATAAAGATGTGAATGTGATAACAGATGATATATATGAATATATAGTATATGATGATTTTAAATTTTATACATTAGCACAAATTGCTCCAGATTTGAAAGATAGAATACTTACGGTCAACGGTGTTTCAAAAAGCTATTGCATGACTGGTTGGAGAATTGGTTATGCAGCTGGGAGAAAAGATTTAATTCTTGCTATGATGAAAATACAAGGTCAATCAACCTCTAATCCAACTTCAATATCACAATATGCAGCCTTAGCTGGATTGAATGGTGATAGAAAATTTTTAGAACCGTGTTTAAAAGCATTTAATGAAAGAAAAAATCTTGTGGTTGAAGGTTTAAATTCCATTGATGGTATAAGTTGTTTAATGCCAAAAGGAGCTTTTTATGCTTACCCAAATGTTTCTGGATTAATCGGTAAAAAAACTAAAAATGGAAAATCTTTAAGCAATGACACAGAAGTTGTTGAGTGGATTTTAGAAGAAGCTAAAGTCGCAGCTGTTCCAGGTAGTGCATTTGGTCTAGAACCATATTTTAGAGTTTCGTATGCGACAAGCACCGAGGATCTTAAAATAGCAATACAGAATCTAAAAAACTCTGTTAGTGAATTGATCTAAATGTATCTTAAAAAGAAAAAGTCATGGGAAATTTCTGAGTCATCGGTAACTGATGAAAGTTATTTTAGAAATAGAAGGTCTTTCGTCAGTTCTCTTGGGAAATCAGCGTTGATGTTTTCGTTATATCCCTCATTTTCTTTAGCTTCATATCAAACTACAAACAAACTTAATGAAAAATATTTTCTTCCATTGCCTTATACAAGTGAAAAGTTAGCTACGACATACACAAATTTTTACGAATTTGGGTCAAGTAAAAATATTTGGAGAAGAGCTTCAAAACTAAAAGTTGATAATTGGTCAATCAAAATTGACGGGTTAGTTAAGAAAAAGAAAACATTTGATATTGATAAGCTCAAAAAATTGATTGGACTTGAAGAAAGAATTTATAGATTTCGCTGTGTTGAAGGTTGGGCGATGGTTGTTCCATGGTTAGGATTTCCAGTTAATAAAATTTTAGAAATTGTTGATCCAGATAAGGATGCTAATTACGTAAGGTTTGAAACTTTTTATGACCCAAAAATTGCACCAGGTCAAAAACAATCTTGGTATCCTTGGCCATATGTTGAGGGTATATCTCTTGAGGAAGCAAAAAATGATTTAGCTTTTTTTGCAACTGGGATGTATGGAAAAGATATCCCTAATCAAAATGGTGCTCCTTTAAGATTGGTATTACCTTGGAAGTATGGTTTTAAATCAATTAAGTCTATTGTAAAAATTACGTTCACAAAAGAAAAACCAATTGGTTTATGGGAAAAATTAGCACCTAAAGAATATGGTTTTTGGGCAAATGTTAATCCAAATGTTCCCCATCCTAGATGGTCTCAAAGTAAAGAGCAATTATTAGGAACAAATGAATTTCAAAAAACACAAATTTATAATGGTTATGAAGAAAATGTATCTTATCTCTATTCAAACTTTTCTCAACAGGAAAAATTGAAATTATTTAGATAATTTTTTCAATATTAATTTGAAATCTTTATTTAATTTTTTTTGATTATCTAGTGGTATTTTTTTAAAATTGTAAAAAGAATTTTTAAATATTTTTATACTGTTATATTTCAAAAGTTTTTCATGAAAAGACTTAAGTTTACTTTTTTCTTTGTTTAAATAACCCAAAAATAAATTTTTAGTTGTAGAGGCTGTTTCACTAATCATATTTACACTATCGTTAGTCACAACTATATAATCACATATTTTAATTATTGATGGGTAGATATTTGGTTCATCCTTTTTTGAGATGTAAAAGTGACTTGTAAAATCAGAAAATATTTGTTCTGCCAGATATAAAATATTTTCTGGTGTTCTTCTAGATTGGCAAATGATAACATTTGCTGAAATTTTTTTTGCTGCATATTTTATATCAAGTAATAGCTTTGAATAGTCTGTATTAGTTGGGGTAAATCTTTTACTTTTTCCACCTAAGAGAACTAATACATTTGGAGATTTAAAATATTTAAATTTTTTTTCTATTAAAGGATTTTTTTTTTTAATTTCTATTTCATTGAATGGTACAAGTGAACCTATTATTTTAATAATATTATTTTTACGGTAAAAGTCATCATGTTCTGGTGTCACAAGTATATCAAAATATTTAGAATAAAAATTTGGTTTTTGTAAATGAATATTAATTATTTTTTCACCATAGATTTTTTTTAGAGCTACAGACACTCCTGATAATTTCTTCCCAGTAGTGATTAAATACTTAAAATTATATTTTTTAATTAATTTAAGATTATTTCCTAAATTATTGAAAAGGTGTCCAAAAAAAGGGAAAGTTCTTAAAAAAGGGTTAATTTCAATTTTAATTTTTTTGAATTCAAAACCTAGATTCTTTGCGAGAGCAATTGATTGATTATCAATCCCTTTAATGCCTATTAATAATATCAAGCATTCTATTTTCATTAGATTTATTTTAAAATGTCTATATTTAAAATTTCATAATTTTTTAAACCACTTGGAGTTTTAATTTCCACCTGAGAGCCGCTCTCTTTACTCATTAGACCTTTAGCTAATGGGGATGAGACTGAAATTAATCCTTTTTCTAAATTAGCTTCATAAGGACCAACTATAGAAAATTCTACATCCTTATCTGCATCTTCATCATATACAGTTACTTTTGTACCAAAAGTAACCCTTTTTCCATCAAGTTTTGTTAAATCTATTACTTCAGCTCTACTTAAAACACTTTCAAGCTCAGTTATTCTTCCTTCAATAAATGATTGTTTTTCTTTAGCAGCATGATATTCAGCATTTTCTGACAAATCTCCATGTTCACGGGCAATCGAAATAGCTTTTATAATTTCTGGCCTTTGAATTTTTTTTAAATTATTAAATTCATTCTTTAAATTTTCTAACCCATTTATTGTAAAAGGTACTTTTTCCATTAAAAAACTCCAATCAATTTAAATATGATTGTAATGAGTGTACATCAATTTTTTTGTTAATTACACTTTTAATAGCAGATGTTACTGCAATAGCACCTTGTATAGTAGTATAATAAGGAATATTGTTTAATAATGCGGTTTGTCTTAATGAAAAACTATCTTCAATTGATTTCAACCCTTCAACAGTATTTATTACAAGATCAATTTCATTTGAAATCATTAAATCAACAATATTTGGTCTTCCTTCAAAAACTTTTTTAACAATTTCACAAGAAATTTTGTTATTTTTCAGGAATGTTGCTGTTCCCTTAGTTGCAATTAAGTCAAAACCAAAACTTATTAAAGATTTTGCAGGCTCAATAATTTTTCTTTTATCTTCATCTTTTATAGAAATAAATATTTTACCTTTTTGAGGAAGGGGTATGTTTGAACCTAATTGACTTTTATAAAAAGCTAGTTCAAAATTTTTATCAATTCCCATGACTTCACCTGTTGACTTCATTTCAGGGCCTAAAATAATGTCAGTACCTTGAAATCTTGCAAAAGGAAAAACAGCTTCTTTTACACAAACGTGTTTAATGTTATTTTCTTTTAATTTAAGTTCTTGTATTGAACGACCAATCATAATTTGACAGGCATAATTTACAAGTGGATGTCCTGTTGCTTTTGCAACAAATGGTATAGTTCTGCTTCCTCTTGGATTGACTTCCAAAATAAATAACTCATTATCTTTTATAGCAAATTGAATGTTCATAAAGCCTTTTACCTTTAAACTTTTTGCAATAATTTGAGTTTGATTTTTTATTTTATTTAACATTTGATCAGATATGTTTTGAGGTGGTAACACACATGCAGAATCTCCTGAGTGTATTCCAGCCTCTTCAATGTGTTCCATTATGCCAGCAATAAAAACATCTTTTCCATCAGATATTGCATCAACATCAACTTCCATTGCATTTTTTAAAAATTGATCTATCAATACAGGATTTTTCCCTGATACTCTAACAGCTTCATTAATGTATTTATTTAATTGATCCATATTGTGTATTATTTCCATAGCTCTTCCCCCAAGAACATAACTTGGTCTAATCACAATTGGAAAGCCTATATTTTCACAAATTTTTTGAGCTTCAATTTTACTTTTAGCAACATCATTAATTGGTTGTTTTAGATTTAAAGACCTTATCAATTTTTGAAATCGATCTCTATCTTCAGCCAGGTCAATTGCATCAACTGAAGTTCCTAAAATTTTAATTCCTGATTTGTCTAACTCATTTGCTATTTTAAGAGGAGTTTGACCACCTAGCTGAACAATTACACCAAGTATTTTTCCATTTTCTTGTTCTTTATTAATGATATCAAAAACATTTTCAAAAGTAAGCGGTTCGAAATAAAGTTTGTCAGACGTATCATAATCAGTAGAAACTGTCTCTGGATTACAATTAATCATAATAGATTCAATGCCCATTTTTTTTAAACTGTAAGACGCATGAACACAACAATAATCAAACTCAATACCTTGGCCAATTCTATTTGGCCCACCGCCAAGAATTACAACTTTCTGTTTTTCAGATGGATTTGCTTCACATTCTGTTATATCTGATAGTTCATAAGAACTATATAAATAAGCTGTTTCAGATGAAAACTCAGCTGAACAAGTGTCTACTCTTTTAAAAGATGGAAAAACATTATATCCCTTTCTAAGATCTATTATTTCATTAACATCTATATTTACTAATTCAGAAATTTTTAAATCTGAAAAGCCCATAGATTTAAGATTTGTTAAAAATTCTTTATTTTTGTTTAATCCATTTTTTCTTAAAAAATTTTCTATTTCAATTATTCCACTAATTTGTTCCAAAAACCAGAAATCCCATCCTGTTTTATTGTGAATTTCTTTTAAAGAAAAACCTTTTCTAATAGCTTCAGCTATAATTAAAATTCTTTCTGGAACTGGTTCACTAAGTAATTTTTCTAATTCTTCTGAGGTATTGTTATTTATTTGATCTAATCCTGAATAATCATTTTCAAGAGATCTTAATCCTTTTTGAAGAGATTCTTGGAAAGATCTACCTATTGACATGGCTTCTCCAACAGATTTCATTGAGGTTGTTAAATATTTTTTTGACCCTGGAAATTTTTCAAAGGTAAATTTTGGAATTTTTGTGACTACATAATCTATCGTAGGCTCAAAGCTAGCAGGTGTATTTTTTGTAATATCGTTAATTAATTCATCTAAATGGTAACCTATGGCAAGTTTTGCAGCTATTTTTGCTATTGGAAAACCTGTTGCTTTTGAAGCAAGTGCAGAAGATCTACTCACTCGTGGGTTCATTTCAATAACAATTTGTCTACCATCTTTAGGATTGACTGCAAACTGAACATTAGATCCACCTGTATCAACGCCAATTTCTCTAAGGATATTAATACTCGCTAATCGCATTTTTTGATATTCTTTATCTGTAAGAGTTAAAGCAGGAGCAACTGTTATAGAATCTCCAGTGTGAACTCCCATAGGATCAACATTTTCAATGGAACAAATTATTATACAATTATCAAATTTATCTCTTACTACCTCCATTTCAAACTCTTTCCAACCAATAAGTGATTCTTCAATTAAAACTTCACTAACAGGGCTTAATTTTAACCCTTGTTCTACAATTGAAATGAATTCTTCTTTATTATAAGCAACTCCACCACCTTCTCCACCAAGGGTAAAGGAGGGTCTAATAATGCATGGTAATCCAACAAAATCTAATGATTTTAATGCATCATTCATATTTTTCACAATTTTTGCTTTTGCTGAAGATAAGCCAATTTTATCCATTGATTTTTTAAATAAACTTCTATCTTCAGCTTTTCTAATTGATTCGGGTTTAGCTCCAATAATTTCAATATTTTCTTTTTCCAATATTCCATCTTTGTGTAATTCTAATGTTACATTTAGTGCGGTTTGCCCCCCCATAGTGGGTAA